>RCNI01000467.1_pt1 | contig 34511 bp, 38 predicted proteins | sample 2041151 | NCBI WGS metagenome assembly RCNI01 (sample SAMN09708214, study PRJNA481090) | feces metagenome | isolation source: feces | place: Antarctica: Albino Rookery
TATGCGAAGTAATATTTTTAATAAATATGGTTGATGAATAAAAAAAACCTATAGAATTTCTACTATAGGTTATAATCATTTTGATTTAATATATATTATTTAACAGCTTCTTTTAAACTTTTTGATGCTCTAAATTTAGGTGATTTAGAAGCAGGAATAATGATTTCTTCTTTTGTAGCTGGGTTGATTCCTGTACGTGAAGATCTTTCAGTTACTTCAAATTTTCCAAATCCTGAAATATCAACTTTTCCACCATCAGCTAAAGTATTTGTAATTTCTTCAAATATTGTGTCGATAACAATAGAAGTTTCTTTTTTTGTTTTACAAAGTTTTTCAGCAACTAGTTCTACTAACGCTTTTTTATTTAAATTTTGACTCATTTTTATTACCTCCAATTATATTTATATAATATCATTTGAAGGCTGCTTTTTCAATGCTTTTTTATGATTTCACATTATTAACAAAGGGCTTTTAAAGTACGATTGCAATCACATTTCCCTTTCCTTTATTAACTAATTTTGTCAAAATATCTTGTAGTTTTACACGTGCTGCTTCAGGAATCATTGATAATTTTATATTTAATCCATCTCGGATTAAATCCGATAATTTTCTTCCAAATATATCGCTATCCCAAATTGCTTGGCTGTCTTCATCGTTATCTCTTAATAAATATTTAACTAACTCCTCACTTTGTTCTTTTGATCCAATAATTGGTTCAAAGGTACTTTCTACATCTACTTTAATCATATGAATACTTGGTGCAATTGCTTTTAATTTAACTCCATATCTACTGCCCTGTTTTACGACTTCTGGCTTGCTTAATTGAATGTCTTCAAGTGAAGCACTCGCAAAGCCATAACCTGTCTGTTTCACCATCTTTAAGGCACTGCTGATTGTATCGTATTCTTTTTTCGCCTTGCTATAATCTTGCATTAATGAAATTAATTCTGCTTTATCCTTTATTTCATGACCAATGATTTCTTTTAGAATTTCATTATATAAACCTTTCTTTACTTCAATTGCTACATTTACAATACCTGCACCAGTATCAATCGTAGATAAATTGCTATTTTCTATATTTTCGTTCTCATTTAATACGTCAGTAATTGCTTCAACTTCACGTAGCTTATCAATGCTAGACATGCTTTGCTCAATTGATTGATGAAAGCTTTGTTTTAACCAATGCTGATCATCTAGTGCTGCAATCCATTTTGGCATATTGATATTAATTTCTGATACAGGAAATTCGTATAGAGCTTCTCTTAATATAGAATGAACATCATTTTCACTCATATGATTAACTGCTACCGCTAATACTGGCACATTATATTTCTCAGTCAATTTATCTACAATTGTTTTACAAGATACGGAATTTGGATTTGTTGTGTTTACAATGACAATAAATGGTTTCCCAATCGACTGTAATTCTTCAATAACTTGTGCTTCAGCTTCAATATAAGCTTCACGTGATAAATCTGTAATAGAACCATCTGTAGTTAATACAATACCAATGGTAGAATGATCTTGAATAACTTTTTGTGTTCCCATTTTTGCGGCTTCATCAAATGGCATTGCTTCATCATTCCAAGGCGTTCTAACCATCCTTATACCATCTTCATCTTTATATCCTTTTGCTTCTGGTATTACGTACCCTACACAATCTACAAGACGTATATTTACTTTTAATCCATCATCGAATTCAATTGTTGCAGCATTGTTTGGAATGAATTTTGGCTCTGTCGTCATAATTGTTTTACCTACACCAGCTTGTGGAAGTTCATCAATCATACGTGCTTTTTCATATTCATCACTTACATATGGAATCACAGCTTTTTCCATGAATTCTTTAATAAATGTAGATTTACCAACTCTTACTGGTCCCACAATCCCTAAGTATATATCTCCATCACAACGCTGAGCAATATTTTTTAAGATTTCTGTGGTATTCATTGTGTACCCTCCTCATTCATTCTACTGTATGTTATAAGGAAGCAATTTATGATTAAATTATGTAGAATAAGCAATCGATATAAAAAAACGATTTATTTGTTAGATAAATCGTTTTAGTAATCATATTATATAAAGGATATAGTTTTACTCTACATTTCCAAATTCGCTTAGTGTCAAGCCTTTATTTTGGTCTGTAGCCCATTTAATTCCCCAGTTATTCATGAATAATAATAAATTCTTTCCTTTTAAATCTGTTAAACGTTTTGTTTCACTTGTTAGATTTAAGGCATGTGGATCAATCGATTGATCATCAATCCATCTTACACATTGATATGGAAGGATATCTAATTTAATATCTACATTATATTCACTCTTTAAGCGTTGTTCTAAGACTTCAAATTGCAGAACACCAACTCCACCAACAATAATTTCTTCCATACCTGAATCAATACGTTGGAATACCTGAATTGCACCTTCTTGCGCAATCTGTGTAATTCCCTTTGTAAATTGTTTACGTTTCATTGTGTCTTTCTGTGTAACACGAGCAAAATGTTCAGGAGCAAATGTTGGTATCTTTTTAAATTCAAATTTATCAGAAGGATCTCTTAATGTATCACCAATAGAGAAAATACCTGGATCAAATACCCCAATTACGTCACCAGCATAGGCTTCTTCAACAATCTCACGATCTTGTGCCATAAATTGTTGTGGTTGAGATAATTTAATCTTTTTCCCTTGTTGTACGTGATATACTTCCATCCCTTTTTCAAATTTCCCACTACATATGCGCATAAACGCAATACGGTCTCTATGAGCCTTGTTCATGTTTGCCTGAATCTTAAATACAAACGCAGAAAAGTGGTTGTCAAATGGATCAACAACACCATCATATGTCTCTCTAGGCAAAGGACTTGTTGTCATATCTAAGAAGTGAGATAAAAATGGTTCTACACCAAAGTTTGTTAACGCACTACCAAAGAATACTGGAGTAAGTTCCCCTTTTGCAATACGATCAGTATCAAATTCAGTACTTGCAATATCAAGTAATTCAGAGTCTTCTTTTAATTGTTCGAAGAAATGATCTCCTAATACTTCACGGAAAGAATCATCTTCTAATGTACCTTCTGTAATATCCGCCGCTTTTGTACCGTGATCTCCTCCATGGAATGCAATAATACGTTGATTATCACGTTCATAAACCCCTTTAAATTCTTTTCCAGAACCAATTGGCCAGTTCATTGCATAAGTTGAAATTCCTAATTCTTCTTCAATATGTTCTAATAATTTAAATGGATCCATTGCAGCACGGTCCATCTTATTAATAAATGTAAAAATAGGAATTTTTCTTAATAAACAAACTTTAAATAATTTTTTTGTTTGCGCTTCTACCCCTTTTGATGCATCAATGACCATGACAGCAGAGTCTGCTGCCATTAATGTACGATATGTATCTTCAGAGAAATCTTGATGCCCTGGAGTATCCAAAATATTAATACAGTAATTTTTATATTCAAATTGCAGTACCGAACTTGTAACCGAAATACCTCTTTGTTTTTCGATTTCCATCCAGTCAGATACAGCATGTTTATTTGCTTTTTTCCCCTTTACACTTCCTGCTTGTAAAATTGCTCCACCATATAATAAAAGCTTTTCAGTAAGTGTAGTTTTTCCAGCATCGGGATGGGAAATGATTGCAAAAGTTCTTCTTTTTTTTATTTGATCAATATATTCAGCCATGTTATTCCTCCTGACTTCACACAAATTCTATTATAGCACGAAACAAAAAATAAAATCTACAAAATTAAGAAAAAAGGTAGATCATTCTACCTTTTAAGTTCTTTCTCTTGCTAATATACGTAATGTAGTTCCTTCAAATCCAAATGCTTCACGCAATGAATTTTCTAAGAATCGTTTATAACTAAAATGTAACAATTCCGGTTCATTGACAAACAATACAAATGTAGGTGGAGCTACAGCTACTTGAGATGCATAGTAAATCTTTAGACGTTTTCCTTTATGTGTAGGTGGAGGCGTCATTAGCTGTGCATCCATTAATACTTCATTTAATACATTTGTTTGAATTCTTAATAATGATGAATCATGTACAGCATCGATCATTGGAAGAATTGTTTGTATACGTTGTTTCTTTAATGCAGATACAAACAAGATTGGTGCATAAGATAAGTATACAAACTGTGTACGAATCTGTTTTTCAATACGTGCCATAGTAGATTCATCTTTATCTACTGTATCCCATTTATTATAAACAATGATAACACCCTTACCAGCTTCATGCGCAAATCCTGCAACATGTTTATCTTGCTCACGAATTCCTTTTTCACCATCAATTACAACTAATACAACATCACTACGTTCAATTGCACTCATCGCACGTAATACAGAATATTTTTCAATATTTTCATATACTTTACCGCGTTTTCTGATTCCTGCAGTATCTATAACGACATAATCTTTTCCTTCACGTTTAAAAGGAGTATCAATTGCATCTCTTGTTGTTCCTTCTACATTTGATACGATAACGCGATCTTGATTTAAAATTGCGTTGACTAATGAACTTTTTCCAACATTAGGACGCCCAATAATACAGAAACGTGTCATTCCATCATAATCTTTTTGTTTTTTATCAGGGAATGTTTGAATTAATGCATCTAAAGCATCTCCAATACCGATACCATGAGAACCTGATACTGCAATTGGATCTCCTAATCCTAAATTATAAAATTCATAAATGTTATTATTTTCCGCATAATCATCAATTTTATTTACGGCAAGAACAACTGGTTTATTAGAACGTTGTAATAATCTTGCGATATATTCATCATCGTTCGTAATTCCGTCTTTTCCACTTACTACAAATAAAATAGTATCTGCTTCATCAATAGCGATTTCTACTTGCATATTAATTTCTTCACGGAAAGGTTGATCAGCTAATTGAATACCTCCAGTATCAATTACTCTGAACTCTTTTGTAAGCCATTCAGCTTTTCCATAAATACGATCTCTTGTTACACCAGGTGTATCTTCTACAATACTTTTTCTTTCACCTATAATTCTATTAAAAATTGTAGACTTTCCTACATTCGGTCGTCCTACAATAGCAACAATACCACTAATCATAATCTGTTCAGTATAAAACTGAACTCACCTCCTATCACAGTTTTTCTTTTAATAATTTTTGAATTGCTGTAACTACTTCGTCAATAGTCATATCAGATGTATCTAATTTAATTGCATCTTCTGCTTGACGTAGAGGTGAAACACTACGATTCATATCTTGGAAATCGCGTTGTTCAATATCTCTATAAATTTCGTCAAAATCAGCTTCCATACCTTTTTCAATATATTCTTTGTATCGACGATCTGCTCTTGCTTTTACACTTGCAATCATATAAATTTTTAATTCCGCATTTGGCAAAACAACAGTTCCAATATCTCTTCCATCCATGATATAACCTTTGTTTTCTGCCATTTTTTGTTGTTGCTCTACAAGTAATTTACGCACTTTTGGATATGCGGATACTTTACTTGTAATCATTGAAATCTCATTAGTTCTAATTTCCTTTGATACATCTTTATTGTTAATAAAAACATTTCCATTAGAGTCAAAACTAATATTCATGGTTTTCATCATTTTTTCTAATTCTAACTCATTTTCTAAATCAACATGATTTGTTAATGCTGAATAACCAACACAACGATACATAGCTCCTGTATCTAAATGAACATAAGATAGTTCTTTTGCTAAGCGTTTAGCAATTGTGCTTTTTCCTGCAGCACTAGGTCCATCAATTGCAATATTTATTTTCATACTTAAAATCCTCCTAGACGCCATATAGAATATCCAATAAATCCAATGACAATTAATAATACTAAAATTAAAAATCCTAAAACAAAGTTTAGTAATTTATTCGTTTTTTCTACCCCATCACTTAAATCTGTCAATTCATCTTCATATTCATTCATTTGCACTCTAATTTGTTGTGTTTCCTCAATGAATTTTTGATGAAATGTTGCTTGTTGATTTTCATTTTCCTCTTCAACATCTTGATTTTCAGTTTCATCTTCTTCAACTTCATCAGTTGAATCTTCTTCATCCTGTTCCTCTAATTGCTCTTCATGATTTTCTTCTTGAACTTCGATTATTGGAGAAACTTCTATTGTTTCTTCTATAGAATCCAAAGGTTTATCTTGCTCTGTTTCTGATGGTTCAACTATAGTTTCTTCAGTTTTTTCTAAATTTTCTTTTGTTTCATTTGAAACTTCTTCAGTTTCTTTTGTAGCTGCTGGAACTTCATCGAAAATAAGATTTTTTACTTCCTCAGCAATTTGTTCTTTACTTAAAACAGTCTCTACTGTATTTGAATTATTTTTTCTATAGTTTTCATCATCTTTTATTTCATGCGCATAACGATTTCTTTTTGCACGATTTTCATTATTTAATTGGTATAAAATATCAACTTCTGTATCTTCGCATTGTCTTGTCCCTTTGCGAATATTATAGTCTCTTACTTCTTTAAGAAAATCATCTAAATATTCATTTGTAAAAGTGTCATCGGAGGACACACTTGTTTGATTTTGAGGCTCTTCTATTTTTTCTCTCTTTCCAAAATTAGAATTTTCTTGAATATCCGCTTTTTTTAAGACTGAAGCATCAAAAGAATGTAAAAGTTCTTTTGCTTGATTATCATCATTATTTGATGCACTATTTATATTATTATCCAGCTCAATGGATTTTCTTAATTCTTCGTATTTTTTAACTCTTGATAGTTTTTGCATCTGCTCAACCTCCAATCTAATAAGTATTATATCAAAAATAATGGCGATTGAATACGCAAAATCGTAACTTTTACGTTTATTTCACAAAAATAAAAACTGCTTTCGCAGTTTTTATTATTTTGCACGTCCAGAATATTTTCCGTCTGCTGTTGAAACTAAAATCATTTCATCTTGAGAAATAAATAAAGGAACTTTAATTTCAAGACCTGATTCTAATACAGCGTTTTTACTTGCTGAAGTAGCTGTATCTCCTTTAACAGCTGGTTCGCATTCTACTACTTGTAATGTTACTTTATCTGGTAAGATAACTCCTAAGATTTCTCCTTCAAACATTGAAATGTTGACATTATCATTTGGTTTCATGAAGTTCATTTCCCATTTTAAGTTTTCTTTAGGAATTTCGATTTGTTCATAAGTTTCATTATCCATGAAAACTAATACATCATCTGCATCATATAAATATTGCATTTCTTTCTTTTCGATATGTGCTGGAGCGATTTTATCTCCACCACCCCATGATAATTCTACGTTAGCTCCTGTTCTTAAGTTTCTAACTTTTGCTTTAACTACCATTGCACTACGTGCTGTTTTATTTTGACTTTGTTCTAATACAACAAAAATTTCTCCATCTTGTTGAATTGTCATTCCTGGTTTTAAATCATTTGAACTGATCATACTTTATTCACCTTTCCTTAATAAAAAAATACTTCCTATTATATTTTAATGTATTTCTTTTATTTGTCAAACTTTTTTAAAAATTTGTCAATTTTATATTTAAAAGCCTATAAATATCTACTTTTTAATAATAAATCTAAACTAAATTGATCTATTATTATAGTAAACTCTTATAACGAATAGTATTTGCGTAAAAGGAAATAGATGTGAATGCACACAAAAATAAATACGCAATAGAAGTATAATCAACATCTTGAATTGTATATAAAAATAACAAATCCATTAATGTTAGCATGCAAGCAAAAGCAATATCTACCCATTCAATAGAACAATTCAAACCGGGCTTATATATGATTTTACAAATTATAATGCATATACAGTGTAACGGTATTAGCCAAAATGTGTCTTGCGGAATAAATAATAAAACCCGCCCAATTATTAAATATACTATATAACAGAATTCGCAACATAAAATATTCATAAGATCACCTCAAATATAGTATGAGCTAATTTATATAATCATAGTCACTAATATAAGCATGATCTTCATTTAAATAAACAATCATTTGTACTGGTGTATTACTACATTGTACAATGTACTTTGACTCTAAAAATTGAAATGAAATAAGTGTATCTTTATAACTTTTTGTAAAGCTTTTTAATTCTTCATTACTTTTATTAAGTAATTCATTTTTTATATTTTGAAGTATAAATATATCTTGTTGTTGGATAGATGCTTTTTTAATATAAGAATATGTTTTTACACGACCATATTGAATAGATATGCAAACAATTGTTAAATAGAGTAAAAACAATGCATAGATGCTTAGAAATCCTTTTTCATTTAATGCCAATGAATGTTTTGCTTTCATAGTCTTTCCTTTTCCAATATAAATAAATATAATTATTATCTTCACTAAAATATGCATTCGATATATCTTCTAGAAATATTTCATACCCTGGTGTCTTCACTATTCGATGATGATGGAATTTAATATTGATTGGTTTTCCTAAATAATCGCAGGATATATAGTTATTTTGAACGTTTACATTTGTTGAACATGCAATTATAAGACGTATTTGATGAATTTGTATTTCATCATCACTCAATCTATTTTCTTCTAACAATGTACATATTGACCTTGTTATTGGAACAATGAACAAGGTAGCACTACCTAATATAAAACAAGCAAAAATTACTTCAATAAGTGTAAATCCCTTTTTATTGATTAAAATCATAGGTTGCTCTTTCTGCTTTATGATTGCTTTCTATCCACATATGAGTAGTTTGCATCGTACTTAATAACATAAATACACACATAAAAATAATATAAATAAAAAACAAAGAGTCAATCAATATAAATCCTTTCTTATCTTTTAACAATAGCCCCACTTCCTAACTCTATAATTAATTTTCTTACTTGCTTTTTGCATGTACAAGTGATTGTTTGTGCTTGTGTAACCGTCCCTTTTGCCGTGAAGGAAAAATCTTTTCCATCAAGATGTATATTTTGTATATCCAGTGATTCATTAGATGTATAAATTCCTGTGCGATGAAACTCAATTGGAATCGATCTTTTTTCACAAATTGCACGTTGTTGCTGTCTTAGCAAAAATTGATGAATTTGTTCAATAGCTATATTCACTTCAATTCGATCTGATGAATGATGTATTGGAGCAATTAATACAAGTAACGAAATAAACGATAATACAATCATCATTTCAATTAGAGTGAAGCCTCTTTCATTTTTTATAGTACTCCTTATATTATGACTATTTTGCATACGCTTGGCCATTATGAATATATATCTCTTTTCCATCAGGACAAACTCTTTGACTTTCTTTTAAATAACCATTTTCAATTAAATCATCAATACTTCTCGGTGTTTTTTGGTTCTCAACTTCATATAATAATATTTGAGAATTCACAACTTCAATTAATGCCTCTCCTCCTTTTTTTCTGATAATTTTTTCTTTTTGCTGGATATTAGGTAAAGTTAGTAAAAAAATAAGTGCAATAATAGATAACACAATCATCATTTCTAATATTGTAAAACCTGAATGATCTTTTAACATAAAACTCCTCCATTAAAATGACTCTATAAATTGTAAAGGTAACAACATGATTTGAAACGTTAGAAAAACAGTAATTCCAATAAAAATATATGTTGTACATAATAAATAAAACGTAAACTTCTTTAAAAATAAATTCCAATACTCTTGTTGCTGAATAAAGAACAATTCAAAGGGTGATTGATTTTCTTCTGTAAATGCACGTAATTTCATACAGTGAATAAAATCTTTAGAAAACAGCATTTCCTGTTCAATAGTTGATATAAAATCATTTCCTTTTATAAGTTCTTGATATAGTCTATTTGATAACTGACGCAGCCAAATAAGATCAACTTTTTCTAAATATTGTATCGATTGGTAAGTAGAAATTCCACTTTTTTCAAGTTCGTTTAAGTAATTAGCAAATATATAGGAACAGTAATTCTTTACACATGTAAATTTTGTACCTAGAGAACACAATATTTTTGCCTGCGTTTTTTGATTTATGCATGAAAAAACAATGATACAAATGATGATTACTAAGGTAATCAAAAATATATTCATAATATAATTTAAAACCTTCAAGCTTGTGATCATATGTACCGGAATTTGTTGGAATGAAAAACCATTTAGTATCTGCGGCAGGATTAAGTTACTAAATAATTTGATGATAAAAAAACTACATATCAACAAAATACATGGATAACACGATTTCGTATATAACGTCTTTTGCATTTTTCTTTTAAAGCCGTATAAAACATGAGAAATTTTAATTGCATCGGATAACGTCGTGATTGAGCTGAAAAAATAAATATGATTAGAAATATCTGTTTTTTGCTCCTTTAAAAATTCCATAAAGTCAATTCCATTTTCTAACGAACTTAATAACCATTTTTTATCGGAAGGAAGAAATTCTAATGCGGTTTGTAAAGAATATCCAGATTCTAATAATTTATATATAATTTGAAAATCTTTATCTGATATTTTTTTATTTTTATGAGTTTTTAATTTTGTGAATGTTTTGTTCAATCGCTTCTTGTTCCAATATTTCATATGAGCATGTTCGTTCCTTTCTTTTTGTATAAATCAATTTTTGCGAAGTGATTCCTATTAGTATTTCTTCTAAATCATCATAAGATATTCCGAATTCATGTAGTCGATATATCACTTCAATACAATTTTTTGCATGAATTGTTGTGAATACAAGATGACCACTTAAAGCGATTCTTACTAATAATCGGGCAACCATTGGATCTCGTACCTCTCCAACCATAATGACATCTGGATCATGTCTTAATACTTCTTTTAATCCTTTTTCATACGTTAATCCATAAGATTCATTGACCTGTAACTGAAGATATTGTTGATCAAGTATTTCAATCGGGTCTTCTAAAGAAACTACTCTCTTTTTTAACTTTGATGAAATATGATGAAGCATCGCATGTAAAGTTGTAGTTTTTCCACTTCCTGTTGCTCCACTTAGAATAATTAAACCAGCACTTTTTTGACACCATTTATGAAAGATGGTCGTTTGTAATTGAATATCAGTAAGATTATCAATGGTTAAATTTTGATAATTGTTCAATATACGTAAAACTCCGGTTTGTTTTTTGGGAGTAGATAATAAAGAAAAACGAAATTGAATCATTTGTCCATTAAATATATACGGGAAACTACCACTTTGTGAAGTCTTACCTAGTCCCATATCCAGGTTAGATATAAATTTAATATAATTAAATAGTCTTTCATTAATAATTGATGAGTATAAAGGTATGATTCCTTCATTATTTCGAATGGTAGCGTTTATATTTTGATAGTCATATACAAAATGAATATCTGTAGCTTTCTTTAACAATGCAATATGTATTAATTCTTCAAATTGCTCTTTCAAATTATCACCTTCCATCTTCTATATACGCTTCTAATTTATAAGAAACGTAAAAAAGATATGATATTGTTATCATATCGTGATATAGAATAAACGATAGAAACACTTTGATTTTGTGACTTATATGAGTTTTTAAATTGTTACACAAAAAAATATAAAAAAGACTGCCAAATATATTAGCAGTCTAAAGTTTTGCTTTTACATAGCTGTTATTGTAAATATGGATTGTATAATAATTCATTTTTTAATGTTGTATCAGGTCCATGCCCTGGATATACATGTAGACTAGGATCCATTTGTTTGATTTTTTGTAGACTTTGCATCATCTTTGTATTGGAACTTGTTACTAAATCTGTACGTCCGATACTTCCTTGAAATAATACATCTCCACAAAATAAATTATGATCCCATAAAATCATACTACAACCTTCACTATGACCTGGAGCATCAATAAATTCAAAATCGAACTTACCAATTGTATGCTTCCCTGGAGATAAGATATGTGGCTTTGTTTTCACAATCACATCCGTTCCAATTGAAAAATTCAATTTTGGATCTGTTAAAAGTGGAACATCTAAGTCATTCATATAAAGTGGACAGTTAAATTTTTTTACCAGTGCATCTACACCAGCAATATGATCAAAATGAGCATGTGTTAAAACTATCCCATCAACAATACCATTATTACTATCAATGGATTCTTGTAAACGTGGTGACTTACTACCTGGATCAATAATTAACACATGATTATCATTCCATAGTAGATATGTGTTTACTTGTACCATTCCTAAAACGAACGTTTCTATTTTTTTCATAGCTTTTCACTAATAAAAAAGACCTTAGTCGGCCCTTCTTATTTTTTCTCCTTATGTAAAGTTTTTTTGTTACAACGTGGGCAGTATTTCTGAATCTGCATACGTTCTGGATTTTTACGTTTATTACGTGTTCCAATGTAGTTTTCTTCTCCACATTCAGAACATTTGAAAGTGATTCTATCTCTCATGTTGTCCCTCCTCGTACTTTGCTAGAAAATTATATCATAAAGTAAAAAATAATGCTAATACTTTTTACATTTTAATTATACTTTTTGAAATATTCCTCTAAAACACGAGGAATAATCTCAGTAACACATATATTCGCAGCTAAATCATGCGTATCATCTGCTGATGTAGGAGCACTTGCGGTAAATGCAATCTTTGGTTTATCGTAAGGTGCAAATCCAATAATCGTTGCATTTGTATATTTATGTATCGAACCATCTTTCCATATTTCTGTTTGTGCTGTACCTGTTTTTGCCGCAACATCTTTATCTAAAGCATTAAGACTTACTCCGCAATGATTTGTCGCAACACATTCTCTAAATCCATTTTTAACAACTTTTAGATAATCTAGATTTCCTTCAATAACAGATTGTGTTTTTGTTTTATTTTGATATACAACATAGTCACTGTTTACTTCTGTAGCATAGTTAACTAATTTTGGTTGAAGCTTTTTACCTCCATTCGCAACTGTTGAAACATATTGTGCTAATTGGATTGGAGAATAAGTATCATACTGTCCAATAGAGTAGTCTAATAAGTTACCCGCTGTTTGTGTATATCCGGTAACACCTAACGCTTCATTTGGTACATCAATTCCAGTTTTTGTTCCTAAGCCAAACATTGAATAATAATGACGCATTAATTCAAGTGTCTTATTTGTTTGTTGTTGACTTACTTGTAATGGTTGTCCATATTTATATACTCCACCTGCAAGTTTAATAATTGATTGCCACATATATACGTTACTAGAAACTGCAAGTGCTTTTTCAGCATCTACAGGACCATAGTTTTGATAAGAACCAATCACATCTCCAGCGATATTCATTTTTTCATCCATAACTGTTTCTTTAGGAGTAATAACACCTTCATTTAATACCATATATACAGTAGCACCTTTTACTGCTGAACCAACTGGATAATTGTTTAAGTAATTACCACTTGCGAACTTATAAACATCTTTATCTTCGTTTTTTATAGCTCCACTCATCGCCAGAACTTCACCAGTATTTGGATCAATCAATGTGACAAATGCTTGATTAAATGCTTCACGATCTTTTGTTCCAGCATATCGTTTAATAACATCTGTCATAATTTTATCTAATGCCACTTGTAAATCAATATCAATAGTTAAATGTAGGTTATATCCTTTTTTACCTGAAGTTAATTCATTTGTATTAACTTCTCCATCACTTGTTGTTTGCATTTCCTCAGTTTTAAAGCTTCCACTTAAAAGACTTTCATATTCTTTTTCTAACCCACTTGTTCCAACACGGCTATTTAAAGGATATCCTAAAGCATTATAATAGTCTTGTTCTTCCAATGGAATCCCTTGGTTTGATGAAGAAACTGAACCTAATACATCGCGCAAAGTATCTTTATAAGGATACTCTCTTTTCCAAGAACTAAAATCAACATCAAAGCCTTCGAATTGGTGTTTATGTTCTAATAAATAAGCAACATCTTCATCAGATGCATCTTCTATAATTACTTTAACAGTATCTGCTGGAGGTCGATTCATTGCTAAATAAACGCTATATGCTTTTTTCTCCCTCTTAGAAGCAATAGAATTAATCATTTGTTCCGTAATTCTAGAACGAACTAATTTATCTTTTTCTTCGGATTTTAATTTTCCTTTTAATTCATTTTCTGTTAATAAATGATTTCCGCTTGTATCCTTTTTTCCATGTGGATCACGATATAAATACAAATACATATCCTGTAAATCAGATTTACTTAAAAAATCATCTTTTACTTCAAAAGTTCTAGAAAATTTTTGCGCTAATTCCCACTTTTCATCATCTGTTGTATTTGATGGTGGAAAATAAGTAATATTATGTGCAGATACCGTTTTTACAATAATTTTTCCATTACGATCATAAATTTCACCACGTGGTGGTTGCGAAATTTGCTTACTAGATGAAATATTTGCTAATTTTAATGAGTATTTATCATAATCACGTGTCTGTAACAACGTTAATTTGAAAAATACACTTAGAAATAGAATACTAATTATAATACCAAATATTACAATTCGTCTATTCACTATTTTATAATAATCGTTCTGTTTCTGTAAAACATCAGAACTACGGGTTAATTTTTTATGGTCAAGGTCACGAAACGGATTACGAATCATGAATAACACCTCCAATTGACTTTTATTATACTTTAAAATACCTATTTAATCAATATTATATCCCTAGCCTCTCTTTCCCTATACCACATCCGTTAAGACGAAAAAGTGAATATAAAATAGAAAACAACATTTGCTTTTTTCATTACCTAAAATCCTTTAATTGTAAAAAAATACAGAAATGTTTATAATATTATTTAGAGGAGTGATTACTTATGAAACGTACAGAAACAAGAAGCATTCATGTTCGTGATTTAACCATTGGTGGAACAGACCATGTTGTTATCCAGAGCATGTGTAATACACGTACAAAAGATGTAGAAAAAACAGTTCAACAAATTTTAAAATTAGAAGAATGTGGCTGTGAATTAATTCGTTTAGCTGTCATTGATGAAGAAGATGCAAAAGCTATTAAAGAAATCAAAAAACGTACCCATATTCCTTTAGTTGCTGATATTCATTATGATTATCGAATTGCAATTGCAGCTGTTGAAAACGGAATTGATAAAATTCGTTTAAATCCTGGAAATATTGGTGGAAAAGAAAAAGTACAAGCAGTTGTTAAAGTTTGTAAAGAACACCATGTTCCTATTCGTATTGGAATCAATAGTGGATCCATGGAAAAAGATATTCATGATAAATATGGAAAACCTACGGCTGAAGGAATGATGGAAAGTGCGAAACGTCATATCTCTATGCTAGAAGAATTAGATTTTCATGACATTTGTTTATCATTTAAATCAAGTGATCCATTACTATGCATTGAAGCCTATCGCTTGGCCAGTAAAACTTTCCCTTATCCTCTACATTTGGGAGTAACTGAAGCTGGAACATTTATGGGAAGTGCTATAAAAAGTAGTATGGCATTAGGAACTTTATTAAATGAAGGTATTGGTGATACAATTCGCATTAGTGTAAATGGAAATCCTGCAAATGAAATCACTATTGTTAAACAATTATTAAAATGCTGCGGATTGATTAAAAATGTTCCAAATTTAATTGCATGTCCAACATGTGGTAGAACAGCATGGAACATGTTACCTGTTGTAGATGAAATCGAAGCATTTTTAAACACTGTTCACTGCGATATAACTGTTGCAATCATGGGATGTGCAGTAAATGGTCCAGGAGAAGCAAAACATGCTGATATTGCAATTGCTGGCGGAAAAAACGAAGGTCTATTGATCAAAAAAGGAAAAATTATTGAAAAGCTTCCACAAGAGCAAATTGTTGATCGTCTAAAAAAAGAAATATTAGAATTTGAAAAACAACATTCGAATCAATAAAATATAAAAAGGACGAATCCATTGATTTTATATCATATTGGATTTCGTCCTTTTCTTTTATAAGTTTTCTAATTTTTCAACTAACGTAGGGTCAAAAGTACTTTTTCTAAACATTTCTATTTCATATTTATAAGGAGCATGTCCATTAACAAACGGTGTTTCTAAAATTTTTACGACATCTTTTACTCGATTATTATGTACAATCTGATTTAAAACATCAAATCCTATTTCACCAAATCCAATATTTGCATGTCTATCTTTCCTTGCACCTCTAACATTTTTAGAATCGTTAATATGCATACATACCAAACGATCCAAACCAACAATTTCATCAAAAGAATCTAATATAGCATCAAAATCTGTTAAATCAAAACCTGCATCATGAAGATGACATGTATCCATGCAAACTTTAATATGATCTGAATATTTTACATGATCAATTAAATAACGAATATGGTGAAAATCATAACCAATTTCACTACCCTTTCCAGCCATCGTTTCAATTGCAATTTGCACATCTCCAATATTTTCCATTGCTAAGTTTAATCCTTCAACAATTTTTTCTAAACCTTTTTCCTCACCAGCTTTTACATGACTTCCAGGATGTAAAACTAGAATTGTTGCCTCTAATTCTTTTACACGTTCAATTTCTTGTTTTAAGAAATCAACACCTAGTTCAAACGTTTCTGTTTTAAAGCAATTTGCAAGATTAATAATATATGGAGCATGAACAATGATGCTACTTTTCTCAATGCCATTTTCTTCCATAAGCTCAAGCGCTTCTTTAATTTTTAGCTGATTCATAGGTTTTCTTTTTGTGTTTTGCGGTGCTCCTGTATAAAGCATTAATGCATTTGCATTATAAGAAAGAGCTTCTTCTACAGCCCCTAAGACATACTTAGGGGCACTCATTGATACATGAGATCCTATTTTCATTGTTCGCTTCTCTTTTCTATTGCTTTTTGTTTTGCTCTTTCTTTCTTTTGACGTTTAATATCTTCTTGAATTAATGCACGTTTTGCACGACGTTTTAATTTTTCAACTTCTTCTTTACGTTTCTTCTTATATCCGGGTTTTACCTGCTTTTTCTTTTTCGTAACAATTTTTGCAATCTCTTTTTCTAATGGATCATCTTTTTTTGTCTTTTTCTTATGTAATGGTTCTAAGTCTACCCAATTTCCATTTTTAAGATTACGGTGTTCAAAATGAATTCCTCTTGTTTCTAAATGACGAATCGAACTATCTTCTTTTTTATCATATAATGCATAGCATACACCTTCATGCCCTGCACGACCTGTACGTCCACTACGATGAATGTAGTAATCTAAATCTTTAGGGAATCCCATAGAAATAACATGCGAAATTCCTTCAATATCAATTCCACGTGCTGCAATATCTGTTGCAACAACGTATGATTTTTGAATATTAGCTAATTCCTTCATAGCTTTTGTACGTTCTCTTGGTGTTAAATCTCCATGTAATTCGATGACTCCATATCCTTCATCGCGCATCATAGAGGCAACAGTTGCTGCTTCCCCTCTTGTGTTCGCAAAAATCAAACAGACATATGGTTTAAATGTAGGCAAAATATCTAGTACCTTTTCTGCATATGTTTTATGTTGAATTGGAACAAGAATATGTTCAATTTTTGGATGGAAATTATTCGCATTTTCAATTTGGATTGTTTGCGGATGACTCATATATTTTTTCAAAAACAAACGTAATTCATGTGGGATTGTAGCTGAAAAACTCATCATCTGTAAATCTTTACGCATTTTTCCTGCAATTGCATCAACATCTTCTAAAAAACCAAATTCTAATGTCATATCTGCTTCATCTACAATCATCATGTCTGCAGTATCTACACGTAATGCCTGTTCATTTAAGAACAAATCTTTAATACGTCCTGGTGTTCCAACAACGATATGTGGTTGAACTTTTAATTGATCAATCATTCTTGTCTTTTCGATTCCACCAGTAATTAAGCGAATTCTTAAACTAGGATCTGCAATACTCATTTTTTCACAACGATTATAAATTTGTAATGCAAGTTCTCTTGTTGGTGCAGTAATGACTGCTTGAATACAATCTTTTGAGCTATCTACTTTTTCCATAATTGGAATTAAAAAAGCATGTGTTTTACCAGTACCAGTTGCTGATATACCTATAATATCTTTACCTTTGCATGCCATTGGTATAACTGCTTTTTGAATTGGCGTAGGTTCAATAAAATGTTCTAATTCTATAAATTTTTTCGTGTTTTCACGAAACATATAATCACGATATTTACTCATAAGGCTCCTCCATTCTTGCAAGTAGCTCTTTTATTATACATAATTCCTTTTTTATGTAAATAAAAATATATGCTTTCTTTCATATTATACCTAAAATCCATACAAATTCCTATCTTTCTTTTATGAAAACATATATAATATGAAATGGAGGTTTTATCTATGGAAATTATTAAAGTTACCCCTAGAGGATATTGCAAAGGTGTTACTAGAGCAATTACGCTTGCACGTAAAACAGCTCAACAGTATCCAGACAAAGAAATTTATGTATTAGGAATGTTAGTTCACAATCAGTTTGTTATGCAAGCCTTAAATGAATTAAACATTCATACAATTGATGATAAAATGAAAACTAGAATGGAATTACTTGATCAAATACCTACTGGAAGTGTTGTTATCTTTACAGCACATGGTGTATCACCAGCAGTCAAGAAAAAAGCTAGTGACCTTGGATTGATTGGCATTGATGCAAGTTGCCCCGATGTTGTTAAAACGCAAGAACTAGTTATTGATATGTTGCATCAAAATTATGAAATTTTATATATTGGAAAAGAACATCATCCAGAAGCCGAAGCAATCACATCTTTAAGTAATCATGTACATTTAATTACAAATACGAACGATTTAGATACTCTCTCTTTATCTTCATCAAAAATTTTTGTGACAAATCAAACAACGATGTCTATTTTTGATATTAACAATATATTCAAACGTATCAAAGAGCTTTATCCATCAGCTTTATTTAGTGAAGAAATCTGTAATGCTACTCGTATCCGACAACAAGCAATCGCTGACTTAGATCAAACAAAGATTGATTTACTATATGTCGTTGGTGATAAACATTCAAATAATTCTAATCGACTTGCACAAATTGCTAAAGAAAAAGGAATTCATAAAGTTTATTTAATAGATGATGTTCATGATATTTGTGATGAACAATTAAAAGATGTAGATTGTGTTGCAATTACATCAGGAGCATCTACACCTACTTATTTGACAAATTTAGTTATTGAATATCTAACGGATTATAGTCCAAGCAAAGAAAAGCCAATCACAGATATACATAAAATTTTAATATAATAAAGAGTTGGATTTATGTTGAATCCAACTCTTATTTTACCTTGTTGATATAATTTTCAATTTTTTCAATTTCCTTACTTGTCAATTGATATTGTCTATGTTGAGGATCTAATTGATTTAAAATTAATCTTTTTTTATTTAGAATATGTTCCCAATAAGGTATACATAACGGATGATTTGATAAATATTCACCAAAATATAGTGTATCTTCACTCATACTAGATTTTTCATAATGAACAGATAAAATATGATAATAGTGCTGTTCATATACTAAATCTTCAGAATCAATTGTAAAATCATGATTCATCAACCATTTACGTAATTCATATATATGGTTATTTGATTGTAATACTAATTGTTTACATGCATACGCCTTGTCTAAATCATTTTCTAAAATAGCAACCATTGTATCATAACCCATTCCAGCAATCGTAACACAAGTAATATCATCTGGAATATTATGTAAACCATTAGTTAATATTGTATTTATTTTATTTTCTAAATTTGCATTTTTTATTGCTTCTTTTCCTCGTTCAAGTGGTCCTTTATTAACATCGCAAGCATAAGCTTTACTACATTTACCACTTTCTACTAAAGCAATTGGAAGCAATGCATGATCACATCCTACATCAGCTAAAATGCAAGGGCTATTTACCATATTGTAAATAGCCCTTAATCGTTTGCTTAATTTCATATTAAGGTTTATCAACAAAATCTTTTAAGCGTTTTGAACGAGTAGGATGTTTTAATTTACGAAGTGCTTTCGCTTCAATTTGACGAATGCGTTCACGTGTTACATTGAACTCTTTACCAACTTCTTCAAGGGTTCTTGTTCTACCATCATATAATCCAAAACGTAAACGTAAAACTTTTTCTTCACGTTCTGTTAATCCTTGTAAAACTGTGTTGATTTCGTCTTTTAATAATTGATTATTTGCATATTCATCTGGTGATAATGCTTCTTTATCTTCGATAAAATCGCCAAGATGAGAATCATCTTCTTCCCCAATAGGTGTTTCTAATGAAACTGGTTCTAAAGCGATTTTTTGAATTTCCCGGACTTTCTCAGGAGAAATGTTTTCCATTTTTGCTGCAATCTCTTCTGCCGTTGGATCTCTACCTAAATCTTGTACTAATTGACGCTGAATACGAGTTAATTTATTAATTGTTTCAACCATGTGTACTGGAATACGAATAGTTCTTGCTTGGTCAGCAATTGCACGTGTAATTGCCTGACGAATCCACCATGTAGCATATGTAGAAAATTTAAATCCTTTTGTGTAATCAAATTTTTCTACCGCTTTTACTAGACCCATGTTCCCTTCTTGAATTAAGTCTAAGAATAACATTCCACGTCCAACATATTTTTTTGCAATTGAAACTACTAAACGTAAGTTTGCAGAAATTAATTTCTTTTTCGCTTCTTCATCACCATTTTGGATACGTCTTGCAATTTCTGGTTCTTCTTTTGGATCAAGTAATTCAACACGACCAATTTCTTTTAAATACATTTTTACTGGATCATTAATTTTTGCATGTGAAGAATTTGCAAATGATTGCTCTAAGTTTTCGATTTCATGAGCTAATGAATTATCTTCATCGTCTTCATCATCTAAAAAATCAATATCATCGCCATCATCAGTTAAAACATCGTTCATTAATTCTTCATCATCTTCATCTTTTACATCGATACCATTATCAGAGAACCATTGAAATAAATCATCAAAATCTGTATCATTCATATCTAAATGTTCTACAGCTTCCATGACATCTTTCTGATATAAAACTTGATTTGTTTTGTATTCTTCTAAGAATTCAGCTTTAATTTCATCTAAAGTCTTGTATTCTTGTAATACTACTTTTTTTGTTTTTTTCATAACACTACTTCCTTTCTTGGGAGAGTGCATCTCCACGTTTTTTTATTAGCTTGTTTTTTTCAAGGGCTAGCTTAGCTTTCTCAATTGGATCTGCTATTTGCTTAATTTTTTGATTTAGCATCTGTATTTGATCCTCTAAAAAACAATCTTTCGCTTTGTTAATCGCTTCTTTCAATGCATGCATATTCACATCATTTCTAGATAGCTCCCAATTTGCAATATCCAATAATAGATTTTTTACACTATCTTCTATTATAGTATCTAACAAATCAGCAACTACAATGTGCGAATGAGAACGATAAAAATCAATAATATAAATTGCTAGTTTATTGCAATCTTCATCTTTAAGAAATCCTAGTTCCTGTTTGTAATAGTTACATGCAGTAATTCCATTCATCATTTGCGATAAAATTTCATATTCCGCATGCATTCGACCGGACTTAGGATACATAATTCTAATTTGCTCTAACTTTTGTGCTTTTCTTTTCTGATTTTGAGAGGAAACTTTGGGCTCTTCTTTAACTTTCATGTCAAAATCAGTTAATTCACGTAAGCGTATATAATAACTATCCTTTTCAAAATCATCACCTAATGACTCAATGGCCTCTGCCATTTCAACGGCAAACTCTTTCTTTTGAGAATAGTTTTCTAAATTATATCTTGTTAATAAAAATTCAAATAAAAAATCAACCCATGATACTGTTTTATTTACAACTGCTTTTAATTCATCTTTTCCATATGTATCAATAATTTCATCTGGATCAAGACCATAATGATTTTCTACAATTTCAAATGGTAAGTTTTGCTTTATTGCAATTTTTCCAAATTTATATGTAGCATTACGACCAGCTGTATCTCCGTCATAACACAAAATAATTGAAACATGTAGGGATTTTAATAAATGAAGTTGTTCATCAGTAATTGCAGTACCAAGTGTAGCCACTGCATTTGAAATTCCAATTTTTTCAAATGCTAAAACATCCATAGCACCCTCGACAAGAAATACTTTTTTTTCATGTCGTACTATATCTTTTACACGATGATAATTAAAAATTAAATTTCCCTTTTTATATACCGCTGTCTCTGTCGTATTGATGTATTTAGCTTCCTCATTTTCAAAAAAACGACGAGCTGTAAAACCAACTGGATTCCCTTGTGAATCATGAATAGGAATCATGATTCGATTAGAGAAAACATCCTTTATTCCAATTGAAGTCATTCGACAAAGTCCCGCATTAAGAATATCCTCTTCAGGTATTTTTTTTGCTTTAAGGAATCGATATAACGAATCTTGATTTGGATTAAAACCAATTTCAAATTTTGTAATAATATCCTCAGTAATATTTCTATTATATAGATATTCTTTTACTTTTTTCGCATCTAGAGTATCTAATTGATAATGTGTATATTCAATTGTTTCTTTATTTGCTTTATACAGTTTTGCAAAAGCAGGATTTACTTTTTTCGTTGGCAAAGCAAGCGAGTGGTCAATATGAATACCAGTTAATTCCGCTACCTTATAAACAGCTTCAATAAAAGATATTTTTTCATACTTTTGAACAAAGCCAAACACATTACCACCCGTTTGACATACAAAGCACTTAAAAATTTGTTTATCGACATTGATCGACATAGAAGGATCATGGTCATCATGAAAAGGGCATTGCGCTACATAATTTTTTCCTTTTCTTGTTAAAGGTAAATAATGACCAATAATATCAACAATATCCGCTTTTGCACGTATCTGATTGATTTCTTCCTCACTTAATCGTGCCATTTCTTTACCACCTTAACGCAATTATAGTTTAATGCGTTCTTCGATATAAGCAACTAAATCATTTAAATTAACACGTTCTTGTTTCATTGTATCACGTTCACGAACAGTAACGCAGTTATCATTTTCAGTTTCAAAATCAACTGTAATACAGAATGGTGTACCAATTGCATCTTGACGACGATAACGTTTTCCAATACTTCCAGCATCATCAAATTCACAATTTGCATATGGTGCTAACATTTTGAAAACTTCTAATCCTTTTTCACTTAATTTTTTAGATAATGGAGTAATACAAGCTTTTACAGGAGCTAGGAATGGATGGAAATGTAATACTGTTCTTGTATCATTTTCTAATTCTTCTTCATCATATGCATCACACATAAATGCTAAGAATAAACGTTCTACCCCTACAGATGGTTCAACACAATATGGAATATATTTTTCATTTGTTGTTGGATCAAGATATTCCAATGACTTTTTGCTAGCTTCCTGATGTTGTTTTAAGTCATAATCTGTACGGTCTGCAATACCCCATACTTCACCCCATCCAATTTGTGAATGGAAATTATATTCGATATCGCATGTACCTTTACTGTAGAATGCTAATTCTTCAGGAGTATGATCACGGAAACGTAAATGTTCTGGTTGAACACCTAAATCTGTCAAAAATTTCATACAATTTTCTTTATAATAGTTATACCACTCAAGATCTGTTCCAGGTTGACAGAAAAATTCTAATTCCATCTGTTCAAATTCACGAGTACGGAAAATAAAGTTTCCTGGAGTGATTTCATTACGGAAACTTTTTCCAATTTGTCCAATACCAAATGGTAATTTCTTTCTCATTGAACGTTGTACATTTTTAAAGTTTACGAACATACCTTGTGCTGTTTCAGGACGTAAATAAATTGCATTTTTACTATCTTCTAAAATTCCTTGGAATGTTTTGAACATTAAATTAAATTGACGGATATCAGTAAAATTGTGTTTACCACATTTTGGACAAGCAATTTGATGTTCTTTAATATAATCCATCATTGCTTCGTTGCTCCATCCTTCAACACTAACTTCACCATTGCTTGCTTCCTCGATCAATTGATCCGCACGGAAACGAGATTTACATTCTTTACAATCCATCAATGGATCTGAGAATCCTCCTACGTGTCCACTAGCTACCCAAACATTTGGGTTCATTAAAATTGCTGATTGAATCCCAACGTTATAAGGTGATTCTTGAATAAATCGACGCCACCAAGCTTTTTTAATATTTTCTTTTAATTCAACACCTAATGGTCCAAAATCCCATGTGTTTGCCAATCCACCATAAATTTCACTACCTTGGTATACAAATCCACTGTTTTTTGCATGTGCTACTACAGTATCAAATAATTTTTCGCTGTTCATAAAAACGCCCCTTTCAACCTACACTTTGATTATTCATATCGAACAGATACTACACTATCATTTCTTCTGCTGCTTTATATAAGCTATATTTGTAACTTTTTGTTACCATACGATTGTTTTATTATTAAAATAGTGTTCAATTTAGTATACTTTATTTTAACAAAAATATCAATCATCATTGCAATAATAGGCCTTCTTTTCTGTTTTTTTTATATTTTATACAAGAAAAGGATAGATTATCTATCCTTTTCTATCTCTATAATTGATTTTAAAAAACGAAAACTTTTAATAGAGACACCTGCATATTCTTGAAAAAATGAGTATAGCTCAAAAAAATCATCATAAATAAAACCATTAAGTGTTTCTAAAATATTATAATTTTCTATACTTGCTTTACAAAGTAATCGAAAATATTTTAAACGAGTTTTACTATATGTCATATCTTTCATACTGTGAAAGCAAGACTGACAAATAAATCCTCCGTCTAGAACAGAAATTGCACATATATGATTTTGTTTTCCACATTTTACACAACCATCCACAAAGGGCTCTATTCCATGCATACGGTTTATAATAGATTGAAATAATGATAATATACACTCTGGTTGTGTTGTTTTCTCAAGAATAGCAAATGATTGTTCTAACAAATCATACATATCATTGGTAAATTTTTGATCTACACATTCGCACATATAAATTGCAATAGTTTGTTTTAGCAAATCCTCACGAATATGTCGATAACCTTGAACAACTTCTGCATTCTTTAAAGTATGTAGTCCTGTACTTGTCTTTTGAAGCAATTGGAATCGTGAATGAGTAAATAACTGACACGCAGATGCATTTTTACTATTAATTTTTTGAATTCCTCTTGCAACACATTGTACCTTTTCATTATTTTTTGTAATGATATGTAGGATAGCATCATTTTCTCTATATTCGCGAGAATAGACAACGAATCCTTCTACATCATTATTCATCTTTATCATCTAATTCTAGATATCCAAATTGCTGTAATTTATTACTTCGATTTCTCCAATTTTTTTCGACTCTTACATATAATTCTAATTCTACTTTTTTATTAAATTTGGCTTTTAAATCTTTTTGAGCAGCTAATCGAATATTACGAATCATAGATCCTTGTTTCCCAATTAATATTGCCTTTTGAGATGCTCTCTCCACAACAATCAATGCTTGCAGATACATGCAAGAAGGAGTCTCATCTCTTTTTTCAATAACAACAGCCACGGAATGAGGTACCTCTTCATTGGTTTTTGTCAAAACTTTTTCGCGTATAATTTCTGCTATTTGAAATTGTTCTCCATGGTCACTAATCATCTCATCTGGAAAATATTTTGGACCTTCATCTAAATAAGTTTTTGTCACTTCTAATAATTCATCTAAATTGTTTTGCGTCAACGCACTGATTGGAAAAATTTCCGCAAAGTCATATTTACTTTGCCATTTTTGTAGCGTAAGTATTAATTTTTCTTTTTCTAACAAATCAATCTTATTTAAAATCAAAAAACATGGAATATGAGATTGTCGAACTTTTTCTAATAAGAATTCATCTCCAGTTCCAAATGGTTGTGTTGCATCTACAACCCAAAAATTCACATCTGCTTCAGCAATTGCAGTATATGCATTTTTATTTAATGTTTTTCCTAATTCATGCTTTGGTTTATGAATTCCTGGTGTATCTGTGAATACAAATTGTGCATCACTTCTTGTCAAAATACCACTAATATTATTTCTTGTGGTTTGTGCTTTTGGAGTTGTAATAGCAATTTTTTCATGTAAAAGTGTATTTAACAATGTACTCTTTCCAGCATTTGGTCTACCTATAATTGCAATAAAACCTGATTTATAATTCATTTTATATCCTCTCTTTAATTTAAAATTTTATTCCCTATAATAAAAATACCTGATACAGCTGCAGCAATTGACATAACTAATACAGCTGCCGCTGCATAATCTTTTATTTTTTTTGCTTCTACTGAATATTCTGGAGATATTTTATCTGTAATCGTTTCTAATGCACTGTTTATAAATTCCAAAGAAACAACTGCACCGATAAATAGAATAATGACAATCCATTCCCAAATTTCTAATTGTAATAGACTACAAACGAAGACTACAAAAAAGCCAATTACACATTGAAGTAAAATACTTCGATCATGCAAAATACCATCAAATAGTCCTGCAAAAGCATATTTGAATTTATTTACGTATTTTTTTAGGAACGATATCATCTAAAATCACATCCTGTAAATTAAACATTTCTTTTTCATCTTCTGGATTCATATGATCGTACCCTAACAAATGTAATAATCCGTGTGTAAATAAGAAGCAAACTTCTCTACGCATAGAATGTCCGTATTCATTTGCTTGATCTACGATTGCTTGGATATTAATGAATATATCTCCTAATTCATCATTTCCTTCCATCATTTCGTAATCGTCTTCCCCATCTTTTAATGCGAAACTAATCACATCTGTAGGCCGATCAATATGTCTATAATCTCTATTTATTTCATGTATTTCACTTGGATCTACGAATATAACAGACGCACTGTATTCATTTTTTAACTGTAAAACTTCTTTTGCTCTTCTTGCAATTGTTTCAAAATCTTTTTTATAACGATTCCATCGTTTTTCACTACTTTGATTAATGACTATGATTTCCATAAAAGCACACTCTCTTTCAAATTACATATATTATAGCATGTAAACTATAAAAGTATCTAGCAATTATTTAAGAATGAAGAAGAAAAATATATGAATTTAAACACAAAAATATATGTATATATGAAAAATTTTACATAAATTTCAAATCTTTCTATACAATATGTTTAATTTCTGTTAATATGAATTTGATTCATATTGAATTTTGGAGGTTAAATTATGATATGTATAGCTACACAAGCTCTTTCTACACCTTCAATAAGTTGGGATTTCATTATTGGAGGATTAGCTTTATTCTTATTTGGAATCCAATTTATGGGAGATGGTTTAAAGAGTATTGCTGGCGAAAAATTACGAGAGTATATTAACAAATATACAAGCAAGCCTTGGAAAGGCATCTTGATTGGTACAGTGATTACCGTATTAATTCAGTCTAGTTCAGCAACCAGTGCAATTGCCATCAGTTTTGTACGAGCTGGATTAATGAGCTTAGAACAATCCGTTGGGATTATTATCGGTGCAAATATCGGTACAACTATCACAGCCTTTTTAATTGGTTTAAAAGTAGAAAAATTCGCTCTATATTTTGTATTCATTGGTGTATTAATTACATTATTCTCTAAAAGAAAGAAACAAACATATGCAGGGCAAATTGTCTTAGGATTTGGTATTCTATTTTTTGGATTACGCTTAATGGGTGATGAATTAAGTAAATTAGGAGAATTAGAATTTTTTGAAACACTTGCAATCACAATGCAAAATCAACCAATACTAGGATTTATATGCGGTATTGCAATGACTGCACTCGTTCAATCAAGTAGTGCCGTTGTTGGTATCATTCAAAAAATCTATGATTCTGGAGCATTGACATTAACTGCTACTCTTCCATTTGTATTTGGAAGTAACATTGGTACAACAATCACTGCGGTAATCGCATCAATTGGTGGAAGTTTGGCCGCAAGACGAAGTGCTGCTGTTAACGTATTATTCAATGTTGTAGGATCTATTCTATTTATGTTCTTATTACATCCATATGTAGATTTAATCGCATCAATCAGTACAACATTCAATATACCACCGATGATGCAAATTGCGATTGCACATATTTTACGTGCATTAGTAATTTCAATCCTTGCTTACCCATGTATTGGTTTAATGGTAAAAGTAATCAAGAAAATTTTACCGGGAGAAGAAGAAGTTATTTCTTTAGATTTAGATATTCTCGATACAAAACTTGCTGAATCACTTCCAGCTGGAGCTTTAGATGTGTGTAAACAGGCAACCTTAAAAATGGGTCAACTTGCTCGTGATTGTTTACAATCTAGTCAAAAATATTTTAATGATCAATCTGGTAAATACAGTGGTGCAAGCAAGCAATATGAAGATGCAATCAATTCATTAGATTTAAAAATTACAGATTACTTAATGGATATTGCACGCAATAACTTAAGTGAACATGATACGAATAGCTTTATCACCAATCTTCAAGTAATCAAAGATATTGAACGTGCTGGAGATTTAACGATGAACTTAAATGAGTTTTATGAAATGACATTTGATGACAAAGGATTATTTACGGAAGAAGCTAAAAATGACATTAATTCTATGTACAATGTTGTATTAGAAATGAATGATCTTGTGTTAAAATATTTTACTGAAGGAAATGAAGATTATATAACACAATTATATATCAAAGAAAATCAGTTAGATGCAATTGAATTAGAAGCAAGACAACGTCACTTTAAACGTATGAGAGATTCCGTATGTGAGTCAAGTGTTGCAGCTAGTATATATGTTGATATTCTTGGTACTTTAGAACGTATCGGAGATCATATTTGGAACATTGTAAAAAACAATTATAAAGAAAATTCATTACATGAATAAAAAGAAAAGAGGAAGAAACCTCTTTTCTTTTTATTCTAAATTGCCTTGCACTCTATTATAGATGGTGGTATACTATTAAAGTAAAAAATGTCGCGTTCGGCAAGCGGTTAAGCCACAGCCCTCTCAAGGCTGTATCACGGGTTCAAATCCCGTACGCGATACCATCGAAATCTAAAAAGTTCATTTCATGCGAAATGAACTTTTTTATTATATATTACCTAATTTTCGATCTTCTTCCTCATATCGTTCAATAATTTTTTGAACTAATGGATTTCTTACAACATCAAGACTCGTTAATTCAACAAATGAAATTCCTTCAATTCCATTTAATAATTGTTTTGCATTCAATAATCCACTATCTTTTTTCTTAATCAAATCAATTTGAGTTATATCTCCAGTAATAACTACTTTAGAATTAAACCCCATACGTGTTAAAAACATTTTCATTTGAGATCTTGTTGTATTTTGAGCCTCATCCAAAATAATAAAGGCATTATCTAACGTTCTTCCTCTCATATATGCTAAAGGTGCAATTTCGATAATTTCTTTTTCTAATAACTTTTCAACTTGTTCTTGTCCAAGCGTATCATGTAATGCGTCATAAAGTGGTCTTAAATATGGATCTACTTTTTCTTTTAAATCGCCTGGTAAAAAGCCTAAATTCTCTCCAGCTTCTACTGCAGGGCGCGTTAAAATAATCTTTCTAATATCTCCTTTTTTTAATAAATTTGCTGCATACACAACAGCTAAGTATGTTTTTCCTGTACCAGCAACACCACTTGCAAATACAATCTCAGAATTTCTCATACATTGAAATAAATAACGTTGTCCAATTGTTTTTGGATAAATCAATTTTCCATTCACTGTCTTTCCAATTGGCTTTTCAAAAGTCAATGCGACTTCATTTAATTTATTTAATTTTGCCAAACGACATACGTATTCAACATCTCTTACTTGTAAATCTATATGATGTTCAATCATTCGAAAAATAATTTCAATTAATTTTTCTATAACTTCAATATCCTCATCTTGAGCGTCAATCACATGTAATTGGTTATCACGAATTACAAGATCACAATGAAATGCATTACGTATGACTTGTAAATTTGCATCCTTTAACCCACTAAATTTAATGATCCATTCAATTGGATATTCACTTAATGAAATACTTACTTTTTTACTCATAAAAACTCCTTAACTAATTCGATGTTATATCTTGTAGTAATTTATAATGTACAACCATCTTTATTGTACCCATATCTTTTGTAAATTGCAAAATTTTTTCTTCTTTTATACAATCATCTTTATGAAATTCTTTACTTACCATTCTTCTAGACGCCATTAGTAACTCAAAAAATTTAATTGAATTCGGCAATTTCGAATCTTTTTTTGTAACTGTAATATCTTTCCATACATAGCCAAATACCCTTCCCTTAACAAATAATTCATGATTTTTGTGAAAGCTATCTTCCATAACATTGCTTACTAAAACATCCCCTTTATGAACAAATTCATTCACATTACAAACTTTATTACCATGTTGTATGTCAAATCGTTGAATTAATGCATCTTTTTTTGCAACAAGTTCATCACGATGTAAAGATTCCATATGTTCATATTCTTTAGGAATATATGTGATTTTATATTTACTTCCGCTCTTTTCAATTTCAAGCCAAGCTACTTTATTTTCTAATTGTTTTTTCAACTTTTGTTTCATTAATATAGAATCACTTTTATATATTGGTACTTGATAATTTAATTTTTTCAAAGTATTTTCTATATACGTTTTGATTTTATTATCTTCTCCTACAATCTCTATATCAAATATCATTGAACTTAACATACACCATATACAAATAGAAATTCCTATAGACACAATTCTACAGGGCCTTTTTATATCCTTTAATAGATATCCAAACATTCCTGTAGTGTTTATATATTCCACATCAGAAATGGCTCTGATTACCCTTTTTCGTTGCCATATATGAGTATAAAAATATATCATATTATGTTTTATACGAATTGCATATATTTCTAATTCACATTTTTTACATTGTTTAAAAAAACATGTCGAATCCATATCTACTTTCCAGTAATCAAGGCCTAATTTTTTATTCATCATATAAGAATGTTATTTGTTGAATTCTACCTTCCAACAATAACTCCTCTTTTTCTAATGCATCGACATGTAAAGAACTACCCCTTATCTGTAAATTGTATCCGTTCATACGAATAACAATGCAATTTTCCATAATTGTGATTACCTGATCATAATGAACAACACTCATTTGATTACCTTCCATAGATAGCATATGTATCACCTCTATACATGATATGACTCAATGAATTAATTCATGTCTACAATGAAAAAACTATTGTTATTCTTTAAAATGAGCTTATATTAACTATATAGATTACTGTCAATGTTATACTCAACCTTCTTTTTATATTTTTTAAAGTTTAGTTAATTATTTTAAAACTCTACTACATTTTTTTATCATATATTTATATGCCACATATGTCACAATGCTATCGAAAGCCATGCCAAATCCAAATAGAAGTGCAATAGTATTGAGTGTTGGTGTCCATAAATTTAAGTTATAACATATATATGCAGCTCCATAATAAACAGTGTTTGTTACAATGGATTGAAATAGCATATAGTTTGTTTTTCCTAACGCATAGAAAGTTGCATCAAATATGTTTTGATAAGCAAATAGAATATAGAATCCTAACAGTAACATGACCAAAGAAAAAAGTTGATCCACATCTTGATATCCTAAAACATATTTCATAAATGGCTTCCATAATGGAATCATAACAATCCATAGTAAACAAATAATTGAAGTTATAGTAAAGTAGCCTGTTGTATTTCTTTTGATATTATCTTGATCAATAGCTATCTCTTGTTTAATTAATTCACCTAATTGTAACACTGGTAGCAATAGCCATCCCCAAATAAAACCATTTGCTACCCAATAGGTTCCCTGTTCATTTACAACATTAACCATTCTTACAATCATTAACATATATGCAATATTTCGTACAAAAGACTCTAATCCTGATATACCTCCTACTTCAAGAAAATCCCACATCCATCTAAAAGAAATTTTATTTTTTGTAAATAATCGAATATCCTCTTTAGTAAGTAAAATTAAAGATACAATTAGAATAATTACATTTACTAATATATTCCCATATCCAATACCATTTACTCCTAGAGACAAAGAACATGGTAACGTAGAAATAAACAATGTATCAAATACAATATTACATAACAATCTTACAATAGTTAAAATATAAATATACTTTGTTCTATTTAAAGTAATCAAAGCTGTCAGCACAAAAGAACTTAACATCACAAATATATTTGCCATACTTTCTATACGAATATAGATTGCAGATTGTGCTAATATACTTTGATCAGCTGCCATAAACGATAACAATGGATTAACAAATACGATAATAATAAAAGATAAAATACTATATAAAATTAATGTTACTAATAAACCACTTCGAATACGATTTGTAAATACAATCTTATCTTTTACAACCTTTCCCATAAAGAAAAAAAGTGGTAATAACACTGCTTCATTTAAAATTTCATATAATAAATTAACCCATGACAATTGTCCGGCAATAGAATAAGACCACTCTTGTGGCATTTGTCCTAAAAAGTAAATTCTGACTGTGCTATAGATTGCTGGACATAACCCTAAAAATAACAATGCAAAATATAAATTAAAGTTAATGTTTTTCATTGATTCTCTTACTCGTAACATACTATATCCCCCTTATTCTTTATACCTTCAAAACATAATTATGTAAACGCAAGACATTAATGAATTGTCTTTGCTAACACCATAAATTCTTTCATTCCATTAAGTTCTTTATTTAATTGATTACATTCCTCTTGTGTAAATAAAAAATTAGAAACAACATACTTTGCTTCATGCTGATTTATAAAAAAACTTAATTGATTAAATACTAAATTAATCATAAAAGAAGAATGCATTTTAAAGTAATTTTTACTTAGCATAATTAACTCTGTAATTGTATTTACATATATCTTATAAGATTTGTTTAAACTATTGTTAAACTGTATATCATAGCCTCTCTTAAAAAAGATTTTTTCTATTATTTTAAAATCAATATTCCATTGTTTAAGATAATAGTCAAACCATTTTTCCTGATTATTTAATTTGTTAAATAATCCATTTAATTTTTCATATCCAAGCTCATCCACAACTGAATCTAAAAATGTAATAAATTCTTCTTTAAACGCATTCTCATCATCTTTTTCAGATACACTTGATTTCGAATTTAGCGAAACATAAAACAATAGTATTGGATCCATAAAACATATATAATATTTAGGTTCTATTTTGTAATATTCCTTTAAAACTATTATTAAAATTTCTATACACATAAGTGAGTAATCACATTTATCTTTAAATAATAATTTGTGAATCATATTAGCCTTATTAACTAATTTTTCTTGAGTTCTAATATCTATTCCATAAAAAATAGTATGAAAATACTCATTAAAGTCAAAGTTTTCTTTAACAACTAAAGAATCGAATTGTCTAAAATAATCTGAATATTTTTCATTCACTACTCCTTTAATTTCTCCTTTATTTAGTTCAATAGTAAAGTCAATAAATTTCTTTAAATACTCATCTGTTTCTGTAGATTCTCCAAACACATTTTTTATAGTATTTTTCAGTTGTCTACAATCAACAGATAATACGACTTCACAATTATTAAGGTTATCAAACAAATGATGTAATCGTTCTAAAACAGTAATAGCATAATTAGGCAAACAACGATCTAATTCGTCAACAATAATAACAAGAGTCTTATTTTCAGCAAGCTTTTGTAATTCATTTCTAGCATTCTTTAATGACTTATTAAACTGTAAATATTCATTATAATTTTGTATAGATTGATTCTCATTCGATGTACTTTTATACGCTTCATTTGTCTTTTCAAACATAGTTGCAATTTTATCAATATCTACTCCAAATTTATTTTTAATCAAATCTAGACCTATCGATTTAATTATAGGTTGAATAGAATTGTTAATTAATTTTATTTGGTTTTTGACTTTTGTTGATAACATTGGATTTTCTTCATCTATTCCTTCTTGCATAGCATTCACAATAGCAATCAATGGTTTCGAATAATAATCATATTTCCAACAATTATAATGGAAAACTAAAAATTAGTTGCCATCTTTATAAGATGCTAACTTTTCTTCTAACATATTCAAAACAAATGTTTTTCCACTCCCCTATACTCCATTTAAAGCAAATGTACACGAACTTTTATTTTTTGATAATGTCTCTAACAAATGAGATAGCTGATTCACAACTCCAGAGCGATTTAATAAATCAACTATCAGTTGATTATAATCAGCTTCATATGGATGCTCACTTTGGTTTACACAAACTTTATTATCCATATATATTCTTCCTCCCCTTTTTAACAATTAAATTATAAACCTTTTTCTAACCAAATCACTAATTTGTTGTAAAATATAAAAATAAAAGGTGATGGTGACGTGTACGCGAGGTTCAGGGCGTACTATGTATATTTCTCGATGAAATTTAAAAAGAGGTTGAAAACGAACGAAATGAGGTTGTTAGCATATACGGAAAAGAGTATTTGATAAAGAAATCGAATGCTAAAAAGAGA
>RCNI01000291.1_pt1 | contig 34415 bp, 33 predicted proteins | sample 2041151 | NCBI WGS metagenome assembly RCNI01 (sample SAMN09708214, study PRJNA481090) | feces metagenome | isolation source: feces | place: Antarctica: Albino Rookery
TGATGATTAATGAAAAATCGGTCTTCTTCCACTTCCTGATGTTGTAAGTTTATACAAAATTATAATTATAAATTAATATACAATGAAAACAATGAATTTATTATTGGCTGTGCTGTGTATATTCAGCATAGTAGCCTGCACCCCGAAAGAGAAGAGTGTGGAGGACCCGTATTTTGAATCAACCTCAACGAGGATGATGGATCTCCGTAAGGTGGAAATGAATGATTCGGTTACGGTGGTGAGCGTGGATACGTATCAACAACCTAAGTTCTGGATTTCGTTTACATCGAAGATGCACCTGTTGGCAGATGGAAAGAAGTACGCTATCAAGAAGGTGGAAGGGGCAGAACTTGACCAGTATTTCTGGATGCCCGAATCGGGCACGGCCTCATTCAAGGTATTCTTCGAACCTCTGCCGATGTGCACGGAATCGTTCGATTTCATTGAAGGTGACGGTGCGAATAGTTGGAACGTCTATGGGATAGATTTAACTGGCAAGAAGAAGTTTGAATCGGCAAAGGGTATACCTGCAGATGCTATAAAGGCTACGACTCAATATCCTGATCAGTTGCCTGCTCCCGAATTCAACATCGGTGAAACGACCTTGAAGATTCACCTGCTGAATAACCGAAAAGGACATCAACCGAAAGTGAATGTATTTGTGAATACGATATTGGGAGCTCAGGACCATTTGACGGCTTCGAAGTATCAGAAGGAGAACGAAACTGAATTGAAGTTCTGGCAGTATGGACTGGCTAAGGCTTTGTTCCTGGTTGATGATATATTTATGGGAAACATCTATCTGAAGGCAGGTGAAACGGCCGATCTCTATCTGGATATGAATGCGACTGTTTACAATGTGCTGAAGCAGAGAGAAATGAAAAAGGGTGTGAAATGCCCAATCGAGTTTCCTAAAGTTTATTCAAATGGAGCGTATGCTTGGACGAGTGGATGGGATGTTCCTGAGATGGGTAAGTATGTAATGGAGGTACTTAACCCGAACTTTGCTGACTACAAGCTGACTGCAGATGAGTATACGGACAAGGTGATCCAGCAATACCATGCGTTGTCTGATAGTATCAGCGAGAGCGGATTGAGCAACTTTGAAAAGGAATTGCTGACTGCTTCCTTGAAACAGACTGTTGTGGTTGCTGCAGCATACGGCGATGGATTCCGATTCAACAATGCTTATTATGCAAATAAAGGAAAAATGCCAAAGGTCAATATTGACAAGATGACTGAAAAGCATTATGCAAAGGTAGCTGCACTCTTTGATGTTACTGAACCAACTTTGATTTGGGGACCTAATTATTCTCAATATGTTACTTCGTTTATACAAGCAGAGTTTTCCATGACCTATTGGCCTAAGTCGGCTGGAACAGAAAAAACTGTTTTTGGTATCTTGGGAAAGAACAATAAGTATGTGTCGAAAATAGAACGGGGAGATATCTTGACAGAACAGGATTTGAAGGAGATAAAGGCGATAGAGAATGATTTCGTGAGAGAAATGCTACTGAAGATGGACGAACAGAATCGGGCTGTATTGAAAGCGGTAGAAGACAAGGCAGTGATTGAAGAGACTCCGAAGGTGGCTCCTAAAAAACTTTTCGAAGCTATCATTGCTCCATACAAAGGTAAGGTGGTTTTGGTTGACTTTTGGAATACTTGGTGTGGCCCTTGCCGTATGGCGTTGGAGCCATAGAGCCGATGAAGAAGGGTGAATTGAAGAGTGATGACTTGGTATGGCTTTACATTGCCAATGAAACCTCACCATTGACCAAATACAAGACCATGATTCCTGGAATAGAAGGTAAACATTACCGACTGAATAAGGATCAGTGGAAAGTGATTACCGATCAGTTAAAGATAAATGGAATTCCATCTTACGTATTGGTTGACAGGGACGGCAAGTATGCCTTGCGCAATGACCTTCGTGACCACGAACAGCTGAAGAAGACTCTGAAGAAGATGATAGAGTAAGAAAAACAGTGTATAAATGCAACAAGACGAAAGCCTGACAGAGCAGTCAGGCTTTCGTCTTGTTGTTTTTGCAATATAATAGGAATCACCATTGTATAGGTGCTTCCCCATGTTCCATCAGATACTCGTTGGTTCGGCTGAAATGCTTGTTGCCAAAGAATCCGTTGTGGGCCGAGAGCGGAGATGGATGGACTGAGGTCAGTACCAAGTGTTTCTGCCGGTCAATAAAGGCTCCTTTCTTTTGAGCGTAGGCTCCCCAAAGGATAAACACCAGATGTTCCCGTTTTTCGACCAGTGCGCGGATGGCTGCATCAGTAAATTCCTCCCATCCCTTTCGTTGGTGAGAGCCGGCTTGGTGTGCTCTTACTGTCAGGGTGGCATTTAGCATCAGTACCCCCTGTTGTGCCCATCGGGTAAGGTTTCCGCTTTGTGGTATTCCGATGCCCAAATCATTTTCTATCTCCTTGAAGATATTTTTCAATGAAGGCGGAAACTGGATGCCGTCGTTTACCGAGAAGCAGAGTCCGTGCGCTTGATGTTCGCCGTGATAAGGGTCTTGCCCGATGATGACTACCTTCACCTCTTGAAACGGGCATAAGTTGAATGCGTTGAATATCAGGTTCCCGGGAGGGTAAACGGTTGTAGTCTTATATTCTTGGCGGACAAAGTTGGTGAGTCGGATAAAATAATCTTTTTCAAACTCCAGTGCCAGTATTTCTTTCCATGATTGTTCTATCTGTACGTCCATAACGATATATATTAGGTATGTTTAAGATGTAAAGATAATGAATTTTTCAGATTAGATAAGTGGAATGCCACATTCATCACATTCTTTTTTCATTTTTTCGGGCCAGATGCTAGCCTGTATTTCTCCGATATGTGCCTTCTTGAGATAGAGCATACATAGGCGTGACTGTCCGATACCTCCTCCGATGCAGAGTGGCAGGCTGCCTTCCAGCATACGTCGGTGGAAATAAAGTTTGGTACGTTCCTCTTTGCCAGAGAGTTTTAGTTGCTTCAGCATTGTTTCTTTGTTGACACGGATACCCATTGATGAGAGTTCGATGGCTCTTCCTAATACCTCGTTCCAAATCAAGAGGTCACCGTTGAGACCAGCCAGTCTGGTTTGAGGGTCTATGGTAGTATAGTCGTCATAGTCGGGGGCGCGTAGGTCGTGCGGTTTTCCATTGCTGAGTTGTCCGCCTATTCCGATTATGAATACCGAGCCGTATTGTTTGGTAATCAGGTTTTCTCTTTCCTTTGATGATTTATCGGGATACATATCTAGCAGTTCCTGTGAATGAATGAAATGAACCTCTTTGGCAAGGAAAGGGGTGATTTGCGGATACATCTCACAAATCATAAACTCTGTACGGCGCATGGCCGAGTAAATACGCTTGACGATTTCTTTCAGAAATTCAGTGTTACGTTGTTCTGGAATGATAACTCGCTCCCAATCCCATTGGTCTACATATAAGGAGTGGAGATTTCCCAATTCTTCATCGGCTCGGATAGCATTCATATCTGTATAGATACCATATCCCGGTTCGATATGGTAGTCGGCCAATGTGACACGTTTCCACTTGGCTAGTGAATGTACCACCTCGGCCTGTTGGTCTTCCAAGTCTTTGATAGGGAATGACACGGCACGTTCCACTCCGCTTAAGTCATCGTTTAGTCCAGTACCTTTCAAGACGAAGAGAGGAGCGGTGACACGTCGTAGACGAAGTTCGGAAGAAAGGTTCTGTTGGAAAAATTCTTTGATTTGTTTGATGCCAAGTTCAGTCTGTTTCATATCCAACAGAGGAGTATATGCTTGAGGTTTTATCAGGTAACTCATGGTTTTGTGCTTTTTAATAATTTATTTGATTGCAAATATACTGATTAAAGATTAAAAAGCAATTGATATGGACTATAATTAAATCAATATGATATTATATCTTTGTAAAATATGGATATCTGCTCATGTTTAATAAGGAAAAGGAGTGTGGTGAGATAATTTTTTTAAGGGAATATTAGGAGTGAAAGCAGAATAATTGTATTTTTGTTTCAAATTATAAAAGAAAGATACCTGCACCCATAGTTCAATGGATAGAATAATGGATTCCGGTTCCATCGATTGGGGTTCGACTCCCCATGGGTGTACATTACTAAAATGAGAGAGAGGCCGTTTCAGAATATCAGTTATTTTGAAACGGCTTTCTTCGTTTTGGTCGGAATAAAACACTAATATTCTTTATGATATGGATTACCGTTTTGAAATTTGCGCCAATTCAGTAGAAAGCTGTCTGGCGGCACAAGAGGGGGGAGCTCACAGAGTAGAACTGTGTGCTGCCATTCCAGAAGGGGGGACAACTCCTTCTTATGGTGACATTGTATTGGCCCGTAAGTTGCTCCACATTACATTGCATGTGATTATTCGTCCTCGTGGGGGAGATTTCCTTTATTCCCCTTTGGAAGTGGATATCATGGAAGAGGATATTCGTAGAGCGCGTGAATTGGGAGTAGACGGAGTGGTATTTGGCTGTCTTACTGCGGAAGGGGAAATTGACCGTCCGGCCATGGAGCGTTTGATGAAGGCTTCGGAAGGAATGTCGGTTACTTTCCATCGGGCATTCGATTATGTAGCAGATCCGTTTCGTGCAGTGGATGAATTGGCAGAGATGGGAGTAAATCGTATCTTGACATCCGGTCAGCAGCCTGTAGCTATAGAAGGAGCTTCACTTTTGGCTAAGTTGGTGGAACATGCTGGTTCTCGCTTGATTATTATGCCGGGATGTGGGGTAAACGAAGAAAATATAGCAACCCTAGCTGCACATACGGGAGCCAAGGATTTTCATTTTTCAGCTCGTGAACCTAAAAAGAGTGGTATGAAACTCAGAAATCAAGCTCTGTCGATGGGGGGAGATTCTGAATACGACGAATATACACGTATGGTAACAACAGCCAACCGTGTAAGGCGTACGATTTCCGCCTTGTCTCGTCTGGCGGAATGATAATGGCATTGCAAAGATAAAAAAAGCTGCTTCAGCTCTTATGAAAGAGGATTGAAGCAGCTTTTTGTTTTTTGTATTATTGGATGTCTGTCTGACTTTGTACCGGTGTCATGGTGAAATTGAATTCATAGTCAGCATACGGCAGTTGATATTCCTTGAGTGGAAGTGTACCCCAGCTGTTTACACATCCAAGTCCCATCTGTGCCTTGTCTATCAGTACATTGGTGAATTCAGCCTTTTCCACTTCATTGGAGTGGCATTGTGCCTTTTCCCATCCGGAATCGAGTGATTCAATGGTATAGTGCAGTGCAGATGCCGAGAATGGAGCGTCTGCCACAAATTCCAGTCCGCAACCTTTGGCGTCAAGTTGCTGCCACCAGCGTATGTCTGATTTGGTTCCGTTTTCTTGTGGGCGGATATATGCGTAGAACTGTTCATCCACACTTTGACGGTAGATACCTAAGTCGGCACAAGTCTTTCGGTCGCTATAGTTCTCTACCGGTCCGCGGCCGTAGTAGGCGATGCGTCCGAATGATTTCGGCATAACCAACTGCATACCGAAACGGAACAGATTGGAAACTTTGGCATTTTTGTCGGTTGTCATTTTTTCGCAGACTTTTACAGCTCCTTTATTATTAATGGTATAGGTGAGCAGTAAGGTAGCATGGACTTTCTCCATTTCATATTCAGCGGTGACTACAGCCATGTCATTGTCTGTCTGATGTTTCAGAGACTTGAGTTTAAACTCCGGATTCTTCCAAGCAGAATATTTCTTCTGCAGTCCTGCTCCGAAGTCGTTGTCGGTAGGAGCACGCCAGAAATTAGGGGTAAGTGCTTCACCTTCTGAAATCATTTCAGTACCGTTTGCTACATAGTGGTCCATAAATCCGGTGACTTTATTGAACTGGATATTGAAATTTTCTCCATACACCACAATGCGGTTTTGGTTTTCTGCATCAATGGTTGGAACACTGACAGGCAAGTTTGTCTCTTTTACGTTATCCAATTGGAGAGCAGGATGTTTGTATTCATTGAGTGCCAATTGGTTCTTTGCAACTATATGTCCGGCAGGAATCAGTCCTTCACGGTTCTTTTGTACATATTTGACATTCAGCAGCCATTCTCCACATGAACAGGTTTTTCCTAAGTCAAGTTTCAGTGTAGTTTTTTGTTGAGGAGCTACATTCAGTGTTTCCACTCTTCCATTTTTCATGGCTTTTCCGTTTTTCAATACTTCCCATTCCAACGCATAGGCAGACAAGTCTCTGAAGAAGTTTTCGTTGTAGATTTCAATTTCACCTTGTGCCAGGTTTGCTGGGCTGGTCCAAATATTCTGATAGAAATAGCCGACTTCATGCATGTGTGGGTTAGGTACACGGTCAGGGCTGATAAGTCCATTATCGCAGAAGTTATTGTCACTGGCATCAAAACGGTTGAAGTCACCTCCATAAGCATAAATCATTTTTCCGTTTTTGCCGGTCCATCTGCATGACTGGTCAACAAAGTCCCAAATGAATCCACCTTGGTATTTCGGATATTTACGGATAATATCCCAATACTCTTTAAATCCTCCTTGAGAGTTTCCCATGGCATGTGCATATTCACACTGTATCAACGGTTTGTTTTGGCTGTTGTCTTCACTATATTTGATGCAGTCGTTGTAATTGTAATACATCGGGCAGAAGATGTCGGTTTTTCCGCTTGTTCCTGCCTGTTCATATTGCACGGCTCTACTGCTATCTTCACTCTTTATCCAGTCGTAGGCTGCTTCAAAATTTTCTCCATATCCAGCTTCATTACCCAATGACCAAAAGATAATGCTTGGGTGGTTGAAACTGCGTTGTACGTTGCGCTGGTTTCTTTCCTGATGAGCTTTTTTGTAAGAAGGATTTTTAGCTAGGGTTTCTTTTCCATATCCCATTCCGTGTGATTCGATGTTAGCTTCTGCCACTACATAGATGCCATATTTATCACATAGTTCATACCAGAAGTTATCGTCAGGGTAGTGGCAGGTACGTACGGCATTCAAGTTAAACTGTTTCATTATTTGTATATCTTGAATCATACGTTCGCGTGACACTACATAACCTCCGTCGGGGTCCAGTTCATGACGGTTGGCGCCTTTGAATAGAACAGGTTGCCCATTGACTAGAATCTGTGAGTTCTTCAGTTCTATTTTTCGGAATCCTACTTTTACAGGAATCACTTCTTTTACCTGGTTCCCCTCTTTCATGGTGGCAGTCAAAGTATATAAGTAAGGTGTTTCGGCGCTCCATTTCACCGGGTTGTTGATGTCCATGGTAGTGTTCAGTTTGCCGTTTCCCTTCAGTTCTGCAGATGCGACCACTTGGTTTTTATGATCGGTGAGTTCTAACAGCACATTGGCTGTTCCCTTAGTGTGGAGGTTAATGTTCAGTTTACCGTTCCGGTAGTTTTGGTCCAGGTTGGGAGTAACACGGATATCATTGATTCGTGTCTTGTTTCTAGCATAGAGGTAGCAATCTCTGGCTACACCTGTGTAGCGGAAAAAGTCTTGGTCTTCTAAATAAGTACCGTCGCACCAGCGGAAAACTTGAAAAGCGATGATGTTTTTCTGTCCGGGTTTCAAATAAGGGGTGAGATTGAATTCAGCTTCCAATTTGCTGTCTTCGCTATATCCCACAAATTTTCCGTTCACCCATAGATACATATTTGAATTGACAGCGCCAAAGTGGGCGATGATATCTTTACCTTTCCAATTGGCGGGTACTGTAATTTCCCTGCGGTAAGACCCAACATGGTTGTTTTCTATTGGAACTAATGGAGGGTTGTTCTTATATTGGTTTCTCCATGCATATCCTACATTTACATAAATAGGGTCACCATATCCGTTGAGTTCCCATACGGCAGGAACTTTTAAGTCATCCCACCCTTTGTCATTAAAATCTGTTTTCCAGAAATTGGTAGGGCGTGCATCTGCATTTTTCACCCAAAAGAATTTCCACATGCCGTTGAGGCTCATGAAATTGGATGACTGTTCTTTGATGGCAGCACTGGCTGCTTCGGTACTTTCATAAGCAAAATAGTTGGTGTGCATTGGAGTGCGGTTTACGGCATTTACTTCCGGGTCCATCCATTCTTTGAATGTCTGGGCTTGTGTGATGAGCGAGCATGCTCCCATCATTCCTAGTAAAAGTTGTTTTTTCATATTTTTATCTTTATAGATTTTATTAGACTAATGGCAGATGCCATTATCTATAGGATTTGTTCAGGTAATATATTGTTTGCAAAAATAGGAATAATATTTAGAATCGTAGAAAATTGCAACCCTTTTTCCTGAAGAACATAAAATGTAAAATAAGATAAATAGAGGAATATGTTCTAAAACATATCTTTTGATTTTTATAGTTGAATAAAAAGTCATTCTTTTGCAAACATAACAGTTCAGCACAGGTGAATGATTGAAAATGAAACCTAAAGTAATATTTGGAAAACAAACAACAAAAGTCAAGCAGTTGGCAGACATCATAGCTCAAGAGATTATGCAAGGAAAGTACATGATAGGTTCTAGTCTTCCTTCCATTAATATATTGAGCCGTGAATATGATGTTTCTCGTGATACAGTATTTAAGGCTTTTGCAAATTTGCGTGAGCGCAGATTGATTGATTCTACTCCGGGTAAGGGGTATTATGTGCTGAATAGACAAGAAACCGTTTTCCTTTTGTTGGATGAATTTTCTCCATTTAAGAATACATTATATAATAGTCTGATTAAGCATCTCCCGGTCAACTATAGGGTTGATTTATGGTTTCATCAATATAATGAGCATATATTCAATACCATTATGCATGAGGCTATTGGAAGATATAATCATTATCTGGTGATGAATTTTGACCACGAACATCTCTCTCCTTTGTTGGCGAAGATAAATCCGTCTAGACTTTTGCTGCTTGATTTCGGACAGTTTGATAAAGAGAGGTATTCATATATTTGTCAAGACTTTGATACGGCTTTGTATACGGCTTTGATGGAAATTAAAGAGAAATTGCAAAGATATAGAAAGATGGTTTTCTATTTACCTTCCGATTCAAAACATCCTAAATCGTCGGCTGATGCACTTGAAAGATTCTGTAAGGACCATTGTCTAGAGTTTCAAGTAGTTATGGAAGAGATGAAAGAGGTAGAAAAGGAGGTGGTCTATTTGGTAATCAGACAGACAGATGTGGTTGATGTGATAAAGAAAAGCAGGGAACTAGGCTTGAAATGTGGTGGAGATTTTGGCTTGATTGCATATAATGACACTCCAGCTTATCAAGTCATAGATGATGGTATTACAGCTTTGAGTATTGACTGGGAGGAGATGGCAATGAAAGCCGCTCGATTTGTAATGACTGGTAATCCCATAAAGATTGACCTTCCTACTAAGGTTCATTTAAGAAACTCAATAGGCTGACCGGATGTTTTTTTGTTATATTATCAGCATAGTTCAGTACAGTTTTTAATCTAACTATAAATAACTTAATAAATTTGAATATTATGAATAAGTATCCTAAGATTGGGATTCGTCCCACAATTGACGGACGTCAGGGTGGTGTTCGTGAAAGTCTGGAAGAAAAGACCATGAGTTTGGCAAAAGCAGTAGTCGATTTGATTTCTTCAAATCTTAGAAATGGTGATGGTTCTCCGGTGGAATGTGTGATTGCAGATTCTACTATCGGCCGTGTGGCTGAGAGTGCTGCTTGTGCAGAGAAATTTGAACGTGAAGGGGTAGGCGCCACTATTACCGTGACCTCTTGCTGGTGCTATGGTGCAGAAACAATGGATATGAATCCTTATTATCCGAAAGCGGTATGGGGATTTAACGGTACGGAAAGACCTGGAGCTGTATATTTGGCAGCCGTATTGGCCGGACATGCACAGAAAGGGCTTCCTGCATTTGGTATTTACGGACATGATGTACAGGATATTGAAGATAACATTATACCTGAAGATGTGGCAGAGAAAATTTTGCGTTTTGCTCGCGCTGCTCAAGCAGTGGCTACTATGAGAGGTAAATCTTATCTTTCTATGGGTAGCGTGTCTATGGGTATTGCCGGCTCTATTGTCAATCCTGACTTCTTTCAGGAATATCTGGGTATGAGAACCGAATCGGTTGACCTTACAGAAATCATTCGTAGAATGACCGAAGGTATCTATGACAAAGAAGAGTTTGCAAAAGCTATGGCATGGACTGAAAAGCATTGCAAGAAGAATGAAGGTAAAGACTATAATGTACCAGAAAAGGCCAAGACATGCGAGCAGAAAGAAGCAGACTGGGAGTTTATTGTCAAGATGACTATCATTATGCGTGATTTGATGACTGGTAATCCTAAGCTTAAGGAACAAGGTTTCAAGGAAGAGGCTTTGGGGCACAATGCCATTGCAGCCGGATTTCAAGGACAGCGTCAGTGGACTGACTTCTATCCAAACGGTGATTTCTCTGAAGCTCTTCTTAATACTTCTTTTGACTGGAATGGTATACGTGAAGCATTTGTGGTTGCCACAGAGAATGATGCTTGCAATGGGGTTGCCATGCTGTTTGGTCACTTGCTTACAAATCGCGCTCAGATTTTCTCTGATGTTCGTACATATTGGAGTCCTGAAGCGGTGAAGCGTGTGACGGGAAAAGAACTTACCGGCCTTGCAAAGAACGGCATTATCCATCTTATCAATTCGGGTGCTACCACTCTTGACGGAACCGGACAGCAGACAGACGCAGAAGGTAATCCGGTAATGAAATCGCATTGGGAAGTTACGGACGCAGAGGTAGAAAAATGTCTGGAAGCTACTACCTGGTATCCTGCCAACAGAGATTATTTCCGTGGCGGCGGTTTCTCTTCAAATTTCTTGTCAAAAGGAGGTATGCCTGTTACCATGAGCCGATTGAATTTGGTGAAAGGCCTTGGCCCTGTTCTTCAGATAGCAGAAGGATGGACCGTAGAAATTGATCCTGAGATACATAAAGCTCTTGATGAACGTACAGACCGTACATGGCCTACTACATGGTTTGTTCCTCGCCTTTGTGACAAACCAGCTTTCAAGGATGTATATTCTGTAATGAATAATTGGGGGGCAAATCATGGAGCAATCAGTTATGGGCACATTGGTCAAGACCTGATTACATTAGCTTCTATCTTGCGTATTCCTGTATGTATGCACAATGTGGATGAGGATAAGATTTTCCGTCCAGCTGCATGGAATGCGTTTGGCATGGATAAAGAAGGCTCTGATTATAGAGCTTGCCAAAACTACGGGCCTATTTATAAATAAGGAGTAAAATGATGTAAGGGCAGGTTCGTGTTCTTATATCATTTGCTATTTAAAGCTAATTTTATGATTAATAGATTTGTTTTGAATGAGGTTTCATACTTCGGTCCGGGAGCACGCCAGGTGCTTCCTAAAGAAATTTTCAGATTAGGTTTGCATAAGGCTTTTGTTGTTACCGATAAAGATTTGATAAAATATGGTGTAGCTGAAAAAGTTTTGGATGTCTTGAAAAAAGCTGATATTGAATATGAAGTATTTAGTGACATTAAACCCAATCCTACGGTTGCTAATGTGAAGGCCGGTGTAGCTGCTTATGCCGCCTCTGGCGCTGATTTTATTATTGCGATAGGAGGAGGGTCTTCTATTGATACAGCTAAGGCTATTGGTATAATAACCAACAATCCTGACTTTTCGGATGTGGTGTCATTGGAGGGAGTGGCAGATACAAAGAAGAAATCGGTGCCTATCATAGCGCTTCCTACCACCGCCGGTACTGCGGCCGAAGTGACCATCAACTATGTCATTACTGATGAATCCACTCAAAAAAAGATGGTTTGCGTGGACCCTAATGATATTCCGGTTATGGCTATAGTGGATGCAGAGTTGATGTATACTCTTCCTAAAAGTTTGACAGCAGCAACAGGTTTGGACGCTTTGACTCATGCTATTGAAGGACTGATAACTAAAGGTGCATGGGAGATGAGTGATATGTTTGAGATAAAGGCTATAGAGATGATAGCTCATTATCTGGAAACAGCAGTAAGCCAGCCTGAAAATGCAGAGGCTAGAAATGGAATGGCTGTAGCTCAATATATAGCAGGAATGGCTTTCTCTAATGTGGGGCTTGGAGTTGTGCATGGTATGGCTCATCCTTTAGGTGCTATATTTGATATTCCTCATGGCGTGGCAAATGCATTACTACTTCCTACTATCATGGAATTCAATGCTCCGGCTGCTTTGGCTAAGTATGTAGACATTGCAAAAGCAATGAATGTATTTGTTGCTGGAATGACTGAAGTTGAGGCTGCTGATGCGGCAGTGAAGGCGGTAAGAGAACTTTCTTTACGCGTGGGTATTCCTCAGCATTTGTCGGACTTGGGTATTAAAGAAGAAGATCTTCCACGCTTGGGCAAAGCTGCTTTTGCGGATGTCTGCACTCCAGGTAATCCTAGAGAAGTGACCGAAGAAATTATTTTAGAACTTTACAAGAAAGTATTATGATAACTAACGAACAGATTGAAAAATTTATAGTAGAGGCTCATCGTGTAGGTGATGCCGGACTTACAGTATGTAGCAGTGGTAATATCTCATGGCGTGTGGGCGATGAAGTACTTGTTTCAGGTACAGGTTCATGGGTGCCTTCTTTGCCAAAAGAGAAAGTGTCGGTGTGTAAACTTGAAACGGGGGAAGTGCTTAATGGAGTTAAACCGTCTATGGAGAGCGTTTTTCATTTGGGAGTGCTTAGAGAGCGTCCGGATGTAAATGTAGTACTTCATTTCCAGTCGCCTTATGCTACTGCTGTAGCTTGTATGCAGGAAACTCCTAAAAATTTTAATGTAACGGCAGAGGTTCCGTGTCACGTAGGGGCAGAGATTCCGGTGATTCCTTATTTTCGGCCGGGCTCGAAAGAATTAGCTGCTGCTGTGATTGCAGCTATGAAGGAGCATAATTCGGTGTTGTTGAAGAAACATGGACAGGTGGTGTGTGGCAAAGACTTTGACCAAGCTTTCGAACGTGCTATGTTCTTTGAGATGGCATGCCGTATTATTGTTCTTACTGAAGGAAAATATATGACTCTGTCGGAGGAGGAAATTGATGATTTGGAAACTTATGTCTTAGGGAAAAAAACAAAATGACAGAAGCATATTTAGCAATAGATTTCGGAGGTGGAAGCGGCAGAGTTATTGCCGGTTACACCTCCGATGGTGAACTTCATCTGGATACTGTGTACCGTTTCCAAAACAGACAGGTTCACCTGGGAGGACATATCTACTGGGATTTCCTGTCCTTGTTTGAGGATATGAAGCAAGGAATACGTATGGCGGTAGATAAAGGATATCGTATCAAAAGTATAGGTATTGATACTTGGGGAGTGGATTTTGGATTGATTGACAAGAATGGACTTCTGTTGGGAAATCCTTTTTGCTATCGTGACAAAAGCACCGATGGTATGTCGGAAAAAGTGTTTGCTTTGATTGACCGTAAGAAGCATTATTTGGAATCGGGTACACAGGTAATGGATATCAATACTTTGTTTCAATTATATGCTATGAAGCAGAGTGGTAACACTTTGTTGGAGGTGGCAGATAAGTTGCTCTTTATTCCTGATCTTTTCAGTTATTTTCTTACGGGGGTGGCCAATAATGAATACAGTATTGCTTCTACCTCGGAACTGATGGATATGCGAACTGGAAAATGGAATTTTGAATTGATTCGAACTCTTGGCCTTCCTGAACATATATTCTGTGATATTGTGATGCCTGGTGAAAGCAGGGGAGTTTTGACTCAGAAGATTAAGTCGGAATTGGGGTTGGATTACGATGTAAAGGTTGTAGCTGTAGCTTCGCATGATACAGCCAGTGCTGCTTATGCTGTACCGAAAAGTAATGACGGCAAGAGAACGGCTTTTTTAAGTTCCGGTACTTGGTCTTTGTTGGGAGTAACTACCGATAATCCAATTCTTTCTGAAGAGGCAAGACTAAATGGATTTACTAATGAGGGTGGTGCCGGTGGTAAAATCTGTTTCCTTCAGAATATAACAGGACTTTGGATTCTACAACGGTTGATGGCAGAGTGGGACGGTGAAGGATTGTGTACTGCGTATGATGTATTGATTTCTGCTGCAGAGAAAACCCAGCAGGATTCAATGATAGATGTGGATGATATTCGTTTTGCAAGTCCGAAGAATATGGCAATGGCTATTTCAGACTATTGTGAAGAGAGTGGTCAAAAGGTGCCAAAGACACAGGGAGAATTTGTGAAATGTGTATTGCTATCATTGGCCGATAGATATCGAAAGGGGATAGAAGGTTTGAACCATTTATTACCTACTCCGATAGAGAAACTTCAGATAATAGGTGGAGGAGCTCAGAATAAATATCTTAACAGGTTGACTTCTATGGCTACCGGTCTGGAAGTGGAAGCTGGTCCTATAGAAGCTACTGCCATAGGGAATATTTTGATTCAAATGGAATATGCTTGAGTTTTGGTCTTGAATCTGACTTGGTATATACTGCCGGTTTTGTCAGAATAAAGTAAAATAGTCATTCCTTTGACTGATGTCTGCATCTTGATAATGCAAGGTAATGGGTGGGAGTCTCTATCCGTGTTAATCTTAAATCTATATTAATCTAAAACAGAAATTCATGAAACAATCTATACTTAAGAAAGATGGAGTAAACTATCTTTATTCTTTTATCTTGATAACCTTTTGTTTTGCTTTGTGGGGATTTGCCAATGACATAACTAATCCTATGGTGAAAGCTTTTTCGAAGATATTCAGGATGAGTGTCGCAGACGGAGCCTTGGTGCAAGTCGCTTTTTATGGGGGATATTTTGTGATGGCATTTCCTGCCGCTATTTTTATCCGGAGATATACTTATAAGGCTGGAGTGCTGCTTGGACTTGGGTTGTATGCTTTAGGGGCATTAGCTTTTTTCCCAGCAAAACTGACAGGTGAGTTTTATTCGTTTCTGATAGTATATTTTATCATGACCTGTGGCCTTTCATTTCTTGAAACAAGTTGTAATCCTTATATCTTGTCGATGGGACCGGAAGAGACTGCTACACGTAGACTGAATCTTGCTCAGGCTTTTAATCCGATGGGCTCCTTGTTTGGAATGTTTATAGCAATGAATTTTATTCAAAACAAACTTAACCCGATGGATACGATTGAGCGTAGTCAGCTGGCAACTCAAGAGTTTGAAATGGTTAAAGAATCGGACTTGTCAGTCTTGATTGCTCCTTATCTGGTGATTGGCTTGGTTATCTTTGTGATGTTGTTGGTTATTAGACTGACAAAAATGCCTAGAAATGCAGACCAGTCTCACTCAATTGATTTTGTAGCGACTTTGAAACGTATTTTTTTAAGAAGAAGATATCGGTATGGAGTGGTGGCACAGTTCTTTTATGTAGGGGCACAGATTATGTGCTGGACTTTTATAATTCAATATGGGACTCATTTGTTTATGGTTACTCAAGGAATGGAGGAGCAGGCCGCAGAAGTATTGTCGCAAAAGTATAATATCGTGGCAATGTTGATATTCTGTGTCAGTCGCTTTGTATGCACCTTCTTGCTCCGTTTTTTCAAGCCTGGCTTTTTGTTGACAGTATTGGCAGTGTTTGCATCATTGTTTACATTAGGGGTCATTTTCTTCCAAAATGTTTATGGAATGTATTGCTTGGTGGCAGTGTCGGGTTGTATGTCTTTGATGTTTCCTACCATTTATGGTATTGCGCTGAAAGGCTTGGGCGATGATGCAAAATTTGGAGCGGCAGGTTTGATTATGGCAATATTGGGTGGCTCAATTCTACCTCCCCTTCAGGCTTTTATAATTGATTGCAAAACCTTGCTGGGAATGTCAGCTGTCAATTTGTCGTTTGTGATACCATTGGTTTGTTTTATCGTGATAATTATTTATGGTTATGCAGTGCGTCATGAGAAGTGACTTGCAGTTGGATTCTAACAAAAAGAGAGAGGCTAACTTGGGTGCTAGTCTCTCTCTTTTTGCTTGTATATAAGTAATCATAGGAATGTACACTGATAGAAATCATTCCAATTGTCACTCAATTCTTTCATAGAGGAACATAAGAAATTGGCTCCTTCATTTAGCAGGGCTTCATTGGGTAGAGGTCCGGTATTTACTGCTAATGTAAAGATGTTTGCTGCTACACCTGCCTGTACTCCCAATGGAGCATTTTCCACTACGATTGCTTCATTTGCTTTTATTCCAGCTTTCTGCAATGCTATCAAGTAAGGTTCCGGATTAGGCTTGCCAAATTTCACATCGTAAGCTGTGACCATCAGATGTTCCTGAAAAATATTAGGAAAATGATGGTTCAGTCTTTCCAATAAAGACTTTTGACCAGAACCTGTTACGAGTACAGGGGTAAGTCCAGATGCCTTGACTTGATTTAATAATTCAAAGGCTCCAGGCATAGGCTCAGCGGTAGGTAAACTATTGAAGATTTTGCTTTTTGTTTCGTAAATCTCCTCAATTTCTTCAGCCGTAGCCTCGTAATTCCGTTCTCTTGTACTTACAATATTAATTGTTGCTGCTCCTGTTCTGCCTTCATGCATATAGGCTTCCTCTTTGCTGAGGCTCATCCCATAATGTTTCATAGCCTCATGCCAAGCAACTGCATGGTTCTTCATGGAATCGAATAATACGCCATCCATGTCAAACAACACTGCTTTTAAGTTTACCTTTTCATATCCGTGGCTTTTCAAGTACTTGTTTATAGCATTTTGAAAATTGGTATTTGTCATTTTTTTCAATCTTTCAGTCGTGCTTGTATTGCTTTAGAGGCTTCTTCATAACCTGGCTTATTGAGCAATGCAAACATATTCTTTTTGTAGGCTTCTACACCTGGTTGGTTAAACGGATTTACTTCTAGCAAGTACCCACTAATTCCGCATGCTTTTTCAAAAAAGTAAATCAGTTGTCCTAAATAATACTCGTTCAAAGTAGGGATGTTAATATGTAAGTTAGGAACACCACCGTCCACGTGGGCCAATTGTGTGCCTAATTCTGCCATCTTGTTGACTTCATCTACACGCTTTCCAGCTAAGAAGTTCAGTCCGTCGAGGTTTTCTTCATCAAACGGAACGTGAAGTTCATGATTTGGAGTTTCTACAGAAACTACAGTTTCAAAGATAGTACGTTCACCTTCTTGAATCCATTGTCCCATAGAATGCAGGTCGGTAGAGAAATCTACAGAGCTAGGGTAGATACCTTTATGGTCTTTGCCTTCTGATTCTCCATACAACTGCTTCCACCATTCCATAAAGTAATGGAGTTTAGGTTGGAAATTTACTAGGATTTCAATTTTTTTCCCGTTTTGATAAAGTTCATTTCGCGTTGCTGCATAGCAAGCTGCAGGATTTTCTTGCAAACTTTCATTTGCACAAACCTGTTCCATTTGGCGAGCACCCGCTACCAATTGTTCAATGTCAATTCCTGCAACAGCAATAGGAAGTAGGCCTACTGGAGTAAGCACAGAGAAACGTCCTCCCACATTATCAGGAATAATGAATGACTTGTATCCTTCTTTGTCAGCAGTTACACGTGCGGCACCTTTCTTTGCATCAGTTACAGCTACGATAACTTTTTGAGCCATTTCTTTGCCACGTTGAGTTTCACATTGCTTTTTTAGTAGGCGAAAAGCTAAAGCTGTTTCTGTAGTTGTTCCTGATTTAGAAATATTGATTACACCAAACTTTTTATCTTTTAAGAAAGAAGTCAATTCGTAAAGATAATCTTCTCCAATATTGTGTCCTGCAAAGATAATGGTAGGATTTCCTTCCTTTTTTTCTTTTAGCCACAGGAAACTATCAGACATCGCTTCAATTACAGCTCTTGCTCCAAGATAGCTACCTCCAATACCTGCTACTACTACTACCTCACAGTTTTCGCGAAGGACTTGAGCAGTTGCTTTCAAGTCGTTCAAATGTTCTTGAGTGATAGAAGAAGGTAAATGTAGCCAGCCAAGGAAGTCGTTTCCTGCTCCTGTACCTTTTTCCAAGGTTTCCATGCAAACTTTAACTTTGTCTTCATAAGCAGACAATTTTTCTTTAGAGATGAACTCTAAAGTTTTGTTGATGTTTAGTGTAATGTTTCTCATAAATTGTATATTTTATCTAAATGAGTCTGTTAATAATTTAATTTCAATCATTGGAGAAATGCGTTCATACAAAATATTGTATACAGCGTCTACAATTGGCATGTTTACATGCAAATGCTTGTTAAGCTCTTTGATGCATTTAGTGCCATAGTATCCTTCTGCAATCATTTCCATTTCTACCTGTGCGCTTTTTACGGAATATCCTTTACCAATCATAGTACCGAACACCCTGTTTCGGCTGAAGTTGGAATATGAAGTGACTAACAAATCACCAAGATAAGCCGAATCGTTACTGCAACGGTTTAGCGGATGTACGGTATCTAAGAATCGGTTCATCTCTTTCAATGCATTTGAAACCAATACAGCTTGAAAGTTATCACCGTATTTCAGACCGCTACATATTCCAGCGGCAATAGCATATACATTTTTCAAGACAGAGGCATATTCGATACCTGTTACGTCTGTAGTAACAGAAGTCTTGATATAGTGGCCATAAAGTTGCTTGGAGAAAAGTTTGGCTTTTTCAATATCTTTGCATCCTATAGTGAGGTATGAGAGACGTTCCAATGCCACTTCTTCTGCATGGCATGGTCCAGCCAAGACTGCAATGTTTTCTTCCGGAACATCGTAGATTTTATGGAAATAGTCAGATACAATTAAATTTTCATCAGGGACAATTCCTTTAATTGCAGTTACAATGAATTTATCCTTTAATTTTTCTTTTAGCTTTTTGAGGTGACTTTTTAAATAAGGAGAAGGAGTCACAAATATTAAAGTGTCTGATTCCCTTACTATTTTATTGATATCTGATGAGAAGTTGATATTCTTTATGTTGAAGCGTACACTTGTCAGATAAGCAGGGTTATGCCCTAGGCGGCAGAATTCTTCAATTCGGTCACTACGGCGCATATACCAGTTGATGGATTCTGCTTGCGACAATACAATCTTGGCGATTGCTGTAGCCCAGCTCCCCCCCCCCATAATTGCTATTTTCCCGGGTAGTTTCATGATTATCAATTAAAAACTAAAAGTTAAAAATTAAAAACTAAAAGCTTCGTTCTTCACGGAGAAGCTTTTAATTTTTAATTTTTAATCTCTAATTGATTTTAAATTTTCTGTATCCAGTTCGCTACTTCGTCGACACTAGGATTAGTCAGTTCTAATTTATATTTCTTGTTTACTCCACAAATATCCTGGTGTAATTTCTGAGGGTTGACCTCTTTCATATCAGCTACCAGGTTATATCCAGCTTTCTGGATGACAGGCACCCATTCTTCTGCGATGCCAATTGCCATGAATTTTGCAGGTGTATCTTTAGGAGCCACTTTTTCCGGACGCATCTGAGGGAAGAACAATACCTCTTGAATAGTACTTTGTCCGGTCATCAACATAACCAAACGGTCCATACCGATTCCCATACCAGAAGTAGGAGGCATACCATATTCCAAAGAACGAACAAAGTCCTTGTCAATAATCATAGCTTCGTCATCACCTTTTTCACTCAGTCTCATCTGTTCTTCGAAACGTTCCAACTGGTCGATAGGGTCGTTCAATTCTGAATATGCATTACACAATTCTTTTCCATTAACCATCAACTCAAAACGTTCTGTCAGTTCGGGGTTGTCTCTATGGCGTTTAGTAAGTGGTGACATTTCGATAGGATAGTCGGTGATGAAAGTCGGTTGGATATAGTTTCCTTCACAGAATTCGCCAAAGATTTCATCAATCAATTTACCCTTACCCATTGTTTCATCGATTTCCATGTTCAGTTTCAGGCAAACTTCACGAATTTGAGCTTCATCCATACCTGTCAAGTCATGTCCGGTAAACTCTTTGATAGAGTCGAGCATTGTTACACGTTTGAATGGAGCTTTAAAATTAATCAAGTTATCTCCAACCTGTACTTCAGTGGTACCGTTTACATCCATACAGATCTTTTCAATCATATTTTCAGTAAACTTCATCATCCAGTTATAATCCTTATATGCTACATAAATTTCCATACAAGTAAATTCTGGATTATGAGTACGATCCATACCTTCGTTACGGAAGTTCTTGCCAATTTCATAAACGCCTTCAAAACCACCTACTATAAGTCTTTTCAAGTACAATTCACTGGCGATACGCATATAGAGCGGCATATCCAATGCATTATGGTGAGTAATGAATGGACGAGCGGCAGCACCTCCAGCAATAGACTGAAGAATCGGTGTTTCCACTTCGATATATCCTTTAGTATTGAAGTATTCTCTCATTGAGTTATATACTTTATTACGTTTTAGGAAGATATCTTTTACACCATCGTTAACCACCAAGTCTACATATCTTTGGCGGTATCTTAATTCAGGGTCTTCAAACTTGTCATAAGCCACTCCGTCTTTATATTTTACAATAGGCAATGGCTTGATTGATTTCGAAAGTACTGTAAGTTTCTGTGCATGAATAGAGATTTCTCCCATTTGGGTACGAAATACAAAACCTTCGATACCAATGAAGTCTCCTAAGTCAAGCAGACGTTTGAATACTACGTTGTATAAGTCTTTATTTTCTTCAGGACAAATATCATCGCGAGTGATATACACTTGGATACGTCCTTTAGAGTCCTGTAATTCAATGAAAGAAGCCTTTCCCATTACACGGCGTGACATGATACGTCCGGCAACCGAAACCTTGCGAGGTTCTTCTTCGCCGTCTTTAAATTCAGCCTTGATGTCGGTAGAAAGGGCGTTAGTTACATATTCGGCTGCAGGGTATGGGTTGATGCCCATTGCTCTCATTTCGTTCAGACTGTTTCGTCTGACAATTTCCTGTTCACTTAGTTCTAATATGTTCATCTGTTGATACATTAACTCGATTTTGCTACAAAAATAGTAAAGATTTTGCAAACTTCCCCTCTATTAAGTCACTTTTCTTCTTTTTCTAAAGGAGTACGGCTGATGAAAATGAACTTTCAATCTGTCTTAATATTGGGCTGAAGAAAGGATTTTCTTGATATTCGCAGTTATTTCTGGAGTCTTTAAATCTGTCTTTCCAATTAAAGTGAATGCAAAGTTGTCGGCTGCAATTTCTTCAGGATGAATGTAACAGGAACTATTGTCGCCTGTTTTTTCTTTTAAGTCGGAAGCAGCCGTTAGCGGGTATATAATTGTTTTTCCTTCTGCTTGCATAGGTATTAGTTGTTCGTTGAGTGGAACCAGTCCGATTTCTATGATTTCGTTGAGACTGCGGTTTGTCCGTTCATTTTCAGTATAGATAATCATGGCACAATTGATGGTATTCCCATTTATGTTAAGAGAAGCATAGCTGTCTTGTCGGCTGACATCGGGATTAGAAATTCGTTTCTGTACGATATCGGCGGGAAATAAAATTTCTTTGTTAGCAACATGAAATCCTATTGTTTCGTAGATGGCTTTTTTGAAAGCATGGTTGGTTCTGCTAGCCAAGTGAAAAAGTTCGTGCGCAAGTAAGTGCTGCAAGTCCTGTTCTGAGGCTTTTTGGATAATTGTTTCATTGAGAGCGATCCAGTTTTCGCGTGTATATGCTTCCGCATTGAATTCTTCAGCCATAGTTGATTTAACCAAAATGATTTCTTTGGGTAACGGAATGGAATATTTGTTTTTTTTGATGCGGTTCTCTAAAGCAGTAAGGGCTTTGGTCACTTTTTGTTTCTCGGCATCGCTCCATCCACGAGTTGCATTCATGGCTACTGTGAGTAATTGTGATTTTTTCCCTTCTTTTTGATTCAGGCGAAGGTTGACATCCAGCTGGTTCCAGTTGTTGGTAAAACGGTCGATATTAGTAATGAGCATTTGCGCTTCGGCACGAGATGAAAAGCGGAATGGAATGTGGTTGGAGGCAATGGATGTTGAGTTAAAGGCAGAAACCAAACTATAACATACAATAGTCAGAAGGCGGGCGATATGTTTCATAAAATCAAGTAAAAAAAGCATAAAGCATTACTTGAGAGGAAAAACTCCTTCAAGGATGATGCCTTATGCTTTTGTTGTGTGTTAATTATTCTTTGTCTTTCAATGCTTCAAATATCTGGGATTCTAGTTCTTCTGCCAGTTCAGGATTGTCCTGAATGCATTGTTTGGCAGCATCACGGCCTTGTCCCAGTTTTGTTTCGTTGTAGCTGTACCAAGAACCGCTTTTTTTAACGATTCCCAGTTCGGCGCCTAAGTCGATGATTTCTCCACTGCGTGAGATACCCTCGCCAAACATGATGTCGAACTCTGCTTTTCTGAAAGGAGGTGCAACTTTATTCTTTACAACTTTTACGCGGGTTTGGTTACCGATAACATCTTCACCGTCTTTGATTGGGCTGCCCTTGCGAATATCCAAACGTACAGAGGCGTAGAATTTCAAGGCATTACCACCAGTAGTGGTTTCTGGATTACCGAACATTACGCCAATTTTTTCGCGCAACTGGTTGATAAATATACATGTTGTATTGGTTTTGCTGATAGCAGATGTTAGCTTGCGAAGAGCCTGTGACATCAGTCGTGCTTGCAATCCTACTCGATTATCACCCATTTCACCTTCGATTTCAGCCTTTGGTGTAAGGGCAGCTACAGAGTCAATTACGATGATATCAATTGCAGAAGATCGTATTAGCTGTTCTGCAATTTCCAAAGCCTGTTCACCGTTGTCTGGTTGTGAAATCCACAGATTGTCAATATCCACTCCCAGTTTAGAGGCATAAAAGCGGTCGAATGCATGTTCTGCATCAATGAATGCAGCGATGCCTCCATTCTTTTGTGCCTCAGCAATGGCATGGATAGCCAGTGTGGTTTTACCAGATGATTCAGGGCCATAGATTTCAATGATACGCCCTTTGGGATATCCTCCTACGCCTAGGGCTGCATTTAAGGCAATAGATCCAGTAGGGATTACTTCCACTTCCTGTACATGGTCATCGCCCATTTTCATGATAGAACCTTTTCCGAAGCTCTTTTCAATCTTATCCATAGCAGCCTGCAATGCCTTCAGCTTTTCGCTGTTGCTGGGCTTTGGGGCTGAATTCAGTCCTTCTTCTATTTCCATTTCGTCTTTTTTTGCCATAAAAATAAAATATTGGTGAAAGCTGTTAGCTTTCTTTTTAGGGAATCTCTACCAGAGCAGATAGAGGTGTTTATTTCAAAATTTGTGCAGCATGGTCTTTAGTTTTCACTTCTTTTGGAGAAATGACACGTTCGATAATGCCGTTTTCGTCAATGATGAAAGTGGTACGGAATGTTCCCATATATTTTCGTCCGCACATGCTTTTTTCTCCCCATACACCAAATTCCTGTACCAGTTTTTGTTCTGTATCGGCAATAAGGGTGAAAGGAAGTTCATTCTTTTCGATGAATTTGATGTGTGATTTCTGGTCGTTGATGCTTACGCCAATCACTTCATATCCGGCATTTTTCAATTCTGAATAGTTGTCGCGCAGATTGCATGCCTGTGCTGTACATCCCGATGTCATATCTTTAGGATAGAAATAAAGCACAACTTTCTTTCCTTTATAGTTGCTCAAGCAGATTTCTTCGCCTTTTTCATTAAGACCAAGAATTTCCGGAGCTTTATCTCCTACGTTCATAAGCTGATTTTAATATTGGTTAAAATTGATTCAAGTAGACCGATTAGCCTACTTGAAGTTTTTTGTTAGAGGATTATAATTCCAGGTCACCGTCAATTACTTCATGCCATGGTAATCCGTACATATTCAGAGCCTCCATGAATGGGTCTGGGTCAAATTCTTCCACATTCCATACCCCCGGACGTTTCCACAAGCCCTTAAGGAACATCATGGCGCCAATCATGGCAGGCACTCCAGTAGTATAGCTTACACCTTGCATACCTGTTTCCTGATAAGCTGCCTGATGAGAACAGTTATTGTATACATAATAAGTATGTTCCTTTCCGTCCTTAATACCGCGTATACGGCATCCGATAGAAGTTTCTCCTTCATAGTTCTCACCTAGATCTTGAGGGTTAGGTAACACAGCTTTCAGGAATTGCAGTGGCACGATTTCCATGCCGTTATAGTTAATAGGTTCAATGCTTGCCATACCGATATTTTGGATTACTCGCAGGTGAGTCAGGTACTCCTGTCCGAAAGTCATCCAGAAGCGTGCGCGCTTAATGGTAGGGTAGTTCTTTACTAACGACTCGAGTTCTTCGTGATAAAGCAGGTAAGAGTCGCGAGGTCCGATATTCGGATAATTCAAGTCTTTGTGGAACTCCAGTGGCTTGGTAGTTACCCATTTGCCATCTTCCCAATAGCGTCCGTTTTGTGTGATTTCACGGATGTTGATTTCCGGATTGAAATTAGTAGCAAAAGCCTTGTGGTGATTTCCTGCATTGCAGTCTACGATATCCAGATATTGTATCTCATCGAAATGATGCTTGGCTGCATAAGCCGTATACACTCCGCTTACTCCTGGGTCGAATCCGCAGCCAAGGATTGCAGTCAGCCCTGCTTCCTCAAAACGTTTCTTGTAAGCCCATTGCCAGCTGTATTCAAAATGTGCTTCATCTTTAGGCTCATAATTGGCTGTATCCAAGTAGTTGACACCGGCCTTCAAACAAGCTTCCATGATAGTCAGATCTTGATAAGGAAGAGCTACGTTAATAACGATTTCGGGTTTAAAACCATTGAATAAAGCCACCAGTTCGTCTACATTATCTGCATCTACCTTAGCGGTTTTGATGTTGGGATTGCCGATTGCTTTTACAATCGCCTCACATTTTGACTGGGTGCGGCTAGCAATTATCACTTCTGTGAATACTTCAGGATGTTGAGCCACCTTGTGTGCAACTACGGTTCCTACACCGCCTGCACCGATAATTAATACTTTACTCATTTACTATTATTATGATAATCTTAAATGCCCGGTAAACGTTACCGTTCAATATGCAAAGATAGAATTTTTTTTGATATGATAATGCAGTCTTTCCAGGTTATCGATATTTTTATAATATATGTATCTTTGCAGTTAAATTGATATTTGTTCTCTAGGGAGGACTGGTTAATTGAAACAGTCGTCGATAGACTGTTTTAAATGATAAAAAAATTGGAAATGAAGAAAAATTATTTAGGAATGGCTATGATGTGCGCCGGTGTTTGGATGGCATCATGCAGTGAAAACAAGTCGGCTATGACTTTGGCTGAACTTGCTGGTGAGTGGACTATCGTGAATGTTGCTGGTGAAAAGGCTGATGGGGCGTCGCAGGCGTTTATCGGTTTGGATATAGAAGGAAAGCGTTTGTATGGTAATGCAGGTTGCAATCGTGTAATGGGGGCTATCGAATTGGATTCTACTAAGAATGGTTCTATTGTTTTTACCAAGGTGGGTTCTACACGTATGATGTGCCCTGATATGGATTTGGAAACAAAAGTAATGGCTGTACTAGGCAAGGTGGCTGGTTATGAAAAAGCTGCAGAGGGGCTTGCATTTATAGATGCTGAAGGTAAAGAAGTCATGACTTTGGCTCGTCGTGCCGAACAGGTTTCTGTAAACGATCTTGCTGGAGAGTGGATTATCAAATCGGCAGAAGGTATGGCTCCTGAAAATTTGGAAAAGACTCCATTTCTGAGTTTTGATGTGACAGAGATGACTGTACATGGAAATGGCGGTTGTAATATTCTTAACGGTTCTTTTTCTCACGATGAGTCTCAAGTTGTTTCTTTGAAGTTTGGTCAGATGATATCTACTATGATGGTAGGACCAGGTATGGATTTTGAAACAAACGTGCTGAAGGCAATGGAGAAGGTACGCAGTTTTGCTCTGACAGGTGCTGAAGGTTTGAATCTGTTAGATGAAAATGAGGTTGTGGTATTGTCTTTGGAAAAGAATAAAGGGAAGAAACTGGCTGAATAATAAAGCCTTGTCTTATGAGAAGCGGGGGCTGGTATGAAAATCCATATCAGTCCCCGCTTTTTAGTATGCGGAAACAATAGAGCACCAGTTAGTTGTTACAGTTGAATTGGTATCGAAGAGATATCATAAAATAACTTCCAGATTGGGGAGTGTAATACTCGTAAAACCCGTTTGACGTGGCGGTTCGCTTAATGGCTTTTTGTTGGTTCAGAATATCTGCCCATGTGAGTGAGACCTCAGCTAGTCTTTCTTTTGCAAATTTCCAAGCCAGTTTTAAATTCCATAGCACCTCGTCTTCTGCATGGCCTTTTATACTACTTCCATTTCTAATCTGATACGAACAGTTGGAGGTGATATGAAAATGTCCTGGCAATTGTGCATTGACTGTACTGCCACAAGTATAGTATCGGGTAAACGACTTGTTGGTTTCTGCAGTGCTGACCGTATTTTTAAATTGTGTAAAAGTCCATGAGCCGTTGAGGTCGATATTTCCCCACGATGGAAGATAAGACAGCTCTAGAAACGTGTCTATGCTGGCACTTTTAGTAATGCTTTGTTTCATTTCCTCGCTACCGCTTTCATTAATCAGACCGGGGTCGTGTTGATAATTTCCACCGGCACGGGTGCTGAGCTTGAATAATCCTATTTTGCGTTCGAAATTGGAACTCCCCGTTAGGTTCCAGTTCCCGTTGATATTTACAGGATAAGTTTCTGTAGCTCCTGTTTTCGGGTGGTAGATGGTGGCTTGTGTTACGCTGTTCTGTTCATGGTTATACATGAGGTAGGCCGAATATCCTTTGTTGAAATTACTGAAAGACAGATTTACATGATGTTGGAATGACGCTTTCAGATGAGGGTTGCTCCGGCTGACATAAAGTGCAGAGTAATAAGTTGTAGGGGCCATCAGCTCATGCAAAGAAGGTTGGCGTGTATTCCCTTGATAAGAGATGCCCAGATTGTAGTTGTCCTTTTGATAAAGTAGTGACAAGTTGGTTGCCCATTCAGCTGAGTGAGCGGAGAGGTCGATGGAAGCATGTGGCTCTTTTTGTGAAAGAGACCTTTTTTGCGGGATGGCAGTCAGCTTGCTTTGGATGCTCCATTTCTCTCCGTTAAAATTATAAGATACAGAGATAGGCTGTTGTATGATATGGCTTTCTCGCTGGTTACTCAAACTGTCTATATAATGGTGAGTATAGTCATCTGGCAGTTGGTGAGGTGGCAAGCTGTCGTAGTCCGACAAGTCATAGGCGTATAAGGCTTGCTTTTCCTTTTGTAGGCGGAAACCATAAGAAAACTGCAGATGATTCTTGGCATTGAGTTGGAGGGTATAATTCAGGTCCCATTCATTGCTCAGAAGTTTGGTTGGTGTGTGCTGGTGTTGATTGATGGCGGAAATAGAATCTTTTCCGTAAATATCTTGCAGCATAAAGAAAGTGGCTGACGACAGTTTATATTGATGGCCTTGCTGTTTGTTGGCAGACGAACTCATAGAGAATCCAATGCTATGTCCTTTCTTGCGTAATTGATGTATCAAACTGGTACTCAGATGATATCCTCCGCTTTGTGAGTTTTGCTGGTTGTCTTGGATGTTTTCGTTCATGCGGATGGAATCATTGCTTTATTCATATCGGTCAAACGGACGGATTAGGTTGAGTAGTGGGTCTTGGCTGAATTTGGCAGAATGGATATTTGAAGAATGTTCTCCATGGTTGAAATTTCCCCCTCCATTAACATGCAGCATTGTTCGCTTGCTGATGTTCCATCTGAAGTTTAAGTAAGACGAAGCATTCTGTTGGATACCTTTGTTTTGCTGAGCAGATATTCCATATTGATTTTTCTCGGCCAGGTACAATTCGTTGCGTGAGGTCGACATGTTGTTTATGCTGGAGTAGGCATAGTTGATGTTGGCCATCAGTTGAATCTGGTTGCCGATATTCTTTGAAATGTTTCCGCCGATATTTCCCGCATGGTTTTTAGGGAATGAAGTGTTGAGACGTCTGTTGCCGAAATTTCCTACCAGGCTGACATTTTCTCCATTGTCTTTAAAGCGGAACATTTGTCCTTTCAGGTCCATCTTGTTTTTGTTGCCATATCCTCCCTCCAATCCAGTCATTAAGGTCTGGTTCATAGCTTTCTTCGTTTGTAAGTCAAGTACATAGTTTTTTTCATGCTCTTTCACACCGGTGATTTCTTCCTCTTCGGTGGCTTTGTCATATACTTTTAGCTGGCTGATGAATTTGGCAGGCAGATTCTCTAAAGCCACCTTATTATTTCCTTTAAAGAATTCTTTCCCGTTAACAGTGATTTCTTGAATCGGTTTTCCTTTATAGGTAATCGACTTTTGCTTGCTGTCATACATCAGTCCGGGAACTCGCTTGATGAGTTCTTCCAGATAAGCACCTTCCGGCAGCTTATAGGCATCAGTATGATATATAGTAGTATCTCCTTTTTGTTCGGTGGGTTGTACAATGGCGGTGATAACAATCTCTTTCAGATTTTTGGCTTCTTCTTTTAGTAGAAAGGTACCTAAATCAACCGAAGAAGAGGTAGATGGCAGTGTGGCATAGACAGATTGGCACCCCATGTAGGATGCTTTTAGTAGGTATTTTTTTGAATTGTTACGATGGTATTTGAATTTGAATATTCCTTTTTCATCAGATGTAGCCCCCGTAACAAAGCTGGAGTCGGGTAACAAAAGTACAGCAATATTGGCATAGGGCAACTTTTCTATCATTCCCTTTTCTTTAGATAGATTGACAGTGCCATATACTTCCTGCATTTGTTTTTGAGCAAAGGTAGGAGTGTGCAAAAATAGGTATATTAATATAATAAGGTGATAGCATCTATACATATCGGCTGTTTCTTACTGTGGCAAAGGTAGGTATTTAGGTGATAAGAAAGTAAGGCTTATATGAAATTTTGCCTTTTTTTAGTAAGGTTTGTCAGTTGTTGCAGCCAAATTGTCAGTATTTTGCATTTGTGGTACGTAGGAAAGCTTTGGCATGGCATTTGCTTTATATAAAGCGTGATGCTTCGCTTCATGGAGCATCCGATGAACAAAATTTAGATAATAATAAAAAAAGATACAATTATGGGAAAAATTATTGGTATTGACTTAGGAACAACAAACTCATGTGTTTCAGTTTTTGAAGGAAACGAACCTGTAGTGATTGCTAACAGCGAAGGCAAGCGTACAACTCCTTCTGTAGTAGGTTTCGTTGATGGTGGCGAACGTAAGATTGGTGACCCTGCAAAACGCCAGGCTATTACAAATCCAACTCGTACCGTTTATTCTATCAAACGTTTCATGGGTGAAAACTTTGATCAGGTTGCGAAAGAAGTTTCTCGCGTACCTTATAAAGTAGTAAAAGGTGACAACAACACTCCACGTGTAGACATCGACGGTCGTCTTTATACACCACAGGAAATTTCAGCAATGATTCTTCAGAAAATGAAGAAAACTGCAGAAGACTATTTGGGTCAGGAAGTGACTGAAGCTGTCATCACAGTTCCTGCATACTTTTCAGACTCACAGCGTCAGGCTACTAAAGAAGCAGGACAGATTGCAGGTCTTGAAGTTAAACGTATTGTAAACGAACCGACTGCTGCAGCATTGGCTTATGGTGTAGACAAGTCAAACAAAGACATGAAAGTTGCCGTATTCGACCTTGGTGGTGGTACATTCGATATCTCAATCCTTGAGTTTGGTGGCGGTGTATTCGAAGTTTTGTCAACTAACGGTGATACACACTTGGGTGGTGATGATTTCGACCAAGTAATCATTGACTGGTTGGTTCAGGAATTCAAGAACGATGAAGGTGCTGACTTGACTCAGGATCCTATGGCTATGCAGCGTTTGAAGGAAGCTGCTGAAAAGGCTAAGATTGAATTGTCTTCTTCTACTTCTACAGAAATTAACTTGCCATATATCATGCCAGTAGCAGGTGTTCCAAAACACTTGGTAAAAACTCTTACTCGTGCTAAATTCGAACAGTTGGCTCACGGTTTGATTCAGGCTTGTCTTGAACCATGTAAGCGCGCTATGAGTGATGCAGGTTTGAACAACGCTGATATCGACGAAGTAATCTTGGTAGGTGGTTCTTCTCGTATTCCTGCAGTTCAGAAATTGGTAGAAGACTTCTTTGGTAAGGCTCCTTCTAAGGGTGTGAATCCAGACGAAGTAGTAGCAGTAGGTGCAGCTGTTCAGGGTGCGGTATTGACAGACGAAATCAAAGGTGTAGTTCTTTTGGACGTAACTCCATTGTCAATGGGTATTGAAACAATGGGTGGCGTAATGACTAAGTTGATTGACGCCAATACTACAATTCCTTGCAAGAAGAGTGAAGTGTTCTCTACTGCTGCCGACAATCAGACAGAAGTAACAATTCACGTACTTCAGGGCGAACGTCCTATGGCTTCACAAAATAAGTCAATTGGTCAGTTCAACTTGACAGGTATCGCTCCTGCTCGTCGTGGCGTTCCTCAGATTGAAGTAACATTCGATATTGATGCTAACGGTATCTTGAAGGTATCTGCTAAGGATAAAGCAACAGGTAAGGAACAGGCTATCCGTATCGAAGCATCATCAGGCTTGAGCAAGGAAGAAATTGACCGTATGAAGGCTGAAGCTGAAGCTAATGCAGAAGCAGATAAGAAGGAGAAAGAACGTATCGATAAGATGAATCAGGCAGATAGCTTGATTTTCTCTACAGAAAATCAGTTGAAAGACCTTGGTGACAAGTTACCAGCAGATAAGAAGGCTCCTATCGAAGCAGCTCTTCAGAAACTGAAAGATGCTCATAAGGCACAGGATTTGGCTGGTATCGATGCTGCAAGCGCTGAATTGCAGAGTGCATTCCAGGCAGCAAGTGCTGAAATGTATGCTCAGGGTGGTGCTCAGGATGCTCAGGCAGGTCCTAACGCTGGTCAGGCAAGCAATGGCGGTGCTTCTGACAAGAGTGATGTACAGGATGCTGACTTCGAGGAAGTGAAATAATTTCGATAAAGAAAGATATAATAAATAATAAACAAAAGCGTGTGGCTCAATGAGTTACACGCTTTTTGCATATATGGGGTTCATAGTTGCGATGTGCTTTTTATCTCTTATTTGCGACACCTTACTTTGTCATGCAGTATTTATCTATCGCAATTTGTCGGGAAATCATTTAAAACGATCCCAGTCCGCTTCACAAGAAACAGGTGTCTATGCACGAAGGAACCTCCTTTATAATATGTTGCCTGAAACATTCACAAAGAAGGAGTTTGTTGGAATTGTTTTAGCTTTAGGTGAGAATGAAAGTACTGCTGTTAAATGGATAGAACCCTTTATCAGGGATGGCAAATTAAGCAGAGTAGGACAAGGAAAGTACAGGAAATTTTTTTGAGTGGCAAGTTTGTGTTTTAGTGTCACTAAAACCTATGCGACAAGCGGATAAAAACTGTCACTCTCAAAAAATACAATAATCAATATTGAAAGTCAATATAAGAATGAAGGAAAAGAAACTTGGCGGTCGCCCCAAGTTGGCGAGTTATCAGAAACGTACCAAATGCTTTCGGGTCATGTTTACCGAAAGCGACTACATCTATATTCAATCTAAAGCAGAACAGGCTGGAATTTCTGTTAATGAGTTTTGTCATCAGGCAGCAATGGGTTGCAAGGTCGGTCAGCGCATCAATCCGGAATTGGTAACGGTCATTCGGAATCTTTCCGGTATAGCTAATAATGTTAACCAAATTGCCCATCAGATGAACATCTATGGTTTGGAAGCAGTGAAACAACAATGCTTTTCAGTCATTTCAGAAGTCAGCAGGATTATCAACCAAATAAAGAATACCAGTCATGATAGCGAAGATTAAAACAAGAACAGATTTTGGTGGTATAGTAAATTACGCTAACGACCAAAAGAACAAGAAAAAGAGTGCTACACTTTTGGTTCACGAAGGAGTCTGCGCCATTAACAATAAAACCATAGCCGATTCTTTCCAGATATAGGCATCTATGCGCCCGAAAGTAAAGAGTCCGGTGAAACACGTATCACTTGCGTTCTCTCCACATGACGCCATTCGTTTTCCCGATAATGAAGAGGGTGATGCACTTATGGTGGAGATTGCTCAGAAATGGATGGATCAAATGGGAATCTGGAATACACAATACATCATAGCCCGACACCATGATACGGAACATCCTCATTGTCATCTGGTCTTTAATCGGGTAGACAAAGAAGGTGAACTCATTTCTGATAGTAATGAAAGAATACGCAGCGCTAAAGTCTGTCGAGCTCTGACGAAAGAGTCTGGTCTTTACTTTGCTCCTAAAAACAGTAAAGCCAGAGATAAAAGTCGTTTACGTCCTTATCAACTACTGAAGCATAATCTTCGTTACGTTGTGCTTGATGCACGTACAAATTCTCGTTCATGGAATGACTTTTTGAATATTCTTAAAGGGAAGGGAATAGATGTGCGTTTTAGTCATAGTGAAAACTCGGATAAAATTCGTGGTATATCATTCTCACAAGATGACTATAGTACAGCAGGCTCAAAACTTGACAGTGATTTGAGTTTCAATAGCCTTTGTGCCACCTTAGGTAATGTGGCAGCTGAACTGATTATTCAACCTCATCAAGCTATAACTTCCTGTGGAGGTGGAGGAACCACTAATGAGCAAGGATGGGGAGACGAGAAAGACAGGTATACCCAAAGAAAAGAATCTTTTTATAAACCCTCAAAACGTAGAAGATAATGAAAGAAGATGTAGTGGCGGCAAATCTCGCAAATTTGCGGGACAGTATCAATGAGCTAAAAGAATGTATTGAAAAACAGAGTAGCACCGCTCTTAAACCGGAACAATCTGCCAAAGTAGACATTACTGAAAAGACCATTTATAATGGAATCGCTAAAAGTTTCTGTGCCTGTTGGAATGATGCATTGTCAGTGGTAAGGAAACATATTTGGAAACACCAGCTGGACATATTACCATTTTCATTATGGTTCCCTAAACTCATTGATTTATTCAAGCAGAAGTCTAAACTCCTTGAATACCTTTATCAGCATGTTTGTGATTACAATCTCAATCGCATGAAGATTGAGGCTAATACAGACTCTATTTTGAAACGACAAGATGAGATTCTTGAAAAAATAAAAGACTTGAAAAGTCCTGTTACCGTTATACCACCCAATATTAATGGGTTGTTTATACGGGGACATCATTTAAAACTGCGCTATGTTGTGGCTTTTATAGCCATTATTGTGGTATGGGCAGTTGCAGCTTCTGTCAGCAGCCTGAAATATAAGGAAGAATCATTTGCGCATTATTCCATGTATCGGGCGGTGAAGGAACAGTGTCAGCGCTTGATGGAAAAGTAGATAGAAAGGTAAAGTGAAAATACCAGATATCTATACTGTTTGCTCTAATTTATCCCTTTACAGCTCAATAAACAGTGAACGGAATATTTATATTGATGTATGTTAATATAAATTTTATTGTTATGATTTACGGATATATTAGAGTAAGCAGTGATAAACAGACTGTTGAGAATCAGCGTTTTGAGATAAGTAAATTTTGCGAACGTAATGATTTGGTAATTGATGGATGGATTGAAGAGACCATTAGTGGCACAAAATCGTATAATAAACGCGAATTAGGTAAACTATTGAAACGTGTACAGAAGGAAGACTTGATTATTTGTGCCGAGCTATCCCGATTGGGACGAAACCTCTTTATGATAATGGAAATTTTAAATATATGCATGTCAAAGGAATGCAGAGTTTGGACTATTAAAGACAACTATCGATTAGGTGAAGACATACAAAGCAAAGTTCTTGCTTTTGCTTTCGGCCTATCGGCTGAGATTGAACGAAACTTGATTAGTCAACGTACAAAAGAAGCTTTGGCAAGGAAGAAGGCGGAGGGTGTAATATTGGGCAGACCAAAAGGTAGTAAAAGTGCACCAAACAAATATAAACTTTGTGGAAAAGAAAATTTAATAAACGAACTTTTACAAGCTCACATTTCAAAGCGGAAGATTGCTAAAATATGTAAAGTTGATAGGAATACACTTGATCGTTTCATCCGGCAGTTCTTGACCGAATGAAAAGGAGCGATTTCGTGCAACACTCATGTTCCGTTTGCGATTTTGACACGACTGAACCTTGGGTTATTTTGTCACCAATCGAGATGGATATCAAGAAGAAAATAGAAGCAATTGGTACCCGACTCAAGGATTGGAACATCAGAATCAACTATGGTATCAAGACAGGTTATAATGAAGCATTTATTATTGATTCTGCCAAAAGAGATGAGATACTAGCTAATTGTACAACTGAGGACGAACGCACGCGCACGGCTGAACTAATATGTAATAGTCAAGACTTGTTCTGACATTTGTTTTACTATCGGACAAAAAAACTGTCAGATGTTTGTTGCGAAGTTACGCAACTTTCTTC
>RCNI01000262.1_pt1 | contig 34402 bp, 28 predicted proteins | sample 2041151 | NCBI WGS metagenome assembly RCNI01 (sample SAMN09708214, study PRJNA481090) | feces metagenome | isolation source: feces | place: Antarctica: Albino Rookery
TTTTTCATACCTTAATTATACCAAAAAAGTAGGCTTACCTATTAATAGGTTTACCTACTTTTTTATTTTTTTACATAGGAGATGTTTTTTACTGTTACAGCCCCTTTTTACTGTATTAAAGATTAAATGATTTTATGTTATCGGAAACAATTTTATAATAGTTTTTCGCATATCGATATTGTCGAATCGAATACTCTCCAAAATCAATACCATTCTGTCTTTCAAACTCGCACCAATTGCTCCACATCAAGCCACATATTGCAATATAACTATAAATCTTATATCGATCATCTAAAGAACAATGATCATCGTAGTATATATTTATTAATTCATCTACCTCATCTTTATTATATAATGCCTGTATTGCAAACAATGCAATATCAACGCGTGGGTCTTGTTTACAAGAATATTCCCAATCAATTAGGCAAACATCTTCTTTTTCGTTTTGATCTATACATAAAAAATTTCCTTCAGTTGGATCCATATGAATTAAACAAAGATTCTCATCTTTCACTGCTACATATTTTTTTAATGAGTAAATATTCTTCTTAGTTATTTCATAATCGATATATACTGATTTTTTATTTTTCCAAAGATTCTCATATCTCTCAATTTCTTCAAATAAATCCTTATATACTCCATCTTCAATATGGATTTCATGAATATTTTTCAAAGCTTTAATACATTTTTTCAAATCCTCTTTATTATTTAATTTACAGATTCTTTTATAATTAATTTTTTTCGATAACTTTATTCCTGTTTTGTTATCAAAAAAGAGTAATTCTTCACCTATATCATATTTTTTTAGAATTTGATAAACATTTAGTTCGCTATTTCGATCAATCAAATCTTTTCTATCTACCATAGGTATTCTTAAAACATATAGATTCTCATCACATATAATTTCATAAGTATAGTTTGTCACACCTTTTTTTAGCAAACTACCCAACTTAATATCTGATTTTGAAATTTTTAAATATTTTGAAATCATTTCAACAGCATCATTCACCTTATGTGTAATAAACCCATTAATACTACAATATTGGTCATACGAATCAATTTCTTTTACTTGTTCACTAGATATCATCTTTGCATAAACAATCATTTTTCCGTTTGAGTATAGCGACTCTTCCCAATAAGAACCATTATATCTTTTTTCTTTGCATAGTTGTTCCATTCGTTTTTTTAATATATCGGAAGTAACTTTTGTCAAATATCCAATACCTACCATGTGATTAGCAAACATTTCTCCTTGTTTTGTTTCAACTAACTCCATTTTTTTATTTACTCGAATAGAACTAAAATCATCATTTTTATCACTAATCATATACCAAGAATAAGCCTCTTCTTTTCGAAAAACATTATTTTCTATATAAAGATCAGCTGGAATGATATATGTATTTTTTAGTTGTTCTTTCACTAACTTTAGTGAATGCAAATTATTTTTGTGCATATATTCCGTTGATATAACTAATTTAACATTATATTTATCAATCAAATACTCAAATTTTTCTTTTGCAAATCCTACTACAATATAAATTTCTTTTATATCCACAGCATGTAACTGCAAAATTAATCTTTCTATAATAACTTCTCCATTAATTTCTAACATTCCTTTTGGAACTGTTTCATCTAAGATTGGATTATAGATTCCTTGACCCGCTGCTAATATAATAGCATTTTGAGGGCGATATTCTTCAATAAATCCATATGCTTTCTCAGTTAGTCTATATTGATGATCAACATATTCCTCTTCTAATAACGTTTTTAGCGAATGATTTACAATTCCTAATGAATGTTTTGTATTACGTGAAATATTTCTTTGATTTGAATATTTATGTTTATTTAAAAAAAGTAAAATATCTTTTTCTTGAATACTTAAATCTTTATTTAATATATTTTTCATATCTAGAATCCATTTGTGCTAACTCGGCTACAGAATCAATTTCTATAATATCATCACTACTGCATTCTCTAACATGAATATTATAATGTTCATTAAACGCCGTCAATGCAACATCATCCCAATACTTCTGCTTTCCATCTTCACTCTGATATAATTTTTCAATATCCGTTACAAATTGTTGACCATCAGCTATAGACCAATAAGAAATACCTATCATTAAATAAGTGTTTTCTCCTCCATACACCATATTTGTAACCTTATCATTTACGATTTCAAAACACCAGTCATCCGTTTGATCAACCCATGTTCCTAAATAATTTGAACCATATTCATATTTTCGAATTACATCTTTATTCATTAAATATAAATCTGCATCCATAACATATGCTCCAGCATATAAATCTTTCACTAACATAGCGGAAGATATGTTATTTTCTTTATTATATTTATCATTATAAATTAATTTAATAGTCTTATATTTTTCTTTTAAACCATCAAATTGTTCATGTAAATATCCTGTTACAATTGTTATATCTTCAATACCTTTTTCAAGCAATGTATCAAGTATTGTTTCAATAATCACACGTCCATGAACATCTACTAATGGTTTTGGACGTTCTAAAGTAACTGGTCTCATTCTGCTTCCTAATCCTGCTGCTAACAAGATTGCACGCTTTACTTTATATGGTTCTAACGCCTCATATGCTTCTTTTGTTAATACAAATATATCATTTTGAATTTCAATAAACTCATTTTTCTCTAATTTACAGATAATCTCTGCTAATGCGCTTGCTGTAATATTCATTTTTTTAGCAAGTAGCTCTTTATCAATGACAACGTTTTGTCTTTCTTCGATATATACTAAAACATCAAATTCTTTTCTCTCTAATATTTCCATTTTTTTAATAATTTCTCCTTCAAACTTAAATCTTCTATGCCTTTCATATTTGCATATTTAATACCTTCTGGATAATTTTTTAATGAACTTTCTTGATTTTTTAAAATTTCACCTGGGTTGTACATTTTTTTATCATAAACTAGATATTCATTTGCAATATATTCAAATACTTTTCTTACATCTTCTTTTTGATCTCTACCTTTTATCATTGTAAGTCCATCAACAGAATATGGAGAACCTTCTGGTGGATAAATCATTTTTAATGGGTTCCCATTATTGATTTCCGTAACCACTTGATATGTTAACGCTGTTCCTATCGCGCATTCTCCTTGAATCAACATTTTCACTGGACCTGATCCAGATTCAGAATATTGTTTTACATTTTTATCTAATTGATCATAATATTCAAATGTCTTCTCTTCTCCCCAATTATTAATTAAAGCCAACATGAAATTATATCCTGTAGAGCTTGATTTAGGATCTTGTATAGCAATTAAATTCTTATATTTTGGATTTAATAAGTCTTCGAACGTTTTTGGCTCATCTAATCCATATTTTTCTAATATTTTTGTATTAACCGCAAAACCTCCGCCAAAACTTTCCCAAACTACATACTTATGATGATCTGGATTTAATCCATCAATATAATCTAGATGGGAGTACTGATCAACTTCTGCTAATGAATCGGTTACCATCTCTAAATATCCATTTTCTACACCTAATAAAATATCCGCATCTGTTTCCTCTTTTTCACTCTTTACCTTTGCTGCAATTTTAGCTGTAGGTAAATACATGACTTGAATATTGATATCTGGAAACTTTTTCATTAAATGCTCTAATAAATCATCATTACGATACTGTTCACATGCCGAATAAATGACAATCGTGTTTTCTGATTTTTCATAAATAGCGCCATATAACAGTAGTATCATCGCGATAATAGCCAATATGATTTTTTTCATTTTAATTTGTCCCTTTCTTCATGAAATGTTTTTTCAATAAATAAAAGCTTAATTTTGCAATCATATTAATTACTAATATGATAATTGAAATAAATGCAATTGGCCCTATTAAAGATTGTGAATCAAATTGTGGGATTAATAACGCTAATGGCATGTTCTTAAAGTTAGCTAAGAAGGAAATAGCTGAAATAGTAACCATCGCATTTACAAAATTATAACCAAACATTTCTATTACTGTATCATAGGTAGAAGGAAAAAATACATCTTTTAATAAGCTTAATTTTGATATTCCTAGTGTCGATGATACATCTTCTAAATTATAGTTAAATTTAGATAATGCATTATATGCCATCAAATATGGTGAAGCAAAGAAATGTGTAATATTAACCGAAATCAATATAATAAAAGTTCCATATATTGGTGTTTTTTTAAAACATAATACATACGATAAACCAAGAACGATTCCTGGTATAGATAAAGAAATCAACGAAATCAAATGTAAAGCTAAACTTGAAATAGAGCGTTTTGATCTTGCTGTATAATATGCTGTTAAATATGAAACAGTTGTTCCTATTAGTGCAGTAGTAAGCGCAATAAACAAGGAATTTAATAAATAATTAAATACTCCTATTTCAATTGATAATTGGATATTTTTAAATGTAAATGAAAAATCAATAGGATATTGATTGGCAAAACATAAAACAATGAATGTGACAATTGGGACACTAATTAAAAATAATATAATGCCGCAGAATATCATAGATAAACGATCTCTTTTTTTGTTTTCCTTGATTATAAATGGTTTTATTACCGTATTTGAAGAACCTTCGTCTTGATTAACCATATCAATAATAAACGCTATAAATGCTGGAATTAAAAGAATTAATCCTAAAACTCCACCCTTTGAGTAATCTAATAATCCAATAACTTCACGATACATATAAACAGGTAATGTCATCATTTTTCCACCTACAACCAACGGAACTCCATAGTCTGTAAAAATCATCGTAAACACTGCAAAAATTGCAGAAATCATAGGCTTTTTCAAGTTCGGTAATGTGATTTTTATAAATTGTTGAAATTTGCTTAATCCTAAAACTTGGGCAACTTCATATGTTGTATAATCTTCATATTTAAAAATATCTGTAAACATTAAAAATGCTGCCGGGAATGCATACAATGTTGCTCCAATTACAATACCCGTTATTCCAAATAAATGAATATTAATTCCAGTTAAATTAGTAAAAATTCCATTATCACCAAATAAGATAGTAAGTCCCATACCATGAGAAATAGATGGAATTAACATTGGCAATGTAAATAATATAGAAAATACCCCTTTATGCTTAATATTCGTACGATTTATACACCAAGACAATAAAAAAGCTAGAAGAATAGAAATAATAGTCGCAATTACTGTTGATAAAATTGAATTTTTTAACATTGGTGTAAATTGATTCGACATTAATACTTCTACAATATCTGGAAATGAAACATTAAAAAATAGTACAAGTATTGGTAAAACTATTTGAACAAATAGGAATACAAATAAAAGTAACTTAATAGACTGATACGATTTTTGTTCTTTCATATTCTATATTCTCCTTGTACTTTTTTGTAATGAAATAAGTTTATTTTCCAAATGATCTACAACAAATGATTTAATATATTCAGTTGCTGGCTGATTATATATTTTTTCAGGTGTATCAATTTGTTCAATTGAACCGTTATTCATTACCATAATACGATCAGATAAATAGAATGCTTCTTCTTGATCATGTGTAATATAAATCATTGTTGATCCAAATTTCTTTTGAATTTCTTTTAATTCTCTTTTCATGATTTCTTTATTTTCTACGTCAAGGGCACTGATTGGTTCATCTAGTAAAACAATAGAAGGGTTTAATGCCAATGTTCTTGCAATCGCAACACGTTGTTGTTGACCACCAGATAATTGACTTGGTTTTTTGTTGATTTGATCTAACATTCCAATCATTTCTAATGTTTTCATAGCTATTTCTCTTGCGTCATTTTTTAATTCTTTTTTATTTTTTAATGCGTATTCTACATTTTCTAATACAGTCATATTTGGGAACAAAGCATAATTTTGGAAAATGATTCCCATTCCTCGATCACATGGTAATTTATTCGTAATATCTTTATGGTCTTTTAAAACAACTCCACTATCAGCTTGTTCCAATCCAATTAGAATTCTTAATAATGTTGTCTTTCCACATCCACTAACTCCTAAAACTGATAAAAACTCTCCTTCTTTTACTTGAAAAGTAATATTGTTTAAAATTTGTTTTCCATCATAATTCTTATTTATGTTTTGTACTTCTAATTTATAATCCATACGACTCTCTCCATTCATTTCGATTGTTGTTCATAATATTTACATTTTTTGTTTTTTTGAACACAGTATGTTCATTATAATATCTTTTGAATCAAATAACAACATATATTACATAAAATTAAGTTTTCTTAATAGTCGACTTATTTCTATTTTTTTACAAATTTATTATATTATTTATATTCATTTTCTTTAGGTTTTATCACTTTTTCATTAAATCCAAATAGAAAAAGGAATTGTCTCTGCTGCTATATACAGAAATCAATCCCTTTTTCCTATTTAATTATGTCTATAAAGCTTTTCATTATATGCTTTATGTTCTGTTTTAAATAAAAACTATTCAGTTTCAATTAATCCATAACCACCATCGTTACGTTTATATACAACTGCAACTTCTTTAGTTTCATCATCACGATAAATGAAGAAACTGTGGTTCAACATTTCCATACGCATAATTGCTTCATCCAATTCCATTGTATCTGGAACAATTGATTTTGTCTTAACGACTTCCTCTTCTTCGTATTCTTCATCTAACTCATTTGTTTCTAAGAATGCATAAGCTAATTTTTCTTTGTGCTTTCTAGTTAATCTAGTTTTTTGTCTTCGAATTTGATCCTCTAATTTATCAATTACAATATCGATTGCAGCATATAAATCATCATGTACAACTTCTGCACGCAATACTGCAAACTTTGTTGGAATTGTTACTTCAATTTTTTGTTTGTTCGGATATACTCGAACAACTACATTTGCAACTACATTTTCATCAATAATAAAATATTTTTCAAGATGACTTAATTTTTTTTCAATCTTTTCTGCAATTGCTTGTGTTACTGTAATATTTTTACCGTAGATCTGGACTTTCATAATAAAATCCCTCCTTGTACTTTATACCTATATTATACTCAAATAAATTGTATATACTAGTCTATCATTTTTATTTTAATTATGTTATGCTTAATATGTAAGGGCAATCATTAAGATTGCCCCTTTATATATATAATGTCAAAATACTTAAACTCATGACTTCCAGATAACCCCGTATCATATGCTTCATCATTTAACTCATCTAATAAATTTTGAATATCTGCTTGATATTCAATACATCCATAAGCCTTCTCAATCACAGAATTAGCGATGCTATTAGCTTCATTAAATAACTCCATAAACGAAGCATGAGATTGAATCGTATCATCACATGGATGTACCCATAATTTTTTTTCTTCATTCAATACATCATATTTTGAATCAATTTTAGCTTTCACTACATTTCCGGAAATAAGCCATGGTTTTTTTATAACTCCTTCCATAACCTTTAAAACCGAATACTTGATATTATTTGGATCATATAATAAATCTTGTATATCATGCCATGATTGCAAGGATTCTCTGATTTGATTTACTTTAATATCTTTGTTAAATATTTCTTTTGCAACTGGTACATAGATGCGTGAAATAGCACGTAATATATCATCATCAAATTCACAGATTTTACTTGATCGATAATTTTTTATACTAATTCCTTTAAATTTTGAAAGCATCATCGTATCCATCATTGATTCAAATCGATGATGGAGCCCTGCGCTTGCTCCTTTACAATTTCCTGTTTTATAAAAAATGTATGGATGTGTTGTCTTATCCAATGCCCAATGTGTTAAATGTCCAAATAAATAAGACATCATCATTTCTTTAATTTCTTGGTTTTCTTGTTCTTTAACACATCTTAAAGCAATTTCATAAAACGCATTCACGTGTGCAGCATGTAGCTGACTTCCAATTGTATTTAATGTATGATCTTTAAATGACTCCCATGGTTTTGCATGTGAGAAAAATAAAAAGTCTGGTCCATTACTTCCTATATAATAAATTTGTGGATATTTATAAATAATTGTTTCAATATCTTTCTTTTTCATTTTTTTTAAAACTTCTTCAGCGAATATTTTATGTGTAATTATATTTGGCATATAGATACCTCCATCAATATAGAATATTATATCATTTTTAAAATATATTTTATAGGCTTTCGCACTATTCAAGAAACGAACCTTAGCATAGCGTAACTATAGGAGGTGATATTATTTCTACCACATATCTAAAAATACATGTTACATTACCCTACATGATTGCACCTATAAAAAATACACCCATTCGAATTTTTCAAAAAAATAATAATATCTTGATTTATGAAGATTATATAATTACAGATCAAGATGGATTAACAAAGTGGATTCCTCTTTACATTGATGAATCCGCAAAATCAATCAAATATGAAGTAGAAATCAATTCTAAAAATAAACTTGTTATTCCTGTAATATTATATCCAAATGAATATACCCATTTACAAATCGAATTAGATATTTCTACAAGTCAAAACAAAATATCTCTTCCTGATCGTTATGATCATTGTTTTCATAATTACGTAATTCCTTTTATATCTAGTTCCATGCACTTACATTCTTTTTATCTATATATGCAAGATGCTTTTTATAACCATATAAAACCATCTAATGATAAGTCTACCATTCCAACAATCATATCTAGTTTTTTTCCATTATTAAATAACTATTTAACATACCCTCACTCCTACATTCATATATTTTATGAATCATCTCTCATTTATTTTACTAAGACATTTCAATCAATTACTAAATATAAATTTAAATCCTTATCTAAAACAGATATTCAATATATCCAACAACAGTTAAACATTATCTCTATTTCTTACCCATCTTTACCTTGTATTTTAAATGAGAATGGAATTTGGGATATGGATAGTGAACAAGTTTTAATTTCCTTTTCAAATATTTTCGCATTACCAAAAAGTAAACTGCTTACTCCACTTCACATACAACGAATTTATGAAATTGCTTATGCAACTTATGTATATAATTACAATAGAATTCCTTTACCGACTCCTTTACACATACATTCTTTTGGTATCCATGTAAAACAATTACAAAAAGATTTAAACGAGCTTCATAAATTCTATCCAGAAATTCCTCTATGTGATTTAAATATGCATTATGATGATAAAACGAAAAATAGCGTACAAGCATATCAACACATGCTAGGAATTAAAGAAGATGGAATTGTATCAAAAACAATTTGGATTTTAATTCAACAAACCATAAAAGAATTAAATTCTCAATAATATAAATAAACTGTGATATCTACAACTATCACAGTTTAGGTTTTTTATATTGATTTTTCTTGTTTTTATAGTTTTTGCTTTGCTTGCCTCTACTTACTTGATTCCTTCCTTTTTTACCATAGTAATTAGAGCTTGGTTTTGTTGCTGGAATTAAGCAATTCGGTCCATTTCCAATTAAATCTGTACGTTTTGCTATTGTTAATGCTTTATGTACTAAGTCATAATTTTGTGGATATGTAAATTGCATTAGCGCACGTTGCATTGCCTTTTCTTCCCACGTTTTTGCCACATAAACAGGTTCCATATTTTTAGGATCAAGTCCTGTATAATACATGCATGTCGAAGGAGTTCCTGGGGTTGGATAAAAATCTTGTACTTGTTTTGGCGTATGATGAATTTTTTTCAAATAGCATGCTAAATCTATAGCAGCATCTAAATCACTTCCTGGATGTGAACTCATCAAGTATGGAACAATATATTGGTTCATATTGAACTGTTTATTTTTTCGTTCAAATTTATCAACAAATTTCATATATAATTCTTTATGTGGTTTTCCCATTTTATCTAATACTTGCTCATTAATATGTTCTGGTGCTACCTTTAACTGCCCACTAATATGATGTTGAACTAACTCATCAAAAAATTCATCACTTTTATCATACATTAAATAGTCATAACGAATTCCTGAACGAATAAAGACTTTTTTTACATTTGGAATATCTCGAACTGCTCTTAGTATTTCTAAATATCGACTATGATCTACTACTAAGTTATTACAAGGTTTTGGAAATAAACATTCTCTAAATTTGCATGCTCCAAATTCTCTTTGTTTATCACATGCTTCTCTTGAAAAGTTTGCAGTTGGACCTCCAATATCATGAATATATCCTTTAAAATTCGGCATTTGTGTGATTTTTTTAGCTTCTTCTACAATACTTTCTTTACTTCTTGTAGAAATAACTCTTCCTTGATGATGCGTAATTGCACAAAAAGAACATGAGCCAAAACATCCTCTATTCGAAACGATTGAAAATTGTACTTCCTCAATTGCTGGAATATAATGATATTTTGGATGGAATGTTCTTTCATATGGTAATGCATATGTAAAATCCATCGTTTCTTGTGTTAATGGTAAAGCAGGTTGATTTTGTACAACATACCAACCATCATATGGTTCTACTAATACGCTTGCGGCAATTGCATCAATATTTTCATGTTGAATATGAAAACTTTCTGCATACTTACGCTTATCTGTACGGACTTCCTCAAAACTTGGTAACATGATATAGTCATTTACATATTCAATACTTTTCGTTTTCCAGCAAGTTCCTCTAATATAACACAAATCCTTCGCTTCTAATCCACTTGCTAAAGCATCTGCGACTTCAACAATTGTATTTTCTCCCATCCCATACATTAATAAATCGGCTTGCGAATCTATTAAAATACTTCTTCTTACTTTATCATCCCAATAATCATAATGGGATAAACGTCGTAAGCTTGCTTCAATTCCTCCAATTAATACTGGTTTATGAGGAAATAAACGTTTTAATATTTGCGTATATACGATAACAGCTCGATCTGGTCTTTTTCCCATAACCCCATCATCACTATAGTAATCTTTATCTCTTCTTCGTTTATTTACCGAATAGTGATTTACCATAGAATCAATATTTCCACTAGAAACTAAGAATCCTATTTTTGGTTCTCCAAATTGTGTAAATTCATCATCATTATGCCAATCTGGTTGAGCTAAAATCGCACAGCTATATCCAAATGCTTGTAATGTTCTTGTAATGATTGCACAGCCAAAAGATGGATGATCAACATATGCATCACCACTCACATATACAAAATCCACTTGTTCAAATCCCTGTTGCAACATTTCTTCTTTTGTTGTTGGTAAAAAAGCCACTTAATATCCTCCTGTTCAATTTGCATCTATAATTCTTTCTAGTGCATGATATACAATATATTCAGCATAGGTATCCATAGAGCAATATTGTGTTAGTTCTTTATATATTGTTTCTTTTTCTTTTCCTTGACTTGTTTGATATATTCGCCACTTTGCAACTGCATCCATTCCATATGAAATAGCCAAGTCTTCATATCGATAATCAGAAAAAATAGGTACTAATACTTTTAAAGAAAACATTCCTGCCATACGAACATCATATATATTTCCTGTCGAAAATGGCAATGATAAATCTACCATTCGTTCCCATAATGATTTTAGTTGTTCTTCATATTGAGGAAACTGCTTCGCTAATTGTCTTAGACGTAATTTTTCTGCTCCCTCCATATTAAATACCATAATCGTTCCTTCTTTAGGAACACTATCTAATAATTCTTGGATAAATTGTTCACGACAATCTCCCTCACCAATAAATCCAGTATGTGTTAATTGACTTCCCTTTTCTTTTTCAACATGTAAGCTAAATTGAAAAGTTAATACATCATATGGCTTCATTCCTTCATAAGGAGGAAATGCATAAGTTTCCCATTCAAAATCTAAATAAGAGATAGGATATTTAATATGCTCCTTTCTCCATACTCGTAAAGCTGATCGATCCACATATAATCCATCATTGCGATCAGCCATAATTTGAGCATATTGATGTCTAGACCCTTCAATTCGATTCAGATCAGCATCTTTTAATCTAGTAATTCCATCCTCTTTCATTGCATATTTATGCTGAGATTGCACTAGATTTGTAATTGATGTTACAGATACTTCTTCAGTAAAACACTCTCCATAAAAAGGACACTTATTTCCTCTTGTACATGCTGTTGTTCGCTTTACTGCTACATCTTCTTGTGTATCTATTTGCTTCATTACATGGATAACTTCAATAATATTTCTTTTTTTCTCATTTACTAAATCCATAATTTTGTGTCCTTTATGATTATGACTATTATATAAAACATCACTGATTTCTAATAAAGAGAATACATCTAAATCTTTTCCTCTAACATAGTCGGCATTAAGATGAATTGCATATATTTCATCTACATAAATATCTAACAATTCTAATATAGAAACTGTATCTGCTATATATTGTGCGTCTGCTTCTTTTGGATAGCAACTTCGATATGTCATATACATAATTGTAGTATCATTTTCTTGAATTAATACAGGCACTTTAATACGTAATTCTTCATATGCAAAACGTGCATTTAATAATACTTTTTTTTCTTTATATGCTTCCATTGCCAATGCAGGATCATCATTAGGCTTCCCTTCAAAAATATCATTACAAAGCATTAATCTTTCTTTTACTAGATCACTCATACTTTCATTATAATTTACAAAAGTCATATATTCTTGCGGCTTACGTCGTGATAACCAAAATAGACGTTTACAGCGCTCTAGTTTCTTTATATCTGAAATATGATACATATTTATCTCCCACTTTCCGTCTTTTTTATTATAACATAAGAATATTTATTTAGGATGATATTGTTTTAACATATCTTCTACAATTTCTTTTAATTCCGCTTTTAAAATCATCGGTTCTTTAATTTCAATTTTATTACCACATGATAATAAAAATTGTAATGTTGCAATCTTTCCTTCCATTAATGTTTTTAAATGATAAGTTGTATCATCAATCCATTCCCCAACAGGATGTATACCAATCATTTTTTCACTTATTAATAACGCTTGCTCATCATGCAACAATACATCAATTTCATATACCTCATTTTGCATGATTCCTTGTTCTCCAATATGCTTTTCTAACTTGAAATCTCGATCTCTTTCAAACCTTGTATTGGTAAGTTGTACTTCCTTCATTCGCTCTTCACTAAATTTAAAATTACGAAAATCTTTTGCTTTTAATGAATAAGCCAAACAGTAATAACTTCCTTTATCATTTAATATTTCATAAGGATGTATTCTTATACGTTCAAATGTTTGACTATGCATTCCTTTATATTTTATATCAACTGCAAAATGATCTTTGCGTGCACGATCCATATTCATAATAAAATTTTTTAGAGTTGGATTCATTAATTGTGTACTTGATGTAACATAAACTCCACCATCCACTTTTTGCATATTTGTAGTTGCAAGAATCTTATCCATTGCATGCTGATACTGATGCAGCATTAAAAAATCTTGATGGCTACTCATATAATTCATCGCTTCAATTAAAGATTGATACTCTTCACGATGTAGTCCTAACACCGGAAATAGAGTTGATTGTTCCAATTTGTAACCTCCAAATTTCCCAGTTGTACTAATAATTTTATATCCTGCATTTTCTAACTCTTCTCTATATACGCCAATATTTCTAATATTTGTATCTAATTCTCTTGCTAAATCTGCTCTTGTCATAAATCCTCGTGCTTTCAATAATACTAACATTCGGATACAATTTACACACTTACTCATAGGATTACCTCCAAGTTTCTATAAAAATAATAGCATAAAAATAAAAGCTCGAATAAGCAATATTTTATATTGTTACATTCGAGCTATCTTTTATTAAAGTGTAATTCTATTCACTATCTTCCAATACTTCCCAATTATTCATATTGAAAATGTCATCGTGCACAGTAATCCATTTACCTGGTAAGAATGTATTTCCATGATTTTTAGTTACACTCCATTCAGTAAATAAAATATATTGTTTACCTTTTTTCGCTAAATCATTCTTTAATGGATTCTTAGTAAATGGGTTCACTGCATTTTTAATAATCCCATCTGTAGCAATTCCTGGTACATCCGCATTTGTCATAAATGATGTATCTGTTTTAAATCCTTTGGAATTAAAGTCTTTTACCATAAATAACGAATTAAACTTTTCTACATCACCATATGGTTTACCATCTGCAAATTGGAAATTATCAAAATGTTTAAGATGATGTCCATGGTCAGATACAATAATAATTCTCGTATTGTCATATACATCATTTTCTTTTAAATAATCAAACCATTTTCCTAATTGTTTGAAAGCAGCCATATTTACATGATAATGAGTTACTTGATTCTCAGTTTCCATATGAAGTACTTTACCATCTAAATTAAAACGATCTTTATGATCTTTATCATATTGTGTATTATCTACATCAAATGAAGGTACATATTCTGGTTCTTGTAATAATATTGGTTCATGTGTTGTATTATTACTCATCATTAAGAATGTTCCTTTATTACCATCAGAAATCTTTGTCATATGTGTTAGATTTTGTAATACAGAGTATGCTGTTGTAAATCGACTAGTAACACCTTTTGATTTTGAAATACCAAACAATGTTTGTTTTGTCGCAACTTTATTACATCTTTCAGCAGTACCATTATAGTTACCATTATCATAAATATTTGGTTGAACTACAAGTGGAGATACTTTAAACAAACTATATACAAATAGGTTTCTATTCAATCTTAAAAAGCTATCTTCTTTTGCAAGTGTATTATTTTGTTTTGCATAGAAATTTTCCATTGTAATAAATCTATGAATATTTGGATAATCATCATAAATTGATAAATCAGGAATCCATCCATATCCTGCATATGTTGGATCAAACACAGTCGTTGTAAAGTTATTTTCATCAAATAACACAGGCATTACCTTCAATGCTTCATTTTGTTTATCTTTCAAAGATTCTTGATCCCTTTTATTTATATTTTTTGGAGTGTATTCATATCCACCATAAATTCCTGGAGTACCAACATTTGTATAACCACCATATGAAATTGTATTTGGATAATATGTAAATCCATCAAATTGATTTTTTAAATTTGCATCCTCATTTAATAAATAAGGGACCAAACCACCAATTGCACGGTCAAGCATTAAAACAACAACATTCTTTCCATTCTTGCTTAATGGAATACTTGCTGCTTTTGCTTGTAACTTATTAAGATTATCAATCTTATCAGATACAGCTGCATTTACATTTACTATGTTCATTCCACCCATACAAACTACCGCAATAATTGCTGCAGCATAGATTGCTTTAACAACTTCTTCTTTTTTCTTCCAAATAAAATATAGTAAAGTAATCACAAGAATAATGATTCCTAAATTAATAAATTGATCTTTTAATAAAACAACTGGTTTTATATCAAATGTTAGATTTGGAGATAAATTTCCATATCCTTTACCAAAAAACATGTAATTAACAATTGCCATTCCTGATAAAGCTAACATTCCAAATCCCATCGTTCTTTTTCCAGATGCACTTGCTAATGCATAAAATATACTAAACCATACAATGAATGTTCCTGCGGCCAAAACAAAGCAATTTAAGATATAAACTAATGGATTTTGTAATGTCATCGTATTGATAAATTCTTCTGGAGATGCCGCAACTACTGCTGAAGGAATTAATAGACCACATAATATCGTCATAAAAATAATTCCTAAGTAAAAAACCATATTTTCTGTTTTACTTATTTCTTTAATTTCAACTTTAACAAATTTTTTCTTAATATAATAAACAACTAAAGGAATGAATAACATAAACAATAATATACTAATTAAAACTTGTCTTCTCATTGTTGCGAATGGATTTATAAATGAAATATAAACTAATCCAATTACTCCAACAATAGATGATAATACACTTAATACGAATTTTGGATCCTTAAATTTGTAGAACACAATTTTTACTAATGAGAAAATATTATTTAATGTCCAATAGAATACTAACCCTGATGGTGAATCATATAACAATACTAAGAAGATAATAGCCATACCGTATAATTGAATTTTACTTTTTAACGGCAATCCCTTCGTATAAATTACTGTTGATACCATATTAATCAATGTCATAAGAATAGGTAAAAGATTGATTGTAATTCCAGCAATCGTTAATAATCCATCTGGCGCACCTAAGTTAGAGATTGGTCCAAAAGAAACATGATTCAATAACTCTAAACTAGACAAGAAATTATAAGCCGCCATAAAAAATGGAATTTCTAAAAATAATGAAACTGAACCTTTTAAAATATCTGTCGGTTTATAATTATTTTGTCGATAATAGGTTTGCAACATCATAAAACGTTCATCACCTTTAAATGATTTTTTAATGTGTGTAACCCAATGATTCATTCTCTTTTCAACTTCTCGTTCTTCTTCTTGCATAGCGTCAGCACGTTTATACAATGGAAGAACTAAAAAATTCATTGCTAAACTTAAAAATATAATCGATAGACCTGGATTGTCTATAACTTTATTAGCCAATGAAAATAAAATTTCAAAAAATATTTCAAGTGGTCCAATAAACAGATTATATAAAATACTAAAAATATTCATTCTTAATCTCCTTTCAATTTTTCAATAGTACTTGTACTTTATTTTTTCTAAACTCCCTAATGATCAACGCACCTAAAATAAGTGCATTTATAACATAAATTGGATTAGATAATTGATAAATTTCTTTAACATACGAAAATAAATTTAAACAAATATGTAGGATTATTAAATTATTTAGATTTTGATATTTTAAATACAAATAACATAGAATCATTCCTACAAAAATAGATACTATTGCAAGTTTTACATCCGCATGCGCAATTCCAAACAAAATAGAACTGCTAAAAAAAGAAATACGATTTCCTAAAACTTTTTTACAACGAAGAAATAATAAACCACGAAATAAGTATTCTTCACATATAGGACCTAAAAAGACTATACTTATCAAATTTAATATTGAACTTGGTTGTTTAGAAATTGGATCTTTTACAAGTAAAGAAATACTCGCAATAAATAATGTTAAACAAATTGTAAACACAACAAATTCAACTTTTTCGTTATTTGTCATTTTCATTTTTCGTTGCTTATATTCGATATTTTCCCTATGAAACCAATAAACAACCAAGATTGTCATAACGAATATATTAACAAAATTACTGATTTTAGATAATCCAATTTGACCCATTATGAATCTTACTATACTAGATCCAAATACATATACAATTAATGGGTTTATAATGCATAGGAAATCCTGAAAACGAATGATTTCTTTATCCTTCATTCTTTTCAAGTTCTGCATGTTTATTTATTAAATAATCTACAGTACGAATGGTAGCTTCGCCTCTATGTGCCCATGTTTCTTGTCTAGCTACTTCTCTTGCTGTTTCATATTTTGTATCATTTAAACAACTATCTATTAACGTTTTAACATTTTCTAAATTATCTTTTGTAAGCTGCTGTCCAATTTTTGGTAATGTTGTAAATGTCCACATTTCATCATCGAGCCAACACATATCATTTGTTGAGTTATCATAATCTGTATCTGTATATATAATTGGTTTATCAAATACAAGTGAGAAGTCAAATAACACACCAGAAAAGTCTGAGATTAATATATCAGAACGTTTTAATACATCAAAGTTATCATTATCCTTATTCCATTCTAATTGTTCGCTATTTGGAAATTGTTCCATTAATCCATCTAATAATTTTTTTTCTGATACATATGACTGTGGGTGAGGTCTAACAATAACATGATATCCTGTATCCAATAACAATTGAATTATTTTCCCGCCATAGCGATTAAAAATACTATTAGATCCCCATGATGGTGCTAATAATACATTAATCTGATGTTTATCCTCTTTTGTTTCATTTTTTATGGATTCTTTTAATCTATTATACATTTCATCCATATATGTTAAACCAACTAATGGTAACTCTTTCGCTTTTAAGTTACGAATTCTTTCTAAATCACGTTGTTGTTTAACTTGATAATCCCCTGATAATAAAACTGCATCGTAGTAATCTAAACCAAACATACGGTACGCTGCTGGATCATTTGCAGCATGAAGTACATGAACATACCATTTTACATCCTTAGATCTTTTCCATTGATATACATCTAACCCTGGTGTACTAGATAAAACGATATCTGCCTGTAACATATTTAACTTAGCAAACGCTTTGTTCCCTTCACCAATAAACTCACACTTTACATGTTTATAATCACGTTCAAGTGCTGGATCATCTTTAGAAGCAGTCATGTAAACAATAGATTCTCCTCTTTTTTCAAACTCATCACAAATCGGACCAAACGTATTCCAATATCGTTTACTGTCTGTAAAAATTGCATATGGAATATTCTTTTTATTCGTCTTTTCTGCTTTTCCTCCACTTAACACAAAACGTGCCTTCATAACCACATTACGTAATGCATAGATACCCGCGCCTAAAATACCGACAAGTATCGTAAACAACATACTCCCTGTCCCTGGATCAATATAAAATTGCATAACCTTCCTAACCTCTCTTCGATTTTTTATCATTTTTTATGCTAAATCGCTAAATAATTATTACATAATATAAGCTTTTTTTCAACCGTCTACCCAAATGCCAATTATGAATCTTTCTTAAGATTTACTTAACCACAAAAATAAAAAAAGATCTATAACTATATTATTTAATTTATATATCAAAATATATCTTAAATTGCCTATCGATCTATTTCATTTTTATTCAAACAAAAAAAAGATAAATGAAACATATTTACTATAATTTCATTTACCTTTTAAAATTTTTATTTTTCTATTTTTTTATTATAATATTTTAAACCCTACAGTATTAAATCCTATCAAAAGGATTGTGAATGGTTTAAAACTAATTTGCTCTTACAAATTTAGGTCGATAATTTAATGGACAGTATCGTGATGGATATTCACCAAATTCTTTTTTTATTTCTTGATGTTTTGGAACAATTCCTTTATTTCCTAAAACTGCAACGACTTCTCCTATGCCATTTTCCAATGCAAACCCTAATGCTTTTGCTTCATCGATTGCACCTGCATCAATTAAGGCTAAAACTGCTTGGGCATTGCGTGTATAAACTGCATGCAACAAAATTGGATATCCATTAAAAATCCAATTTGGATCTGCTCCAAAATCAAGTAATTCTTTCACACGATCTGTGTCATTGTTCCACACTGCGTTTAATAATTCTTTTGCCATTTTTCGTTCATCAATCATAATACATACCTCTTTTTCTTTTTACATCTATATAATAAAATATATTGTTACATTATTCATGTAACAATATAAAATTACTATAGAAATTAAAATATTTATTCAAGATTTGTATTTGATTCTGGTTTATTATATGGTTCAGCATATCGTGTACCATTTTGATAGGCATCAAACGTTGTTAAAACATCATTCAAATCCTCATCGTAATTATATAACATCAGCAAATTTCCTTTTACTTTTGCTTTATATTCTTGTTCTTTATTATTCATATTTACAGTTACTTTTCCAGTATCTTTTACTTCTTGAAGTAATTTTTTCATATTTTTATCTTTTTCATTTACACGATATAAATAAACTGTTTTACCATTTACCTCAAAACTTTTTCCTTCATATGCTGCAAAATCGATTTTATCAATACCTTGTACATTTTCAACTTCTACCTTTTGCTTTTTAAAATAATCCATTACATCATCAATTGTTTGTGTAACATCATCTTTTGCATCCTCTGCATCATCTTTAATAGATGTAGAAAGATTATCATTTTTGTTATTTTGATTATCTTTTGAACTGCATCCAAATAATACACTTACTAATAATGCTGAGGTCAATACTGTTTTAAATAATTTTTTCATTTAAATTTCCTCCTTGTCATTACTAGTATGCTCCAATGCATGGTATCATATTCAATAACACTCATAAAATTATACTTAAAAATAAAAAAATCTTAATAATTAAAGACTACATTCTTTTTAAAATATATTCATAATATGTTTCTTCTAAAGACTTTCTTTTGTTCTTTGATATCTGTAACCATCGCCCATTACACATCTGCACACCTTCAGAATTAAAACTTTTTATATAGTGAAGATTTACGCATTCCCCACGGCAATTTTCATAAAAATAATTAGTCGGATATGTCTGTAAAAATTTCTTCATAGACATTCTTTTACGATATTCATTATTTTTCGTTTTTAATATGATATAGTGACCTTCTGTTGTAACATAATATACATCTAACAAACATAACACTTCCATTGTCTTATTTTGTGTAATTGGAATATATAACTTCTCCGTTATAATACTTGTCATTATTTTATCCAATACCATTTTAAACTCTTCTTCAAAAAAGGCTTTTGATACAAATCCTGTACCATAATATAAATAACCTTTTCTTGCTAATTCTTCATGTGAAGTTAAATATACAATAATTGCATTAGGAAATTTCAAATGAATTTCTTCTGCTAAATCAAATCCAGATCGATTTTTTAATTCAACATCTAAAACATATACATCATATATTTCTCGTAATGATATTGTTTCATCATCACATATATCTACAAATACATTTCGATAATGTGTTCTTATAAATTTACTTACCATTTCTCCATATTCTTTACTATCCTCACAAATACAAAAATGAATTCCTTCCATTCCCTTTAAAACCTCCATTCAAAACCAATATAATAATATTATTATTTTAAAGCAAAAAAAAACTCTATATTATATATGATATTCATAATTCAATATATGTATATAGTAGTGGCAACCAAATGTCATAATTTGGCAATAAAATGTAATTATCAGAAATCAGTATCATCAAAAGGAACTTGAAAGATCCATACTATGTTTTATTAACAACTTATAAATTAACCTTAATATATAAATAAAAGGATTAATTCTTATTTCAATATAAGAATTAATCCTTAATAAACATTCAAAATTTATTCTATTCAACACCAATAATAAATGAATACACTGGTTGCATACCATTGTTTACTTCAACTTCAACATCATATTTTTCTTCAATATAATTTGCAATTTCAGTTGCTTCATCTTCATTGATATCTTCTCCGTAAATCAATGTTACAATTTCACTATCTTCATCAACCATTTGATCTAATAATTTTCTTGTAACTTCCATTTTGTCAGGTAATGAGATTACGATATCTTTTTCTTTTAATCCCATATAATCTCCTGCTTTGATTTCTAATCCTTCAAATATTGTATCCTTAATTGCATATGTAACTTGACCAGTTTTTACCATGCTAATTGCATCATTCATTTCAGCTATATTAACTTCTGCATCAACATCAGGATTAAACATAATACATGCACTTAAACCTTGTGGAATAGATTTTGATGGAATGACCTCAATATTCATATCCTCACATACAGTTGCTGCCTGTTGTGCTGCAAGAATAATATTACTATTATTTGGTAATAAGAAAATATTTTCTGCATTTACTTTTTCAATCGCTTGAACAAAATCTTCTGTTGATGGGTTCATTGTCTGTCCACCACTAATTACATAATCAGCACGTAATTCCGTAAACATATCTTTTAATCCGTCTCCAGCAGCGACAGTAATAATTGCATATTTTTTCTTTGGTTGTTCTACTTTAGAAGCTTTTTCTACAGTAGCATTCATCATGATATTTTCATGTTGTTCTTGCATATTTTCTACTTTCAATTTAGCAAATTCTCCATAACGTTGTCCCATATTTAACGCATCCCCTGGAGTTAATGTATGAACATGCACTTTTACAATATCGTCATCACGAACACAAACAATAGAATTACCAATTCTTGATAAGGAATCACGTAAATCTTCTTCTCTAAAGTTTTTTGCACCATTTTCAGATAAACGAATAATAAATTCAGTACAATATCCAAACTCTTCGCTTTCTAACCCTGCACCTGCAACTTCTTTACTTTCTTGAGCTTCTTTACGTTCAATGACATTACCTTTTAATGCAGAAACAAATCCTTCAAAAATTGTTACTAATCCTGCACCACCACTATCCACTACACCAACTTCTTTTAATACTGGTAATAAATCTGGTGTACGTTTTAAAGACGCTAATGATTCTTCTAACATTTTTTCCATAACTTGTTGACATGTAACATCTTGTATAGAAGAAGCATATGCATATGTATAGTCTGCAGCTTCACGAACAACTGTTAAAATTGTTCCTTCTACTGGACGCATAACTGCCTTATATGCAACTCTTGATCCCATTACGAATGCATTGGCTAATTGGAAACCATTAATTTCCTTCATACCATCTACACCCTGGTAAATCCCTCTAAAAATCTGAGAAGTAATTACACCGGAATTTCCTCTTGCACCCATCAAAAGACCCTTTGATAGTACTTTTGCAATATCACATACATTATCACTCTCACATGCTAATGCATCTTTTACACCAGCATTTACAGTTAATGACATATTTGTTCCTGTATCTCCATCAGGTACAGGGAATACGTTTAAAGCATCGATTTCAGTAAATTTATTGGATAAATTGTTAGCACCACTTGCCAACATATCCTTAAATATTTTTCCGTTAATAATTTCCATAGTCCCTACCTACTTCATAACCTTAACATCTTGAACAAAAACATTTACTTTTTTAAATGATAATTCAAGATTCTTTTCTAACATATATTTAACACGCATCTGTACTTCATGAACAACTTCACTAATTTTCACTCCATAAGATACAATAATGTATAAATCCAATTCTAAGTCCTTATTTTCTAATTGTCGTACAACTACACCTTTTGAATAGTTATCTTTTTTTAAAAGTTCTGCAATCCCATCTTTTAAAAATTTTTGTGAAGCCATCCCAACAACACCATAACACTCCGTAACAACTCCTCCAGCTAATGAAGCAATTGCATCGATAGAAACATTAATATTTCCATACTGCGTACTTTTTGAAATAGACATAAAAATCCTCCTTATCATACCATATTATATCAAAATTCATTTGATTTTCCAACAAATTTACAAAAACCACTGCAAATTCTTACTTAAATGATTTACAATTTTCAGTTATGTAAGTCTCTGTATTTGCATCCATAACAAAACATACATGATCCTTTTTTAGATTTTTTAATGTTTTTTTATAAGCATTTAACAATTGAACTGACTCATAACTTGAATAAATCTTATTACCATCTTGCATCACAAATTTTACCATATGATCATCATAGCTTTCTTTATGTGGAGATATTTCAGCAATCATTGCAATGATTTCCTGTGTAACTTCACTTCCTTTATAAGAAAAAGCTTTCGCTAGATTTTGTCGCTCTTTTTTTGAAAATCCATCAATCACAGGATAATTTGCAATAACATCTAAGGTATCTTGCTTAATTTCTTTTTCTAATCCATTTGAAAACAGCATATAATTTTTATTATTTTCAACAAAATAACCAATTGACTGTACTTCTTTTATAGAAATTTTTAAGTTTCCATTTAACTTCTTATCTACACTAGCATCTTCAATTAAATCATCATGCTTTAATTTTCTTTCTATATAGAATTTAGGCATAATCAAATATCTTGTTTTATATGATAAGTTTGCTTTTTTAATAACTTCATCTTTAGTATAGTAATAATTACCACTTACCTTTAATGATTTAACTTTTGAGAAATCACCACTAAAATATAAACATATTACAAATAAAACAACTGCAAATATGCACAATCGTAATCGACGCTTTTGCTTTCTTCTTTTTTTCTTTTTATTTTGAAGTGCTAAATATTTTCTTTCAACATCATCATATAAAAGATCATTTACTTCTTCCAATTAAATCTCTCCACTTCTGTAATCATATCGATTCCAAATCTTTCTTTTACATTTTTTTGAATCAATTCAATTAACTCTGCCACATCCGTTGCTTTCGCATTTTTTTCATTAACAATAAAGTTCGCATGTTTATTTGATACTACTGCACCACCAATTTGCTTTCCTCGCAATCCAATTTCTTCGATTAATTGCCAAGCTTGATGATCTGCAGGATTTCTAAACACACTTCCCGCACATGGTTTGTCTAATGGTTGTGATGTCATTCTTCGTTTACGTCGTGAATCCATCAAATCTAAAATATCTTGTTGGTTCCCTTTTTGCAAATGAAGTTTACAACCCAAAACAATCCAGTCTGGATGTTTTTGAAAAATAGAATGTCTGTATGAAAAATCTAATTCGTCCTTCTTCATTGTATGAATTGAATTTCCTTTTAAAACATATGCTTCTTCTACAATATTTGACATATCACTTTTATATGCCCCAGCATTCATAAATAATGCTCCCCCAACAGTTCCTGGAATTCCGCTTGCGAATTCTAATCCTGTTAAAGATTTTTTCATTGCTTCATGTGTTAATAAAATAATGCTCATTCCCGCTGAAACTAAACAAGTTCCATCTTCTTCAAAATAAAAATCAGTAAAATAACGATCTAAACAAATAATTGCACCTTCAAAATCATCATCACTACATAAAATATTGCTACCTTTTCCAAACACTTTTACAGGTATATTTTCTTCTTTTAATATGCTCATAATTCTTACTAAGCACATTTCGTTTTTTGGATATATAAAATATTTACAATTCCCTCCTATGCGATAAGTTGTATGTTTCTTTAAAGATTCATTAATTTCTATATCTGCATAGGGTTCTAATCTATTAACTACTGTCATTTCCTATTTCACCTTTTTCAATTCATCGCACCAATCTAAAATATCACTACTTGCATTCGGTGTACCTAACTCAAGTGCATGTTGATGCATTTCCTCTCTTACTGCAGTATGATCCATAATTGCAGTGATTTTTTCACTTAATATTTGTGCATTTAAATCTTTTTCTTCTATCATATCTGCTGCTTTTTTTTCAACTAATGCATTCGCATTAAAAAATTGATGATTTGCTGCAACATATGGACTAGGAATTAAAATACTTGGTGTTCCTAGTGCTGTAATTTCAGCTGCTGTTGTTGCACCTGCACGGCAAATCATTAAATCTACTTTTTTAATAATATCTAGCTGTTTTACATAGTCCACTACAAAAATATTTTCTTGATGAAATTCATTTTTCATCTCTTCGTAATTTTTCTTTCCTGTTACAAAAAGAATTTGATATTTAGAATCAATTTGAGGTAAAACGTCTCTTAAAATTTCATTTACAGACGAAGACCCTAATGAACCCATAACTACTAAAATAAGTGGTTTATTCATAGATAAACCTAAAGATTTATAATACTCTTCATCAAATTTTGTTTCAATTGCTTTTGATGCTCTTGGATTTCCTAATAATTTTGTTTTTTCTCTTCCAAATTCATTAAAGCACTTTTCATAACATATTACAATCGCATCCATATATTTAGATACTAATTTATTCGAAACTCCTACAATGGAGTTTTGTTCGTGAATCATTGTTTTAATATTTCTTTTATGTGCTGCTAACATTACTGGCGCACTGACATAGCCACCAAAACCAATTGCCATATCTGGTTTAAACTCATCTATTATATGGAGTGCTTTTCTATAGGCTCTCATCATTAATAAAATTGCCTTTGTCTTATTTATTAGACTTCCTGTTAAACCACATGCATGTAATCCAATAAATTTATATCCTTGAGCTGGAACTTCTGTTGCTTCCATACGATCATCATTCCCAACAAAAAGAATATCGATGTCTGAATATCTTTTTTTTGCAGCATCTGCAAGTGCAAGAGCTGGGTAAATATGTCCTCCAGTACCGCCTGTTGCAATTAATAATCTCATCCTATCACTCCTTAAAGATTATTATAGCATGTTCAATCCATATTTTATAAAAAAATTGATTTTTTTAACATTCATTCGCAATACTAATCAAGAATCCCATACTTCCCATCATCACAAGTAACGAGCTTCCTCCATAAGAAATTAAAGGCAATGTAATACCTGTTACCGGAAATAAACCAACCACTACCCCAAGATTAATCATGACCTGTATTGCAAACAAAGATATCAAGCCAATAGCACAATAACACAAATATGAATCCGAACAACTTTGTGCAATTTTTACTCCCTGATAAATAACACTTATAAATAGCAAAATTAATAACACACATCCAACAAACCCAAATTCCTCTGCAAATATGGCAAATATAAAATCCGTTTGTGGCTCTGGTAAATAAAAATGTTTTTGCATACTATTATTAAAACCAACTCCTAAAATACCTCCAGGAGCTATCGCAAATAGGGACTGTATAATTTGAAATCCTGCTCCTAATGGATCCTGCCATGGATCTAAAAAAGAAATAATTCTTGCCATTCGATATGGAGCACTTATAATCAACGCACTTAACCCTACAATTCCTAATATACCTACTCTTATAAAATACTTAAGTGGTGCATCCGCTGCTAAAACAATAACAATAATTGAACAAACCATCACCATACCGCTACCAAAATCTGGTTGTAACAATATTAAACCAAATCCTAACATAACTAGAAATGCTGGAAACAATAAATCTTTTTTAAAGCTTTTTACTCGATAGCGTTTTGCTAGATAATCAGAAACATATATGATAATCGCAATTTTAAAAAATTCAGATGGTTGAATCAAAAAGGACCCTATCCCAAACCAACTTCTACTTCCATTTCTTAAAACCCCAATTCCTGGAATTAAAACTACTATTAATGAAATTGTACATAAGATAAAAAGTTTTTTTGCATATGGTCTAATTTTATATAATGAAATATGACTAGTAAACCACATTACTACAAATCCAATACAAGCAAAAATTGCTTGTTTAACCATAAAATAATATGCATTATGAAATTTTTCTTGTGCCCATACACAAGAACTACTACCAATCATAAAAATTCCAATAGATATCAATATTATAATCTCAATTGTTAACATCCTACACTTTTTCGAAAACATCTAATCACCTATTCGCAGTATATGCACAAAATCATAAAAATTTGTACTATATATGAATTCAATTATATAAAAAAGGAAGAAATCATTCTTCCTTTACGCATTTTGATTTGTGACTTTAGAATCACTTCTATGATCTTTCCATTCTACTAATTTCGCATGTAATAAATATCTTTGATCTGAATTTACTCCATAATCTAAATTACATGTTGAAAGAGTCACAATATGATCTTTTGTATTTAATTCAACATCAGTTTTAAACATCGCTGCATTTTGAATCAAATCTAGATATGCTCCCCATGATGCCTCATTTGGATAATTTAAATTATAAGATTTTGATGTATCTTTTGTACCATACATACTAAATATTTCACACCGATAATTTTTTTCGGGTGTATAAATATATAGATATGGATGATTTTTATAAAACTCTTGATCAGTAAATAATTTAATATCAGTAAACATTTCACCATTCGTAATACTATGACCATAAATCATTGTATTTAAAAACTTAAAATTTGAATCCATTTGATAATCCATAAATATAGCACCACCAAAATAGTTACTTTTTCCTGCACTATGATTTAAATAATAAGTATTATCTTTTCCTTTTACAATTGGATAGTCAATTGTAGTATCTGGAATTCTAATCCATCCAATAATATCCTCATTTACTTCTTTAAGTGCCTTCCAATCAAGCTTAAATTCTTTTTTCACATTTTTTGGACGTTTACTAATTATTTGTAAATGAGTCTTTTCTTCGTCTTGTTTATGTTCTGTATAATAAATTTTGACAATATTAAATCCCGCAAATAAAAATATACAAATTGATATTAACAATACAATATTTAATAAAAATTTTTTCATATCATACACCTCATGTACCTAATAATATCATAAAATATAAAGAAAACATATATATTTGCATTTCAATTGAAAATATTATTTTTTGTGTCATACTAGATAACAGGTAATTTCTTAATTCCTAAAATCAAATATAAAGAAAACTATTTATTAACAGAAAGGACTTATTATTTTATATGAAAAAAATTTTAATATACTTAGGTGACTTCCAAGATAAAAAAACAAAGTTAAAATCCTTATTAGATTCTATAAATATTCCTTATCGTTTTTTAAATAATGAAGATTTAAACTGTACAATTCAATATTTATTAGATGAAAACACTAGTCCTAATATTCACACAACAGACCATTACTCTATTGATCTTATGTTTTTTGACGAAATCAGTGATGAAGAGATTTTAATGCTAAACAAAAAAATGCAAGAATGCGGAATTGCTATGCCACGTAAAGCTATGCGAACAAAACATAATGAAACATGGCTATTAAAAGATTTATTAGCCGAAATTGAAAAAGAACATAATTATTTTTTAATTCTAGAAAACATACAAAGAATTTTACAAGAAAGTGCTAATTTAATTATAGAAGATTACACAAAAGACAGTTGGAAAATATATGAAAATGCTTTTTATCATGCATATCATGTATTACAAAATCGTTCAAATTACGAAATTGCAAAACAAGCTCTTGAACAATTATTGTATGCTAAGGATCATTTAATTAAACACTCATAATAATTACATTAATCTATCTAATGATAAAAAGCCAAGGATATTTTTATAAATACTCTTGGCTTTTTTATAAAATTATGATTCTTCAAACTGTGAATTATATAATTGTTTATAGAATCCACCTTTATTCATTAATTCATCATGATTTCCTACTTCAATAATATCGCCATCTTTCATGACAAGAATAACATCTGCATCCTTAATTGTACTCAAACGATGGGCTATCACAAAACAAGTACGATTCTCCATTAATTTTTCCATTCCTTTTTGAATCAAAGCCTCTGTTCGAGTATCCACACTCGATGTTGCCTCATCCAAAATTAAGATTTTAGGATTTGCTAAAAATGCCCTTGCGATTGTAAGTAATTGCTTTTGTCCTTGAGATAAATTACTAGATTCTTCATCAAGAACCGTATCATATCCATGATCTAATGTTCGAATAAAGTGATCGACATATGCAGATTCTGCTGCATGGATAACCTCTTCATCGCTAGCATCCAATCTTCCATAACGTAAATTATCCATAATAGTTCCATGGAATAGCCATGCATCTTGCAAAACCATGCCAAACAATGTACGTAAATCACTGCGTTTGAAATGTTTTATATTTATACCATCTACATAAATTGCTCCATGATTCAATTCATAAAAACGCATTAACAATTTGACAATTGTAGTTTTTCCAGCTCCTGTTGGACCTACGATTGCAACCCTTTTTCCTTCTTGAATATTCATTGAGAAATTGTGAATAATTGTTTTATCTTCTGTATATCCAAAATTAACATTTTCAAATGAAACTGAACCTTGAATCCGAATGTTTCCTTGTTCATCATAAATACTTACTGGTTCTTCACAATCAGATTCTTCCTCTTCCTCATTTAAAAATGCAAATACACGTTCAGCTGCAGCAGCAGTTGATTGTAATACATTCATTGTCTGTGCCATTTGTGAAATTGGTTGATTAAAACTTCTTACATACTGTATAAATGCTGTAATGTCTCCTAATTGAATAGAACCTTGAATTGCTAAATAACCACCCAAAATACATACACCAACATATCCTAAATTTCCCACAAATGTACTAATTGGCTGCATTAAACCACTTAAAAATTGCGATTTCCATCCAGATGAATATAGTTCATTATTATATTCATCAAACTGTTGAATACTCTTTTCTTCGCCATTAAATGCTTTTACAATCACATGTCCACTATACATTTCTTCTATATGACCATTCACATTTCCTAATGATGCTTGCTGTGCTTTAAAATACTTTTGCGAATGTTTCATTACAATAGATGCTAAAAATACAGATAAAGGAATAATGATAAATGCCATTAATGTCATTTTCCAACTAATCGTTAACATCATTATTAAAAATCCTAAAACTTGTACTGCAGATGTTAATATTTGTGATAATGATTGACTTAATGTTTGTTGAATTGTATCTACGTCATTAGAAAATCTTGATAATACTTCACCGTGTGTTTGTTGATCAAAGTAAGATAATGGTAATCGATCAATTTTCTCTTCCATTGAACTTCTTAATTCATAAGATATTTTTTGTGAAATACCCGCCATCATCCATCCTTGAATTAAATTACATAACATAGATATAATATATAATCCTATCAAAAATAATAAAATTTGCCCTATACGATCAAAATTAATCGTTCCAATTCCTTGAACTTTCGCAATAAAACCATTACTTAATTCAGTAATTGCCTTTCCTGAAATTTTAGGACCTACAACCATAAATATAGTAGAAATAATTGAGAATAATAAAGCAAATATAATTTTTATATAATATGGTCGGATATATGCAATAAATTGCTTCATTGTACCTCTGAAATCTTTTGCCTTTTCAAAAGAGCGTTGCTTTCCATGACGTTTTCCTAAATGATTCATTTTACTCATGTTACAATTCCTCCTTTGACAACTGACTATATGCTATTTCTTGATAAACTTTACAATCTTTTAATAATTGTTGATGGGTTCCAATACCTACGACTTTTCCTTCATCTAAAACAACAATTTGATCTGCATGCATAATGGTTGAAATACGTTGTGCTACTATTAACACGGTACTATGTTTTTCTTTACACAATTTATATAAAGCTTTTCTTAGCTTTGCATCAGTTTTAAAATCAAGTGCAGAGAATGTATCATCAAATATATATAAATCCGCGTTTTTAATAAGAGCTCGTGCGATAGATAAACGCTGTCGCTGACCTCCTGAAACATTCGTTCCTTGTTGTGTAATTGGGTATTCAAATGATTCTTCTTTCTCTTCAATAAATTCTAATGCTTGTGCAACTTCACAAGCTTTTTTTAATTCATCTTCTGTAGCATCTTCATTTGCATATTTAAGATTTGAAGCAATTGTTCCACTAAACAAAGTTCCCTTTTGAGGAACATATCCAATATGATTTCTTAACTCTTTTTGTGTTAAATCTTTAATATCTACTCCTTGAAAAAGAATCTGTCCACTCGTAGAATCATAAAATCTTAAAATTAAGTTTATTAATGTAGACTTACCACTGCCAGTGCTTCCTATAAATGCTGTTGTTTTTCCTGTTTGAGCAGTAAAAGAAATATCTTCTAATACATCTTCCTCTGCATTTGGATATTGAAAACATACATTTTTAAATTCAAGTGCTACTTCATTTTTATTTTCTTTTGATAATAATTTTGGAACAGCAGAATCTTTAATACTTGATTTTGTTTGTAAAATTTCATATACACGACCTGCTGCAACACTAGCTCGTGGAATCATAATTGAAATCATAGTAATCATCATAAAGGCCATAATAATTTGCATTGCATATTGCATAAATGCCATCATATCACCAATTTTAATAAGTCCTTCATCTACTTGATGACTACCTACCCAAACAATTAATACAGTTGCGCAATTCATAATTAACATTACAAATGGCATCAATGTTGACATTGCACGAGATGTAAACACATTTGTTTTCATGATTTTTTGATTTGCTTTTTTAAATTTTTCTTTTTCTTGACCCTGATTATTAAATGCACGAACTACAAGCATACCATCTAATATTTCACGAACAACTCCATTTAAATTATCCATAAGTTTTTGTAAAATTTTAAATTTTGGCATTACAACGGTAAAAGAAATCATCATAATGCTTAAAATCACAATAATAACTAATCCAATAATCCAAGTCATATCCGCATTTGTTTTCATAATTTTTAGCAAAGCACCAATTCCAATGATTGGCGCATATACAACAATACGCATAAACATAATTAAAACCATTTGCGTTTGTTGAATATCATTTGTAGTACGAGTAATTAACGTATTTGTAGAGAATTTATTAAATTCAGTTTCAGAAAAGCTTTCTACTTGGCTAAACACATCTCTTCTTAAATTACGTGCAAATCCAGCACCTGTTCTTGATGCTAAAAACCCTACTCCAACAGCTGCTGCACCTGCAAGCAATGCTACAAGAAGCATCTTTGCTCCTTTTCCAAATAAATATGAATATTGAACTTTTTCGACATCTATACCTAAAGCCTTATACTCTTCAACTACATATTTAGCCTGTACTCCTGTAAGTGTACTATCGCCCATTGCTTCGCTAACCTTTAGCATTTCTTCCTTCATTTTTTCTAGTTGTTTTTTAGGCATATTCGCAAACAATGTAAATACATCTGCATTTTTTGGTAATGACTTCATCATTTCTACTAACTCTTTTTGTTCATTACTTAAATTTTTATTGAAAGAATCCTTTTCCATATTTGATGATGCTTGTTGAATGGCCATAACTATCGTCTCTGAATTAGATATAGCCTTCTTTATATCTTCATGATTAGAGGAATCTTTTAATACATATATTGGTTCCTTTTTTAAAACTGGATAATGCTCCTTTATTGCATTTGTAGCTGTATCATAATCGACTCTTTCATAAACATCAGAAAATACTTTTAAATCTTCCTTACTCATAAATATTTTTAGTTTATTTGCTTCACTTTCACGTATTGCTTGAAACACTCCATCTTCAATTCCATTAGAGTGAATTCCTATATTCACAATATCTGACATATAATCTGGCATTTTTAATTCACACATTGCTTGAACAAAAAGTAAAATAACAATAACAATGATTGAACTAATAAATGGCTTAATATAATTTCTTAATTTCCACATGTACATGCCCCTTTCTAAACATATCCACTTATTATAATATGTTCTATAACTACGTCAATATATTTTACTTTATTCACATATTTTAACATGATTAAAAATGAACTTTTCGGTTCTTCTCAGCTTGTTGAAAACCTATCTTATTTTGAAAATAAATATAAACAATTCAGAAAAAGTGTTGGAAAACTACTAAATTACAGATGGTTTTAGGTTATAGTACCTTGAAATCATCATTTTTATATCAAAGTGGGGATAAAAAAAAGACCGGATGACAAAGTCTGCTCAACGAGCGACTTTGTCAACGGTCTGAAAAGAATCTTTCGGTACTTCTTACTCATGTTCTTTGACACTTTGAATTGTTTCAATAAAAGATTCTGTCTTATTTTTAAAGTACATTTTATTGCCATGTTCTTGTACATAAATAAAATGTCTTTCAGCTTCGTATAAATCATGTTCTACAAAAGCAATTAATCCTAAATAATAATGTGCATCCACTAATTGGAATTGTAACGGACTTGTTTCTAACGTTTGTTCATAGAACGCTTTCGCCTTAGAAAAGTCTTGATCCATAATATCAATTTTGTTTTGGATGCTTGCTAATGCTTGATTACAGAACATTGCAGCTGGACTATTTGGTCTAGAATCTTTATTTTTCTCACATTCAGAATAATGATGTTTTACCATTCCTTCATCACCTAATTGATAATACGCATAGGCCATTAATGTATGATACGGATAAATACTAATATTTCTTGATTGTGGAGCTGTTACTAAAACATCAACTGCTAAATGAGGATCATTTAAATATATCAATGCTTGTGCTAATTGTTGAGTTAGTGGGAAATTTTTCTTTTTATGAGACTTTCTTGCTAAAGCAAAAATTGCACTTGCACATGCTTCTGGATCACATTGATCATATAATAATGAAATAATCGGTTGTAACGCAGTATTTTTATATTTTGTAAGTTGATAAAACAACATCATAAAGATTACTCCACCAACCATTACAATACCAAAATTCTCTACATATAAAATCAATAATAAAAACGCTATTACACCAATAAAATAAAGAATATTTACACGACGAATAATATTCCATGCACTAGTCGCATATTCCTCACTTTTTACATCATATACATGATGTAAACGATATACGCGTTCTGCTTCTTTCACTGTAGTGACTGCATTTTTATGTAATTCTTTTTGTTGCTTACGATTAGGAATGGTTAACCATCCGTAAATACATACAATGATTGCAGGGATTAATAAAAATACCCCAATTCCTACAATAACTTCACTACCCATCATAAATATAAGCATTACAACTAACGGATTAATATGGAATCTATTAACAAATTGGAAAAATAGTAACATTCCATTCACTAATCCACCAACAAAAATTGCTCCAACAAGATAGAACATTGAAGGAGTCACTATAGATTGTGCATCCGCAATTCCCATTTGATCTGCTGTTGACAAGAATAGTTCTAAGAAAAAATCTCTTTGCCACCCTAATGTTCCAAAAATAAGTGCTCCGATAATTGCACCTACAACAACATAGGTTAAATGACGTTTACATTCATATTTCCACATAATAATTACCTCTTTTACATCTTTTCCTTGACTGTACCATACTATATCATACTTCAGTAAAAAGAAAAAGGAAAACTCTCTTTCATTTGAATTTTCCCTTTTTTTAAACAATTTTTA
>RCNI01000263.1_pt1 | contig 34347 bp, 25 predicted proteins | sample 2041151 | NCBI WGS metagenome assembly RCNI01 (sample SAMN09708214, study PRJNA481090) | feces metagenome | isolation source: feces | place: Antarctica: Albino Rookery
CTCGTGGTGAGGATTCTTGAAGCCTGCAAAGTTTCTTTTTTAACTTTTTCATCGTGTTGTACTGAAACTAACATAGTATCTATTCTTGGATGTTTATCATCAGTGTAATCAATAGTCACTTGTGATTTCATATCAGCTTTAATTCAATTGTGTTTTCCACTAGTTCTTAATAGTTCTAACTCATAAACTAGTTCATTAGCTAAAACAATTGTAAGTGGTAAATATGATGAAGTTTCTTTAGTAGCATAACCAAAGACAATACCTTGATCACCTGCACCAATTTCACCTTTGTTTTTGTTTACTGATTGAGCAATATCAGGAGATTGTTTATTGACATTTGATATGATTGTGAAATCATTCTCGTTATAACCTAAAGGAATTAATACATCTCATGCACATTTAACAACATCTACATAGGCTTTAGTAGTAATTTCACCACCAATTACAATTAAACGATTACTAGCAAATACTTCACAAGCTACTCTTGAGTCTGGATCTTGTTTCAAACAAGCATCCAAGACTAAATCTGAAATTTGGTCACAGATTTTATCTGGGTGACCCTTACCTACTGATTCACTAGTCATTAATAATTTGTTTTCCATGTTGTATTTCTTCCTTTTGTACCTAATCATTATACATTAACAGGTAATGATGCGTCAGAGTATTTCATACCTTTATGTCAGAGTAATTCTTACATTTAATTTAATAGATTTATTAAAGTTTTTGGTTGTTAGAACATTTAGGCTAATATTTTTGCAATTTTATAAATAAAATAAAATACACAAATTAATAAAATATTATACAATATAGATACTATGGACAAGAAAGTTAAATCATTAGACATTACCACATTATTATCATTAGTATTTTACATTGCTGGAATTGCATTCTGTGTGATGGGATACATATTTATGAATAAAGCAGATGTTCCATTTGACTTATCAAATATCGATTTAGCTGATGATAGTGGAAGTGGTATTGCAAAATTATTATTCATTGTGGGATGTGTTTTTGCTGGATTAGGAATTATTTCTGGAATTGTAGTTGGTGTCTTCTACTTGACTACTGACTGAGGAGATGAAGAACTTAAGAAGAAAACAAAACTAGCAGGAATTTTAAATTTACTTCCTATTTGTTTAAGTATCCCTGCTAATATTGTTACTAGAAGTTTAGTTAAAGAATTTGTTCATGATGAACAAAAACCTAAAAAAAATAAGAAAACTAGTAAAGAAGTGAGTAGCGCTACCCAACCTCAACAAACTACTTCAACTCCAACTGCTACAAATATAAGTAACACTACAACTCAAACAAACACTGGATTTGGCTCACAAGCAAGTGCAGGGTTTGGAGTTCAACCTACAAATTATGCTGCTCCAGGTCAAACAACACATTTTGTTGCACCAGTTAATCAATCCTTCCAATACAATGGCAAATGGATGTATTTTGATGGTGTAACATATTATGAAGCTGATGCAAACAATCAGTGAGTAGTATCAAGTATTATCCCTCAATAAAAGAATATAGGTAATAAAATGTCAAATAGACCAATAATGGTATCTGGTATCCAACCTACCAATAAAATCACATTAGGTAATTATCTAGGTGCTATTAAGAATTTTGTAAAATTTCAAGAAGAATATGAGATGTATGTGTTTATAGCAGACTTACATGCTATCACCACTAATACTGTTTCTAATATTTTGGAAAATAAACATGCTGTGGCTAAAACTTATTTAGCTGCAGGGTTAGATCCTAAAAAAGTTGTTATATTCAACCAATCAGATGTTCAGGAACATACACTATTAGGTTATATTTTGACTTGTAGCACTACTATTGGGGAATTAAATAGAATGACTCAATTTAAGGATAAGTCTGCTAAGTGTAAATCAGCTAATGGTACTGAATATATTCCAACTGGATTATTAATTTATCCTACACAAATGGCTGCTGATATTTTGTTATATGATGCAAATTATGTAATTGTTGGACAAGATCAAAAACAACACCTTGAACTAACTCGTAATATTGCAACTAGATTAAATAATGCAACTAAGTCCGAATTATTTACTATTCCAGAATTTAAAACAGATGATCACTGTGCTAAGATTATGGATTTGTTAGATCCAACTAAAAAAATGTCAAAGTCTTCTGAAAATCCTAAAGGGGTAATTTTTATTAACGATGACATTGAAGTAACTAGAAAAAAAATTATGGGTAGTTTAACTGATAATTTTAATAAAGTTAAATATGATTGAGATAATCAACCAGGTGTTTCTAACTTGATTAGTATCTACACATCTATTACAGGTAAATCAATTGAATCTATTGAAAAAGAGTTCAAGGACATTCCAAACTATGGAGTTTTTAAAAAAGCTGTAGCAGATGTAGTTTGTGACCTTATTAAATCAATTCAGGATAAAATGGAAGCTATTGATGAAAAACAAATTAGTACAGTTTTAACTGATGGAGCAAATAAAGCGCGAGCAATTGCATCTGTAAAAATAGATAAAGTGCTTAAAGGAATAGGTATGAAATAATGGCAAAGAAATCAGATATCAACAAATTATTGCATAATGAAAAATTCTTGATAGCTTGTGATTTAGATGGAACTCTCCTAAATAAGGATTCTAAACTATCAAAAGGCACAATTGCAGCTATTAAAAAAGTATCTAAAGTAGGTCACCACGTTTGCTTAGTAACAGGTAGACCATATGATGGTGCCATTGAATTTCATAAACAACTTGGGTTAAATACAATTATGGTAAATCAAAATGGTTGTTTTATGTCTAAACCAGGAGATGACTCATATGTGCCAATTGGAATTGGATGATCACGAGACATTCTAAAAAGTTTATTAGAAAACGAAGAATTTAGTAAATATGCTAGTCACATAGTTATTGAAGGAGTGGGAAAAAGTTGATTGTGAGATACATCTGAGGATGATGCAGTAAATGATGCAATGAGAGATTTATTCCACCTTGATGGTAGAGAAGTGGGAAGAATAAATAAAAACTTTTCCAAAATTACCACCGATATAGCTACAGTGATTTGTGTTATTGAATCAGAAGAATACATTAATAGAATTATTTACCAAGTTAAAAATACTTCACCTAACCTAGTTGTGAGAAATTGAAGTATGCCTAATAGTGGAAAAATTATTATTGAAATTAATACTAAGTTTGCAACAAAAGCCACAGCAGTTCAATATTTAAGTTCATATTATGGAATCCCTAATGAAAGATGCTGCGCTTTTGGTGATGGGGATAATGATGTAGAAATGTTAAACCTTGTAACATGATCATTTGCTTTAAAAAATGCCAGTCCTGCGGCAAGACTATCTGCTAGATATATGACTAAATATACAAATAATGAAGATGGAGTTGCAAAACAATTGCTAAAGTTTCTTAATATAGAGTAAAATGTTAAAAAGAAATTAAGGTAATTGCTTATGACAAAGATAACAAAGAAAAATAAAGATAACAAAGATACTAACCACAGTGAAACGATTGTAGAGGTTGTGAAATTTGATACTGTTGATGATTATTTCAATAAAGTTACCAAACCAACAGGTAAGGTAACAACAATAATTGCTATTATAGCTATACTTTCTGTTATCTTAGTTATAGGTATTTTAATTTGAATTGCAGTTCGTTAAATTATAATTGCAAAAAAAAATTCAATTTTTATTTAAAATAATGTATATTATATAAGTATCTAATTTTTATAAGAAAGGGGATTTTATGGCAAGAAAAGATGATATTACAAATAAAGGTCCATTAACTGGAAATGCAAGATCACACGCTATGAACCATTCAAGAAGGGTTTGAAATTTAAATTTACAAACTGTTGAAATTAAAGATGGTCCAGGAAAAACAAAACATGTTAAAGTATCTGCTAGAACATTAAAGACCCTAAAGAAACAAAATAAATTAGCATAATCCCATATATTAATGAAATAAATCTAGGAGAGACTCCTAGTTTTATTTTTACATAACAAATACTAAGTTTTCGATAATATTCATCATGTGATCTACAGTTCGATCAAAGTTCTTTAAAACTATAACTGCATTTGCAATGAATTTTTCTTTTTCATTATTTTGAATAAAATTTCTTACAGAAGAATAAAAGTTGTTTTTATATTTTTGGATATGTTCTTGGAATATTTCTTTTGATTCTTTTTTCATTGTTTCTAAATCAAATTTTTCAATAAGTGAATAAAGTTTTTTATTTGTATCAATAGTATTTTTTCCCATTGAACCAATTATTTCATAAGTAACATTATCCATTTCTTCAAAACATTTGCTATTAAATTTTGCTAAAGTTACTGTGTAATTAGAAATTCTTTTAACATCATTCAAAGAATTGATAATAGCAATCACTAATCTTAAGTGGTTTGCTCTTGGCTCATTTTTTTGGATGAATCAAATACAATCATCTAGAATATCTTGACCATATTTAATAAAGTTTTTATCTTTCTCAATTGCTTCATCAAATAATTCTTCGACATTTACTTTTTTAAGCATTCCATCAAATACAGTTTCGTAAAAATTAATTGAGCTCAGAAGGAATGACTTAAAAGTATTGATTATTTCTTTTTCTTCATTTTTTAGTTGTCCATAGTTTGTCATATTAATTACCCTATCTTTCCGTTAACGTAGTCTTTTGTTTGTTTATTTTTTGGTTTAGTGAAGATTTTTTTAGTTGTACCACTTTCAATAATTCTACCTTGATAGAAGAACACTGTATCATCACTAATACGCTGAGCTTGAGCCATTGAGTGAGTTACTATTATGATAGTCATATACTTTGATAAAGTTATAATCAAATCTTCAATTTTAGCTGTAGCAATTGGGTCAAGCGCACTTGTTGGCTCATCCATTAGCAATACTTTTGGTTTTAAGGCGATTGCTCTAGCAATACATAATCTTTGTTGTTGCCCACCGGATAAACCATTACCAGACCCAGTATGCAATTCATGCTTAACTTCGTCTCATAAGGCTGCACCCTTAAGTGATTCTTCAACAATTTTATCTAATACTTTTTTAGATCTAATTCCATGAGCTCTTGGACCAAAGGCCACATTATCATAAATGCTCATTTCAAATGGTGTAGGTTTTTGGAAAACCATTCCTACCATTGTTCTAAGTTCAATTTCTTTAAAAGATTTACTTCTAATGTTTCTACCATTCAATCAAATGTCACCATTAATGATTACATCATCAACTAAATCATTCATTCTATTTAAATTTTTCAAGAATGTTGATTTACCACATCCTGATGGTCCGATTAAACTTGTAACATGTCCTTTTTTGATATCAAGATTGATATCATATAAAGCTTGTTTAGTTCCACCTTTATATCAAAAGTTAAAGTTTCTTACTTCAAATAAATTTTCCTTGTTAAAGTCTTCTTTATTTTTGTTTTCATTTAAGAGCTTCAATTTTCTAAAATCTTTGTATGCTCTTTTATTTTCACTATTTAATTTTGCATAAGAAAGCATTTTTCTAGATGTAGGCTGTTTGGCTAGATAAGAATAAATTTCCTCAATATTCAAATCATTCAATTTAAGCTTTGGTTCCTTTGAAAGATTCATTGGAGGAGTCTTTTTATTAGTCTTTTTTTTCTTTTTACTCTTTGCCATAACACATAAATTATAATAAATAATTTATTAATTTAGTAAAATTGCTAAAAATATAAAATATATTAATTACATTTTTTGGCCAAATAGGTTTAACTTTGTTAAAATTGAAATAATGTGAGGTTTTTTATATGTCTAGTAAGATACTTGTGATTAACGGTGGTAGTTCATCAATAAAATTTCAACTTATGGAAGCTGAAAATTATAATGTGCTTGCCTCTGGAATATGCGAAAGAATATTTGTTGATGGAAGATTTGTGTGTAAATGAAATGGTGAAAAAGTTCAAATTGATACACCAATGCCAGACCATAAAACAGCATTTAATTTTATGGTTAACTTCTTTATTGAACATAATGTCATTCAAAACAAAGATGAAATTAAAGGGTTAGGTCATAGAATTGTTCATGGTGGAGCAACAATGGATGAAGCTAAGGTTATTGATAAACACATTGAAGATGTAATTCAAGACTGTGCTAAATTTGCGCCACTTCACAATGAACCAGAATTAATTGTTATCAGAGCTGCTAAAGAAATCTTTGCAAATGCAGTCCATGTTAGTGCGTTTGATACATCTTTCCATACTACTATTCCAAATATTAATAAGAGATATGCAATCCCATCTGAATGAGAAGAAAAATATGGTGTAATTAGATATGGTGCACATGGAACTAGTCATAAGTACATCACTCAACAAATGCAAGAAATATTAAATAAAAAACAAGTAAATATTATTGTTTGTCACCTTGGAAACGGTGCTTCAGTGTGTGCTGTTAAGGATTCAAAATCTTACAATGTCTCAATGGGTTTAACACCTTTAGAGGGGTTAATTATGGGAACTAGATCAGGTGACATTGACCCTTCTGTTGTTGAATATATTACTAAATGTACTGGTAAATCTGTAGGAGAAATTACCTCAGATTTGAACCGTAAATCAGGTATGTTTGCATTATGTGGATATAGCGATTTTAGAGATGTTTTTGACCACATTGATGAACCAAAAGTACGGGAAGCAGCTGATATTTATTGTAAAAGAATTGCTAATTATTTAGTCAGATATCTTAATGATTTAGATAATAATTGTGATGCAATAGTATTTACTGCTGGTATAGGTGAAAATTGTCCAGAAGTAAGAGAAATTTCATGTGATATGGTTAAAATTATTGACTTAAAAATTGATAAAAATATCAATAAAAATACATTTGAAAAAGGCACAAAAATATCAAAAAATGACTCAAAAATACCAGTTTATGTAGTACCAACTAACGAAGAATTGATGATTGCTCAAGAAGTGAAAAGATATATGTAAAATCACTAATTTTAATCAAAAAAATTGCTAAATCAATTGAAACGAAGTACTTTTTGAACAACTTTTTGTGATAAAATATAGTAAACTATATTAATAATGAAAAAGAACAATAATATGAAGAAAATCGCGAAATCATTCATAGTTGCAACTGGTGTTGCCTCTTTAATTGGCTCAACAGCAGCTTCTTTTGCTAAATCTACAAACGTTAATAGTGAACTTAAATCGAGAGTGAGTGATGTTGTTTCAAGTGGATCTTTAAACAACGAAGAACCTGACATCGATTCATCTGTTCAACGAAAAGTAAGTAGTGAAACATATAAAAAACCTTCTCGTCCTACTGAAGGAACAACATCTCCAAATTTCTCAACACAAGTGAATAATTGATTTACTTCCGATGAGTTCGCTGCAATTTATGCGTACCAATTTGCAAACGACATTACTGCTCTTGAAAATTTTGTAATAAATAACATCACCACTCTTTTTTCTAATGCTGAAGCAATTAGTGAAAGAGACATTTATGTTTTAGAAGACTCAATAATTGCAAACCAAAAGGAAGGTACAGTTACCCTTAGCATTTATTTTGAATCATATGTCATCAATGGGAATTTAGTTAGATTAAGAAGTCAAAATTTTACAATGACTTTTACAGGCTTTAAAAAGTTTATTTGAAATGTGTACAATGATGGTATCAAAAACAACAACACATGATTTGAGTTTAGTAATGGAACAATAGTTAGAGATAAACTTGCAGGTGAAGTTCTTAGAGAATTAACAAGCATTAATCAAGAAAATATTTCAAAGAAGTTAGATTTATTAGACCAATATCTATCTTTTGGTCCACTTCCATACGATTTGAGTGGATTTAAAATGTCAATTACTGGTATTGCAAATAACTTTGATGGTACTTTAGACATCATTATAAAAACAAACATGATTTTTCAAGAAGTTAATTCATTATCTGGTGCTGATTTAGTTGTTGTTAAAACTGATGACTTCAAAAACAAACCATTCATTATGTCTTGTTCTTCTAAGAACAGATTGATATTCGCTAATAGAGGTATTACTGAACTTACATCTACATTCATAGATTTAACCTTAGAAAATAATCCAGAAATTAAGAAAGTTTGTGATTCTAAAAATCTAGTTAATGCTATTAATTCAGACAATGCAAAAGTTGTTGAAATTATCAAAAACTTAATGATCTCAAAAATCATTGCTCCAGGTACTTTAAAATATGATTTAAGTTCTATTATTATTAACAAAGATGGAATTCACTCTATCCCAGCATCAGGTATAGTAAAAATACCAGTAACAATAAAAAATTACGTAACAATAAACTCAGCTATTGATAAAGAAGTTGTTTTCTTATTCAAGGTTAACCCAATTTCAGTTCCTATTGTTCAAAAGTCTTTAACATATCCACTTCTATATAATGTTAATGACGCTATTGAATTATTAAAGAAGGACTTAAGTAAAAGAAATTATGCTGAACAAAAATTTATTAGTCAGTTCCTTGATGTTTCTGGTGTAAATTACCAATCAATTAAGGTAACAAATATCACTCCAAAAAATGTAAGTGTTGATAAGAATAGTTGTACAATAGAATTTGCTTTCAAGGATATGCCAAATGCAAATCCTAATGAACCTATAGTTACAGATGAAATATATGAATTTGATTATAGTTTCTATAGTAATAAGTTAATTACTAATGCAGATACAGAATTAAAACTTTCACCACAAGATAAGCTAGATGATGATACTCTTGTTTCATCAGTTTATCCATACCAAGCAATTGTTCCTGAAATTCCAGGTGCAAGTTTTAGCAAATATAAATATGATGCACAAATTAGAGAGTTCTTAATCTCTAAAGCGATCAACAACAAAGCTGTAGTTAGAGATAAAAAAGCTGTTATTGATGCTTCAGCTTACTCTGCTGATGACATTACAATTAATTCAATGGAATCTCCTGATAATGCAACAGGATCTTTTTTAGTTAATTTCACATTAAAGAGATATGTAGATTATAAAGGTAATGAACCTATCTATACTACAAATGGTAGTAAAAGATTCTCGACAAGAATTTATGGTTTTAGAAAAGCTTATGCTGGGACTAGCGTTGCTATTAACCCTGAATATGCTACTACATACAAAAATGTTTTACCATCAGAATTAGTTAGAAATATTCAAACTGCTGATTCAGCTGGTTTGTTACAAATCACTAAGAATTTAATTAATATTTATAACCACCCATACACAAATGATTTAGGTGTAATTATTGATGACAGTAAATTTGGTAATGTTGACATTAAAATTGTAGATGGAAGTGTTGATGATACTAAAGGACGTATAAGTTTGAAATTTAGTTTTAATGGATATTTTACTGACAATTCAACCTTAGACTTTAACTCTGGAAATAAGACTACAGATCCAATTACATTTAACTTCTTAGAAACACTTCCAAATAAAACCCAAATTACAAATGAAGTTCACGCAAATAACTTAATTTATGAATCATTATTAGCATCTGAACTAAATGATAATTTGACTACTAATCCTGCATTATTAGATATAGTTAAAAATGATGTGTTACCTAGTATCAAATATAAGCCAGAAGGTTTTACTACTGACAACATTGTTTCTATTAGAGTAACTCCTGGAGATAGAAATTATAATAATGATGATAAATGAGTTAATTTAGAAATTGAAATTAATAAATATCATGATGGTGTAAATAAAAACGTAATCACAACTCCAAACACTGTATTAACAACAAAATTCTTTGCCAACTTTAGACATATTGAATCTACGAGATTTGTACAAGGTGTTTATTTAGTTGATGGTGTTAGAGAAATAAAGGCATCTGAATGATTCACAACTAATGGTATTGATGCTATAAAAGACATTATTATTGAAAAAATTAAAGATAATAAAAATCAAAACATTATCAAAGGGGACATGCCATCAACACCTATTACTAAAGATGACATTATTATAGATAGTGTTGTTCCTAGTGATAAGAAGGCTAGAATTGAATTCAATGCTTCTTTAAAGAAATATTGAGAATATAATGAAGCTACAGGTAAAAGTCAATTAGTTGAAGGTAACGAAGAAGGTTATAAACCATCTACTAAATTAACTTTTAGAGGATTTCACTCTACAGATATTACTTTGATTCCTGCAGATGGAACTGAATTTGTTGTAGATAGTACGCTATCTGGTTACTACCCATCTGATCTAACATTTAAACGTCAAGATGGAAATAACTTCACTATAGATAAACTACAAGAATATATTTGAAATACTGGCAGAAAAGCTGATGGGACACCTGGTGATGGAGTAATTCTTGATGGTACACTACCTGCTGGAGTTAATCCAAAGGAAAATGTTATTATTGAAAATAGATATACAAAGAATGACATTACTTATGTAGGAAAACCTAATGATGCTGCTGGTACTCTAGTTATTACAGTTCATTTAAAGAAAATTGCTACTATTAACGATGTAACTGGTGAACCAATTGTAGCTGATCCTAATGATATTTCTCAAACTGACTTTACTATTAAATTATCTGGATTCAAGAAAAGAATTCCAACTTCATGAGCAAAAGAATTACAAATTAGTGAATTAGGAAGTAACTTTACTGATAAAATACCTTCTGAAATTTCAGCATTAAATAAAACCGAAGGTTTACTATCTCAATCAATTTATACTGAAACAAATGCTGAAGGAAGAAAAGTTTTAAGTTCTAGTAATCCTATTGTTAGGGGAGAATTCCCAACTAGTATTGTTGAGCCTGAAAGAAATGTTATTCCACCAGAAGCTCAACCAACAAAACCAGCAACATATAGTTCAACATATGCAGCTCCAACGCCAATTGATCCTGATGCATGATTAGCTAACGATGCCAATGTGGCAGTAGTCAATAGGGTATTAGTTAATGATATTCCATTAAATTTAACAGACAACCGTGATGGTAGCTTTAGTATAGTTACTCAAACATATGCTTGATATGATGAAGATGATGCTCTATTACATTTAGCAGAAAAAGATAAAGTTAGCGGTCCTAAGGTTCGTACCATTAAAATTAAAGGTGGAGAAAACATTCAACCAAATAGCTGAATTGAAGAAGAAGTATATGATATTAAAACAATGGATATCAAAAGTAGAATTCCTCAAGAAGTAATTTATGCTATTAATCACCCTGATCTAAAACCTGAATACAAACAAATCTATGATATCTTTAAACAAGAAATATATAATAATATTTTACAAGGTTCAAAGAGAAATATTACTGTAGATGATTTTGACATTGAAGGCATTTCTCATAGTAATAAAACAGGTCAAGTTGAGACAAATATTAAATTATATAAATATTGGGATGAAAATGGTAAATTATTAAATGTATCAAGAGATCCAACTCCTCCACCAGCTCCAGGTGTAGATGATACTGTTGATACTCCTTTACCTTTAGAAACTACTAAATTTATTGGTGGTTTTAGAACAACAGGTCAAACTAATGTATTAAAATATGGAATAATGTCATTCACAGGATTTCCAGCACTTTCTTCAAACACTGCAGAAAGAGTTATAAAGTTATTTAATGACAATAAAGCAGGTTTAAATGACTCTCCATTAGCACAACAAATTGTTGACGAAGTGAATCGTGTAGTTTGAATTGCTGCTGTTACTAGAGAAAACAATGTAAAAGTTGACTCATATATTGAAGCAATGGAAATGACAAAAGATTTAAAAGTTGTCAAACTATCCGCTCCTTCAGGACCAGAGGCAAAAGATACAGTTGTAGTAGATTTTAAATTGTATTCTATGTGAAATGAAGACTGAGATTATGTGCAATCTACTGAAGGTTTTGATTTCCAAGATAGATTAACTGGATTTAAGATTGGTAATGATACAGATTTAATTAAAGAAGTAAATATTTATGGTAAATCATATTCTGATAAAGTAGGTGGTAACCTTAAATTTGGTGTAGAAAGACTTGATGGCGGCAAGGACTTACCTGCTAACCTAAAAAAGATTTATGATGCAAACGTTAATTTCCAAACTCTTTCACCTTCAGATTGAAGAATGTTATTAAATAATGAAGAACAAGAAACTATTTTAAGAGACATGATTATTTTAAATTCGGACTTCTTTGTTATTAACCCTCCACCTAACCTTGAAGATGCAATTCGTTCGGTTCAAATTACAAATGTCTTCGATGAAAAAGGTGAGATAGAAGTTACTGTGGACTTCAAAAACTATTTAAACCAAAATGGTATTGAAGAAACTGGTAGTAAAAAAATCTCTATGATTCTACAAGGTTGAGCTGCTACTGGACCTACAAAAATTAAAGAAGATACTGAATATGAAATTACTGGTAGCTTGCAAACTAAGGTTAACCAAAATAATATTTTAGCAACATCAATTAAATTAGATAGTGGCCTAGTTATTGCTGATAACAAAGGTTCTAAAATTTCATTAACAGAAGAATTAAAACAATTCATTAGACAAAATGCAATTACTGGTTATGCACCAACTACTAAAATTACATGAGAAAATATTATCATTAAAGAAATTACTAATAATTCAAATATTAAGCGTTCAATTGATGTTACCTTCGAAGTTAACAAGTTCTTTGATGATGCTGGTAACTTAGTAGATAATACAGCTGGAGTAGCTGACCCTGCGAAACCTAATCTTGAAAAGACTGTTACTTTAAGTGGATTCTATTCTAAAAATGCTACTGAAACAATTCCACCGAAAGATCCTAGTAATTTAATTGACGGTCTTGAATCATCTGGTAGTACAGCTGATGTTTACCACTTCTTCTTTGATGATAGTGGTTCACCTAAATTTGAAGCATCAATCTTTGATACTGAAGGTCACCCTCAAAATGCAGAAGCTATAGAAAATCTTAAAAAATGAATTTTTATCAATACATCTGGAACAAAGGATGATATGACCTATGAAGATATCATTATTGACGGTAACAACTCTGCATTCAAGAGTTATGATTTACTAAACGGTAGTATTACCATTAAATTTAGATATAAAAAATATTGAACTGCTACTGGTCCGTTAAATCAACCTTCAAAACAACACATTGTAACTATTACCGGATTTAAAACTGGAAAAATTACTGCTGTTAATGAAGCGTTAAAAGTATGTGATATGTTTGCTAAAGTAGGTGAATTAGGTGTATCGCAATCATTTGTTAATGCAGATCAAGCCCTTCTTGATGAATTTTCACAAATCCCTATTGAAGGTGTAATGGATGGTAAACACCCAGATCTTGAAGAAAAATTAAAGAAATTAATTATAGATTTCTTATATTACAACACTATTGAAAAAAATCCTAAAAACCAAATCATTCTAAATGCTCCTACTACAGTAGCGGAAGGTTTACCTGCTGACTTACAAAAATCAGACTTTGCAGTTGATGCTATGTATGTCAAAGGTGGTACTTTAGTAGTTAATGCAAAATTAAAATATTACTATGATATGGATGCAGTGTTACAAAAACCTAGTGGTGATGCTTCTAATACTGGAGATTGATTACCAATCAACATAACTTTTGAAGGTTTTGCTAAATTTGAAGAAACTAAGATTGTTAAAAAAGCAAGAATTGATATAAGCAAGGCGAATGGTCCATCTCATACTGCTGGTAGACCAACATTCTATGATAAAGCATTTATCCAATTTGGTGATAAATTTGATAGTCCAAAATTCTATTGATCTGATGCTACACCAACTGGTTTAGTTAGTGCTATTGTAAACTTCCCAGATGCAGCTGAAACAGATAGACTTTCTGAAAGTAACGCTAAATTAAAAGTTATGAACCAATTCAAGCAAATGATCTTGGATAAATTAGTTATTAATAATAGTGCAACTAAAATTGATAACGTTGATATTGTCAATATCACATACAATGATGCAACTGGTACTATCAAGGTTGATTACTTAATTAATAGAGGTTATGCAAAAGATCCAGCTTCTGGTTCATGTAAACCTTCAGGTATATCATTAAGTGGAACTGTGGACTTCTATGGATTCGTAGTTGATACAACTTTCCAAACTAGTGACTTACAAAGAATTCTAACTTATTCATTAGCTGGTGTAGGTGTATTCTGTGTTCTAGCAGTCATCCTATTCATTGTTTATAAACGTAGACGTGATATTGAATATAGACAATAATACATTAGGTAAGATTTATGCATGAAAATAAAAAAGCGCTTGTAATTGATGGCAACTCTATGTTTTATAGAATGTACTATGCCACCATGAATCAGGTTGAATATGCATTAAACCAAGGGTGAACTCCTAATAATGCTATCAAACTAATGTTAAATACTGTTATCAAACTATTAGGCCAAAATCACTATGATTATTGTCTAATAGCTTTTGATGCTCATGAACCAACTTTTAGACATGAATTGCTTGAAACTTATAAAGAGGGTAGAGACAAAACTCCAGATGAATTATATAAGCAAATGCAAGACACTATTATTGCTCTAGAAGCAATGGGGATCACTACTATGGCTATTCCTAAAATTGAGGCTGATGACTTAGTGGGTTCGTGTGCACATCTGATGGCCCAACAAAATATTCATACTGATGTTTATAGTTCAGATAAGGACTTATTACAATTAGTTTCTCAACACTGTACTGTACACTTAATGAAAACTGGTATCAGTAATATTGCTTCACATACTCCTAATAACTTTAAAGATTTATTTTTTGGTTTAGAACCATTACAAGTGATTGATTATAAAGCTATTATTGGCGACTCTAGTGATTGCTTGCCTGGAGTAAAAGGGATTGGTCCTAAAACTGGAGTTGATTTAATTATCAAATATGGATCATTAGAAAATGTTTATGATCACTTAGATGAATTAAGTTCTAGCCAACAAGCTAAGTTTAATGAATCAAAAGAAATTGCCTTCAAATGTAAAAAGATGGCGACTATTTTGACTAATGTTTTTGATGACAAAAACATTAGCGAATTTGCTATTAAAAAATTGGATGCTAATAAACTTGAACCAATCATTGATAAATACAAATTAAAAGACTTAACCAATTACATTCAACTTAGAGCTATTACTGATTAGGAGTTAAACTATGCCAGAACTACCAGAAGTCCAAGTTGTCATTAATTATCTAAACAAAACAATTCTTCATAGAGAAATTGCTAAAGTTGATGTTCGCTTAATCAAACTACTTAAGAACATTGATGCTGAAACATTTGCAAAAAAACTTAAAGGATTAAGTTTTGATAATATTGAAAGAAGAGGAAAATATTTAATCTTCCATTTATCCAATGGTGAAATCATGGTTAGCCACCTAAGAATGGAAGGCAAGTACAACTACGAAGAACAACTTGAACTAAAAAGAAATGATCACATCATTTATCATTTTAAAGATGGCTCAGTTTTAAAATACAATGACTCAAGACAATTTGGTACAGTTAACATCTATAAAAACTACCAAGAAGCAATGCAATCAAATGAATTAATTAAACTTGGTCCAGAACCATTCACTGATGCATTCAATGCTAAGTACCTTTATGATTTAACCCAAAAATCAAATCGTGCTATTAAAACCTTTTTATTAGATCAAACTAATGTAGTAGGAATAGGTAACATCTATGCCAACGAAGTTTGTTTTGCTGTGAAACTAAACCCTAAAACCCCAGCCAATAAAGTTACTAAAAAACAGTGTGAAGGAATAGTTAATGCAACTAAAGAAATTCTAGCTGACAGTATTAAACATAATGGTACTACTATCCACACATTCACATTTAATAAATGAGAAATTGGCAGCTATCAAGAAATGTTGAAAATGCATGATGCCAAAACTTGTCCAACATGTAACTCTAAAGTAAAATTTGAAAAGGTAAATGGCAGAGGAACTTATTATTGTCCTAAATGTCAGAAAGGTAGTAAATAATGTTTGTGTGTTTAACTGGAAATCCTAATTCAGGTAAAACACAGTTACTTGAATTATTATATGAAGATGGTTTTACCGTATTTAATGTAGATGAATATGTTAGAGAAATCTATAAGGTTAATCAAATAGGATATATTTTAATCACTCAACACTTTGGTAAAGAATACACTTTACCTGATCGTGTAGATACTAAAAAATTAGGTACATTAATCTTAGAAGATAAATTTCAATGTGAAAAACTAAAAGTAATTATTTGACCACTAATCAAATCAAAATTACATTGGTTAAAAAACAGATTCCCAAATTGTGTAGTGGAGATGGCTATTTATAAAACCAATCCATTGTACTTCTATAACATTTTCGATTACATTATTGAAATCAAAAGAGATGTTAATACAAAAAACAGCAAAGATAGATACAATGCTTTTTATGCTAATAACCATGAATGCTATAAACCAAATGTTACTATTAAAAACAATAGTGATTTGTTAATTGCATATGATGAACTAAAAGAAGTAGTTGAAATAATTAATATGTTAGAACAAAAGTCTTCTGATACATATTAAATCCTGAATTCTAATTATAAAAATTTCTTTTTCTTCTTTTTTAATTTGTGTTGTTTTAATTCTGGATCATCAATAAGGTGATATTGAATTAATAATTGACACACCAGTTTTTGAGGTTGTAGTGTTAATGAACTAGGTTTAACTGAAAAGGATGTTACAGAAGGAACAACCATTGCGCTAGTTATACCACAGCCTAAACATGACAGTGCCACTGCTATTTTATACTTAATGCCCATAAATAAGAACTCGCTTTCTTAGTTAAAAAATTATTTTAAATAAATTAATTGTTATTGATTAAAAATGATTACAAAGAATAGTCTTGTTTGTTGTGTTTCTAACAAACATAAATACCGTTAATAGGGTGTTATTATTTCCATTTGTGTTCATAATAATTCTCCTAATACTAATACTTTTAACATACACTATTTTTTGAAAAACGCCAATTAAATTTGCATTATTTTATCCAAGATAGGGAATAGTATTTTATTATAAAATACTGTTTTTACTAAAAATCTACAAAAATATTGAAATTTAACTAAGGTACAAATATGAGCATTAAATAGTTATGAGCTAAAATGTGTAAAAACCAGGTTTCATATACAATCATATAACTGTAGATCAGGAAAAGAACTATTCCACCTCTATGATAATAATTGTGTGTTGTTCTTCATAACAATCAAAGAACTTGAATATAAGATATAAAAAAATTTATTGCTATAACTATGAAAGAATCCAAAAGAAATTAAACTGAAGGGCGCCACTTCAATTATAATTAAGACATTAGAAATTTATTTTCTATCCCAAATTCATGTCCTAGTCTAATTTGACAAAATAAGTAGCAAAAACCACAATTATAATATATAATATTTAAAGTTTAATATAAAATATTAAAAACCTAAAGGACTAAACAATGGGAAAAAGAAGACATAAAGTTAGAGAACACAGACTTGAAATGCAAAGAGAAAGACTTTGAAAAAATAAAGTTAGAAAATCTAAAAAAAGAGCAAAACAAGAACAAGCAGAAAAATAATTCTAAAAATAGGTAGATTGTAAACCTATTTTTTTATATTCAGTTTAGTTATAGTATGGAGCGTAATAATGAGTACATTAGCAGATAGATCAAAAGCACATTTACAAAAAAATAGTAAGAAAGCTAGAATCCTTTTCACTGAAGGATGAAATGAAGAAATTCAAAGAGCTGCTGGTTTCTTAGCAGTGGAAGGTTTATTAGAACCAGTTGTATTACTAAGAACAAAATCAGAATCAACCCACTTAATTGATAATGTTGAAAAGATTATCATTGATGAAATTGATAAACAAAAATACATTGATAAATTCTATGAATTAAGAAAAGCAAAGGGAGCAACAATGGAAGATGCTCAAAAGCTTGCAGTACAACCACATTATCTTTCAGCCTTAATGTTGAAGCTAGGTGAAGCAGATGGATGTATCTGTGGAATTGAATATTCTACTAAGGATACACTTAGAGCAGCACTACAAATCGTTAAACCAAGACAAGGATCAAAAATTGTTACAAGTGCAATGATTTTAGAAAAAGGTGATGATATTTTAGTATTCGGAGATATCTCACTAGCACTAAACCCAAATAGTGAAGAGTTAGCATCAATTACAAAAGAAGTTGTTTCTTTTGCTCATGACTCTTTAGGATGTCATAACCTAAACACTGCCATGTTATCTTACTCTACTAGAGGTTCAGGTGCTGGTGAAAGTGTAGATAAAGTAAGACAAGCTTATGAAATTGTAAGCAAAGATCAAGAACTTATTAAGATGGGTGCTAAGATTTATGGTGAAATCCAATTTGATGCAGCTTATACTGATAAAGTTAGAGCTAAAAAAGCACCAGATGCACCATGAGATGAAAGACCAAGAATTTTCATCTTCCCTACTCTTGATGCAGGGAACATTGGATATAAAATAGTTGAAAGAGTGGCAGGATACAATGCCGTTGGTCCAGTAATCTTAGGTCTAGATAAACCAATGAATGACTTAAGTCGTGGAGCTTCAGCTCACAGTGTCATTGGAATTGCCTATATAACAGCTACACAAGTTAAATAGAACTAAACAAAATGAATAAGTTAGAAAAGATAGTACAAGTATTGGATATTCTAAACAATGAACAAATGATGGAATTGTCTAACATCCAAATTGTGGATGAAAAGAAGACTCCTAATGAATTTGTATTTAGTCTATTACTACTAACTCCATTCGAGCCAGAAACATATCATAAAATTAAAAACATTAAACATGAAGACTTAAAAATTAGCACTAAGGTTGTTGCTGTTAAAAACGTTGAACATATTGATGTAAAAAAATATATTCTTTATTACTTAGCCCAACACCCTGATCTAAACTTATTTAAATTAGGAGTGGTGCAAGATAGATTTGAGTTTGATATTGGTTCTAGAATAATTACCTTTAAATATTCAGTTGAGAGTGAAAGAGAACAAATTAACTATGCACTTAAGGATATTATTGATTTATTAAAAGGTGCATTAGGTTTATCAACACTTGATTTTGAAATTATTGAGGATGATGACTTTAAACAAAAATTAGAAGAACGTCAATTAAGAATCAATAAAGAAAAAGAAGAAGTAAAAAAAGCTTCAGAAAAGAAAGAAGAAGTAAAGCAAGCAACTGCTCATACTAAAGAAAATCCAGTTGACATTAAAAAAATTATTCCATTAGCCGGTTTAATGGATGGCATGAACAATGTAAATGTTTGTGGTGAAGTTTATTTAATTGATGTCAAAGAAACACCAAAAGTTAAATCTACTAAAGTCTATCTAAATGATTATGACTCTGCTTTTGTTCTTAAATATAATATTTTCCCAGAAGGAAGTAATGCATACAATCAAAAAAACATTGAACCTATTTTAGGTGAATTAAAGAAAGGACAATGAGTATCTGCTACTATTGATGTCAAAACTGATCAATATGAAAAAGAACCATATGGTGCTATAAAGAAAATTAATGTTATTGACAAGCCATCTAAATTCATTAGAAATGATAATGCTAACTTAAAAAGAATAGAGTTATGTAATCACTCTAAAATGTCTGCTTATGATGGTATTACAGAAGCTGAAGATATTGTTAAAACTGCTAAGCAATTTGGTATGGATGCAATTGCCTTAACTGATCGTTTTAATATTCAATCATTTCCTTTGTTTCAAAAGGCTTGTGATAAACAAGCTATCAAACCGATTTATGGTGTAGAAATGTGTGTTCTACCACCAACTAAAATTGTTTTAAATGAAACAATGCAAGACTTAACTAAAATGACTTATGTTGTCTTTGACTTAGAAACAACAGGGTTATTTCCTGCAGTAGATGACATTATTGAATTTGGTGGAATCAAATATGTTAATGGGATTATGACTGAATCATTACAGTTTTTTATTAAACCTAACCAACCATTAAAAGATGTTACGATCCAATTAACAAATATTACAAATGATCTTGTAGAAAATGCCATCAGTCAAGAAGAAGGTATTAAGAAAATTTTATCATTCATTGGAGACTCAGTTTTAATTGCTCACAATGCAATCAATTTCGACTATAGATTCTTATGCTGTAAAGCAGAAAAATTATTAGGTATTCAATTATCAAACCCAGTGATTGATACCCTTCATATTGTCAGAGCAATGTATCCTGGGTGACAAGGTCATACTTTACAAAAAACTTGTAAAGAATTCAAGGTTAGCTATGGTGTAGATAAAGCACACCGGGCAGACTATGATGCTGACGTTTTAAATCGATGTTGAACAAAACTAATGAAGGAAATGGCAGAATTAGGCATCACTAAAGTAAATGACATTAACTCTAAATTAGATTCACCAAGATTAAAAGCCAATTACCAATCAAATTACACCTTCATATATCCCAAGAATTCAGAAGGATTGAGCAAGTTAAATGAGTTAGTTTCTATTTCGCATACAACCAATTATTTTACGCAACCCAAAATCTTTTATGAAACACTAGATTTCAATCGTAGCAACTTATTAGTTTGTCCTAGTCCAATTGAAGGTGAGGTTACATATGCTGCACTAAATGGTACTAATGCAGAACTTAAAAAAGTAATTTCTAAATATGATTATATCTTTGTAGCATCACCAAACAATTTCTTACCATATATTAGCAATGGTGATTTAACCAAAGAACAAGTAGAAGCAATACTAAAGAAAATCATTACATATAGTATCGAACAAGGCAAGAAGGTTATAGCTGTTAGTGATTCGTATTATCTTAACCAATGAGATAAAAAATACCAAGAAGTTTATTTATACTGTAAAGGATTAAATGGTAGAAGACATAGATACTATCGTTATAAGTGCTTGCCAGATCAACATTTAAGAACTACACATGAAATGGTAGATGAATTTAGATTCTTAAATGATGAAGAAATGTTAAAAAATATTGTAATCTCAAATTCTAGAGAATTTGCTGATCAAATCTCTGGAGACATTAGACCGATTAAAGATGGTTTATTTGCACCTAAGATGGATAATGTAGACGAAAACATGAAAGAAGTAGTTTATCGAACTGCTAAAGAAAAATATGGAGAAAATTTACCCAAAGAAGTGACTGAGCGTTTAGAAAAAGAATTAAACTCAATCATTGGTCATGGTTTCTCAGTGGTTTATTGAATTTCTCACTTATTAGTAAAGAAGTCATATGATGATGGTTATACTGTAGGATCAAGAGGTTCAGTTGGTTCTTCATTAGTAGCTACCATGCTTAAGATTACTGATGTTAACCCTCTTCCACCACATTATATTTGTTCAAAATGTAAACATTGTGAATTTACTAATGTAGCTGATGATGGGTTTGATTTATTACCAACTAAGTGTCCTCATTGTGATGGCATTATGTATGGTGAAGGACATGATATTCCATTTGAAACCTTCCTAGGATTCCATGGGGATAAAGTTCCGGATATTGATCTTAACTTCTCAGGTGTATACCAACCCAATGCCCACAACTTTATTAAAGAACAATTTGGAGAAATGAATGCCTTTAGAGCAGGAACTATTGCGACTGTAGCAGAAAAGACATGTTTCGCTTTAGTAAGAGAATATTTTGAAGAAATCGCTGAACCTGAAGTAAAGATGTCTCTTATTCAATTATATGCAACCAAATGTCAGGATGTTAAGCGTACCACTGGACAACATCCAGGTGGGATTATTATCATCCCTAAAGAATATTCAGTATATGACTTCACACCATATAACTATCCAGCAGATGATACTACTAGTGATTGATTTACCACTCACTATGCATTTGAATATATTCATGACAATGTCTTAAAGTTTGATATTTTAGGACATGATAATCCTACTATTTTAAAGATGCTAAGAGACTTAACAGGAATAGATGAATCAGAAGTTCCTAATACTGATCCCAATGTGATGAAAGCTTTTTGTTCACCTGAACCATTAAAGTTACTTTATCCAGACTTTGTCAAGTTTAAAAATGGAGCTATTACTATTCCCGAATTTGGAACTAAATTTGTGCGGGAAATGTTAGATGATACACAACCACAAACCTTTAGTGATTTAGTGCGTATTTCAGGATTAAGTCATGGTACTGATGTTTATCTAGGTAATGCCAAAGATTTGATTAAAAAACAAGGGATGAAATTAAAAGATGTTATTGCCTGTCGTGATGATATTATGATCTATTTAATTAACAAAGGATTAGAACCATCTACTGCTTTCAAAATTATGGAAGATGTAAGAAAAGGTAAAAAACTAAAACCAGAATATATGGAAGTGATGGAAAAGAACTCTGTGCCTAATTGATATATTGATTCTTGTAACAAGATTCAATATATGTTCCCTAAAGCCCATGCTACTGCTTATTGTATGCACGCTTGAAAATTCATGTGATACAAACTATATTATCCATTACAATACTATTCAGTTTTCTTATCAATTAAATCTGATTCATTAGATATTGATACAGTCTCAAAAGGAAAAGAATCTATTAAAGGGAAAATTGATAGCATTAACTCCTTATTAAACAATAAAGCTACTGCTGCTGAAGTCAAGAAGAAAGATATTGATTCTTTAACCATTCTAGATGTATGTTTAGAAATGGCATGTCGGGGAATTAAAATTCATAAACCTGATATCTATTTATCTGATGCAACTACTTATACAATTCATAACAATGAAATCTATGCACCATTTAACTGCATTGAAGGTTTAGGTAATGATGTTGCTCAAGGGGTAATTGATGCAAGAAATGAAAAACCATTTACTTCTATTGATGATGTAACCAATAGAACTAAGTTAAACAAAACAGTAATGCAAAAATTAAAAGATCTTGGAGTATTTGACACCTTGCCAGAAAGTGGTCAAATATCATTGTTTGACATTTAATATGATTTATTTAAATTTAATCCCATCAAGTTTGTGAAATCTTAATTTAAGAAAAATGTTAGATGCTAAATCTTGACAAAAACTTTCTACTGAAATCAGAGAAGAACAAAATTGAACTTGTTTAGCTTGTGGTATCTCACTAAAACAACTAAAGTCTAAAAAATATTTTCACTGTCACGAGATGTGAGATTTTGATGATGAAAAACAAGAAGTAAAATTACTTTGTCTAATGACCCTTTGTAGTCATTGTCATAATGCTACACACTTTGGATATAGTTCAATAATGGGCAAAAATATACCTGCTTTTAAACAAATTTGTAAGGTCAATAAATGAGATGCACAAACTACAGAAATGTATCTCGAAGGTTGTTTTGAAGAATGAAGTCGCAGATCATCAAAGAAGTGAACTATAAACTATGAAAGTATAAAAGATTATATTGGTGATGAATATAAAATAAATATATTAAAAGTTGATTAATTTTGAAAAATATGTAAAATTATGAATGGTAGGAGAAAGTAATGAAATTAAAAACTAGAATTATTTCAGCTTTTGCAGGACTTTCACTATTTGCATCTTCTGCAATTGCTTCACAAAGCATTTTCACTGATAATGCTTACAAATTCAATAAACAGGCATCAGTAAGTTCTCAAACAACTGAACCACTAAAAGCAAATTTAGCTACTATTGGACAAATTAATTACAATAATACATTTGCTAACAACTATTCAACTTCTTTATCTATGGGGATCAATAGAACCTCATCTAATTGAACAAACTTCATGTTCTCTGGATCATCATCTTCATGCAGTATTTCTGGATATATAGGTGATTCAGATGATAGAAGAGCTCAAACATCTGATGGAGATGTGAGGGTTGATTGATATTTAACTCCATCAAATGATGAAATGGCTAATTACTATAATTCATCTTTTATGATAAGAAAATCATTCGCTGATCCTGTAAAGGTTAAGGATAATAGTGAACAAATAAAATCTACCAAATCTGTAAGCGGTGGTTATAGATTTTATGAATACCAAGTCTATAATGAAAGTTCAAACTCTTGAACAACAAATACTATTAGTGGTGATGGAACATATGCTACTACAAGATATGCTGCCAATGAATCAGTTTCAGTTGGTTTAAGATTATCTCAGAAATCAGCAGATGTTGTTAGTAATTTAAAAATAAGTTCTTCAGGTGGAAATACAGATAGTGGAACTCTTACATCAAATGTATCAGGTTTATCAAAAAATGATACTAGTAGGGGCTCTTACTTAATAAAGAGTGCTTGTTACACATTTGCTAATCAATCATTTGGCAGAAGTGATGATAAGAGTGATGTATATAGTGGAACAACATCAGCTATAGATCAAAACGCTATCTCATTTACTCCAATTACTGTTGCAGATGCTGATAAGAAATTAAAAGCAAGTGAATACTTAACACAATATCAAAGTGATATTGAAAAGAATATTAGTATTACTCTAACTAATGGATATCCAGGTTCTGTATATGATGCATTAACTTTTAACGCTGATGATGAAGCTGGAACTATCTCTGCTACATTTGCGCCAAAGTCTGTTTTAGAAAACGGAGTAGTAGTTCCTTATAAAGGTAGTGCAGTTACTATAGAACTAATGAATGGTATTATTCCGCCACCTCCTGTTCAATTTCACAATGAGAATACTTCAGAATTAGCAATCAAAGTTTCTTTATCTGTTGTGATTCCAGGAATCATTCTTACTGTTTTATTAGCAGTTGCAATTGGAATTTTTGAAAAACAAAAAGCCAAATATACACCATTTGAATATGAATTGTAGTTTTTAACGTGTTTTAATTTATAATTAAGACTATGTTCAACGTTAATTTTAGTAAAAGATTCAAATCATATTTTCCAGATAGTAAGCATAAGTGAAAGAGTTTTTTATTAACAGCTCTTCCAGTTATGCTTTCTTCTATGATATTTGCATTGAATGCATTTGTAGATAATTTTATGTCTACTAATATTGCAGGTGGAAATCAAGCTTTATCCTATGCTAATACATGAACTGAAATTGAAGTTGGCATTATTGCTCTAACCACTGTTGTTGGAACAACATTGTTTGCTCAGTATCTTGGTTTAAATGATGCAAGAAAAGTTAGAGAAGTGATCAACATGCGAATTATATTTGCTGTTGGCATTTCTTTAGTCTTTGCTATACCGACATGAATCACTCCATCAGGTATGGTTAAATTAATTTCAGGATTTGATGATAATCTAAGTACTGACATCATCAATAAATCTTCTTCATATATTTTAATTATTACAGCGTCATGAATCCTGAATGCAATTTGATATACAATTTCTATGGTACTGAGAGAAAAACATTATGGTGGTGCAACATTTATTAGTTCATTAATTTCATTGGTTACCAATATCGTATTAAACTCTATTTTTGTTATTTGATTAAATCTAGGCATAAATTATTTAGCTATCTCAACAATCATAGCTAACATACTAGGTTTAATCTATTGTATTGTTTACATGGTTATAAAAGATAGATCGATATTAATTAACCCTCTTAAAATCTTTATGATATCAAAAGAAATCTTTAAACAATTCTTTACTCGTTGACTATCTTTCTTATTTTTCTCAATTAGTTCTATTGCAATTACTATAAGATTTACTTTATATAACATTATTTACCCAACTGGTACTATTGGTAATAAAACTTATGAAATTTCAGCAGCTACAGTATTAGGTATTTCAGGAATGTTCTTTAACATTTTCTGAACAATGTTTGATTCTATCAATGCTAATGTAGCTATTTATGTAGGTAAACATCTTGGTTCCAATCGTTTTGAAGAAGCGCAATTGAATGCAAAGCAATTACAAGGGTTTAATATGATTGTGGCATTTGTTTTATCAGCTTTATTGTTTATCCTAACATGATGTATTCCATATATGACCTTTATGGCCGACGGTTATAAAAAAGGAATTTCAAATTCTGGTTTAAGTGAAGCTGAAATGAAACAAGCAGTTTCATTTTATCTTGAAACCATCAAAGAAACTTTATGACCATTAGTGTTCTATATGCCAGTCTTCATCTGATTTATTACAAGATCTAAGGTTATTGCAGCTGGAGGGCATACTAACATTGTAGCCATTACAGAAGCAATATGTTCTGTTTGTCAACTAGGTTGAATTGCCATTATTGGGTATGGTATAAATGGAGGGGTAACTGACCCTAAGCTACCATTTCAACTAGCTTATTCAATTGCCTTTATTTCCGATATTCCTAAAGTAATTATTTATGAAATCATGATAAAGAAAGTTAATTGAGTTAAAAATATAACTCAATTTACCTTATCCTAATCAATTGATTATTGAGATATATTGTTAATACCTTTTGTCTTTTGCACCATGAAGCAACTTTTCTTATATAATTATTAAGGTATATTTATGAACATAAATAAAAATAAAGTATTATTTTTTACTTCAGTTGTTGGTGTAGCAACAGCTTCAGCTTGCGGAATTAGCTTATTGCCTTCTAAAGGTGATAGTAATTCTTTAGCTTATAACAATCATATGACTTCTCAAAAACAAGTAGTTGAAAGCACTGTCACTAGAGATACTATAGGAATTAAGAGTATTAGTGTTTCTAAAACTCCTCCTTTTGCTAAAAATAATGGTTATATTCAAGGAACTCAAGTAGTTTTTAAATTAGAAATTATTATGCAAGATCCTAATGAGGTGCCACCAAACATCACTTCTATCACATGAACACTGACTAGTAGTGATGGAAGAATTCTTGATGAAACAAATGGTGATACATTTATGATAGACAGTTTTGCTCCTATCTACCAAAATTGTATTTTATCAATTTCTAATTTATCAATTGATGGAGTGGATCCAAGTGACAAAATTTTAGATATTCAACCAATAACATTAGGTAAATCATATATTATTGAAATCAGAGAATTAGATTATTCAACTCAAGTTAAAATTATCTCTTTAACTACAATATTAGCTTTTATTATTATTCTTGCTATAATTGCAGGTAAAATTGGTGTTTCTTATAAAATGGAACACACTAGGGCTCATTAATAGACTTTTGCTAAAAAATATATTATAAATATATTGATGAGTTCTAAAAAAAGATTTTCTTTAAAGAAAGGTATATTAACTTTTGCTAGTTTAGGATTAGTCAGTGCTTGTGCTACTCCTATCTACTTTTCATTGCAGAATCAAATAAATAATACTAATATTGCTTTGCACTCTAATCAAAATAATTTAGAAGGATTCCAAAACAATTCTAAAGATTCACGTGCATCTAAGTTAAATTTAGACTTTCCTTCTAAACCAATTAATGATAGTCTAGTTGATGATATGAAGCCAACTACGGATTTAATGAGTGCAACCATTAGTTTTAATTTTTACCCAACTGAAGATAAAAAACCAGGTGTTGTACTAGAATTTGGTATTGACGAAGAAGTGGTTATTGATTTAAGTGTAACAGTAACAGATAATACATATGTTAAGGACCATATTAAGATAGAATTGTATTTTATTGGTAAAAAAGGAGAGGTGTTAATCCAGGACACTAACTACAGACTCAATCAGGCTAAATCTATCTTCATCAATTCTAATCTAATGAAAGATTACCAACAATTATATGCAAAGGTGACTTTAGTTAATCCGTTAGGAACAACTAGAACAATTAGCACAAACAAATTAAGTTTTAGAATTAATAATAAAAAATATTCAACTGTTGTACCAACACCTAAATTTATAAATATTAATACTGTAGGAACTATGTTCCCTTTATTTGAAGAAATTGTTTTTGACAATAATGTAAGATGAGATGGTACAGAATGTCATAACACTTTAATCCAATACAATTGATGAGCTTCAGATGGTAGTGTCAAGTGTTTATTTAAAAACTGTTCAGGTATTAATGGCGGGATTAATAGTGAAGGTACTTTGTTTGTATTAAAGTTGTGAGCTCTTGAAGTTGTTGTTAATGGTGTTTCATATTGAAGTTCACCTATGATTTTTGCCCCTATGGAAGAACCTGGTGAAAAACCAGAAGAAACAGGACCTTATATTGAACAAGTAACTATTACTTCCCAAAATCCAAGTAATGAATATTTCACTGGTGATTGAATTGTTATGAATAGTAGTATTAAATGAAATACTGTTGATGCACCCGATCTTGATGTAGTTTATAGATGATATTTAATAGATGAAATGAATAACCAACAATTAATCTACGATCAAAAAGAAAAAGATTTGAATTTAAGATCTAGTTTAGAATACAATGGTAAGAAAATTAAACTAAGAGTCCTATATCGTGGCGGTATCTATACTGAATCAAATGCTATAGAGGTAAAGGTGACTAAATTAATTGACTACCCAATTGTTGAAAGTGTTTTGATTAGAAGTGACGTTGAAGATGCTAAATATAAAAACGGTGATGAAATTACAATGGAAAGTCAAATAATATGAAGGAATCCAATCTATACTACTAAAATGAAAAAGTATGATTGAATAATTACAACCAGAAAAGGTGAAGTGATTCATCTAGATGTTAATTCTCCCAAAGTTACATTTATTGTTGAATCTAAATATAATAGAGCTTCAGTTAAATTAGTTGTTACTTATGCAAATAATGAATCACAAAACAATATTGTTTCATCTGAACCAATTAAATTATCTGTGCAAACAGATATTAAAACTACTCCGTTAACCCAAGAATCGAGGATTGTGATATTAAGTGTTTTCACTATTATAGCAACTATTGTTATAGTAGCAACTATAGTTGGAATCATTGGGTTTATTTACAAAAGAGATAGAGACCATTACTTAGAATAAGCATTATCTACTTTAAATTGGTGTAGAGATGATATAACACTATTCCAGTTGCTACTGAAATATTAAGTGATTGAACTTTTTCCTCCATCTCAATTTTTACTATAAAATCAGATTTCTTAAGAGTTAGATCACTAACACCTTTATTTTCATTGCCTACAATGATAACAGATTTCTGGTCTCATTTAGTTTTTGATAAGGGTTGTGAGTTATTTGTTAATCCAGTAGCATATATTCAAAATCCAGCATCTTTTAATTTGTCTATTGATTGATTTAAATTACTTACTTTAACAAAGGTGGTGCTATAGACTGCTCCCATACTTGATTTAATTACTAAATCATTAATCGGTGCTTGATTCTTGTTCTTATAAATAATTGCATCAACTTCAAATGAAACAGCAGATCTAATTATTGATCCAAAGTTACGAGGATCTTCATTTTCATCAATCATTAAGATAGACATTTTTTCTTGTTTGTGAGACTTAGTGATTAATTCGTCAAGACTTATGTGTTTAATTGCATTTTGTGCAATAGCAATAATATTTTGATGGTTAATTTCTTTATATTGATTAAAGTAATTAGGTTTCACATATTCTATTTTAATTTTGGTGTTCTTTAATTCATGAGGTAATTGAATGCATTTAATTACCTTGATCTCAATATTGTTATTAATTGCATCTAAAATTGCTTTCTTACCAAAAAGAATATTTTCCATTACAGTAATCCTTTTTCAGTTAGAGCACTTCTTAACTTATCACTTTCTTCAAAGTTCTTTGCTTCTACATTTCTGTAGTAGTCTTTGATTAACTTAATGTTATCCCCATTATGGATATCATCAAAAGCAATACCTAATACATTTAAACAATTAATTAGTTTATTTAAATTTTCATTAGCTACATCATAATCTTTTTGTCTTGATGAAACATTAATCTTCTTTACAATTTCTTGAATGATTGTAATACCATTAGCAATATTTAAATCATTGCTTAGTTCATTTAAGAAACTATCTTCCATAACTCTTGCATCAAGACTTAGTTTATCTTGATTAATTAAGAATGTTTTAGTGGCATTAATTGTTTGTTCAAGTTTGCTGATTTGCTTATTACATTCTTCCATTATGTTAACATTGTAATCTAATGGGTTACGATAGTTAGTTTGATACATGAATCATCTCACTACTTGGTATCTATATTTTGATAGAATATCTTTTACTAAAATAAAGTTACCTAAAGATTTAGACATTTTTTGGTTGTCAACATTAATATGGCCTACATGCATTCATATTTTTGCTAATCCACAATGGTGCAACGCTTGATGTTGAGCATTTTCATTTTCATGGTGAGGAAACTTCAAATCGATACCACCGCCATGGATGGTTAAATTAGTACCAAAGTGTTTTTCAATTAAGAAAGAACATTCACTATGTCATCCTGGTCTACCTTTACATCAAGGAGTATCCCATTGAATTCCTTCTTTTGTTTTCTTTCATAAGACAAAGTCAGTTTCATTAATTTTTTTATCATCAGCACTAACTCTTTCACCAATGATTTGATCTTCTAAATTTCGATTTGATAAAATTCCATAGTTGTCAATTTTAGCTGTATTGAAATAAACATTACCATCATCAGCATAAGCAGTTCCATTTTTAAGCATTCTGTTAATATACTCAATAATACCATCTATATTGTCACTTACTTTTTCAATAGTTAATGGTAATGTATTTAATTGTTTTCTAATATCTTCATAAGCTTTTGCATATTTATCACTTAATTCTAATTCTGGAAGGTTTTCAAGGGCCGCTGCTTTAATGATTTTGTCATCTATATCAGTTAAGTTATGAAGGTAATTCACTTGATAACCTAATGCATTAAGTGTTCTAAATAAAACATCAAATACAATTAAAGGTCTTGCATTACCAATATGAATGTGATTGTAAACTGTTGGACCACAGTTATAGATATTTACTACTTTATCTTTAATTTCTACATATTGTTTAGATAGTGAATCATATAATTTCATCGTTTACCTCTTAGCATTAAACATAGTAATTATATTATATTTGTTAGTCTTATATTTATTAATATTAATGAAGAGCGCTGATTCCTTTTGTAGCAGGATAACAAGGAATGAATTTAATTGATTTAGTGCTTGTAAGAAAATCAACTACCTAAAATGAGATAAAGCAATATTATTAAAATGATAGGGATTGAGTAAATATAGTTAACTATTAATGGCTATTAATAACAAAGGTCAGAATAGACTATTGTCGCAATAGTTTAGTAAACAATATCCTCTTAAAAGATTTTTGTCTCTTTCTATTTGAAAATTGGTATATATAATGTTTACAAATGAAAAAGAAGATAATTTTGTTTGCTTTAGTTGGATGCTTATTAGTTCCATTGACAAGTATTAATCACAATAATGTAAATATTGATGCTATCAAGAATGTTTTTATTGTAGATCATGAACAAATCTTAATAGAAATGAAGATATGTACTCCATCAATTGAATTAGGTGATAGATTTGAAATTTGTTTTTCTTTCCCACCAGAATTCAAACGTAAAAAAATTAATATTAATATTTTCATCAAACAAGTTGGCTATGATGAATATTTGGATTATAAATTAGCTGACAATGTCATTATTGGTCCAAACTTAAAATTGAGATTTGAATTAGAAGCAAAAGAAGTTAGGAAGTTTTGTAATGCATGCTGTAATTTACAATGAAAAGAAACAGCAAATAGCCTTATCTAATAAATTAGAATTAATCATTGAAAATCCACGAACTAATACTGAATCAACAACGGAAGAAGTAAAAAGTCTTTCTAGTGATGAACTGGCATTATTTGAAAATCTACCAACTTGATTTGATGAAAATGATGCTATTGCTTCACCTGATTGTATTAATATAAATGATTGTGATGTAGAAATAGTAGATGAATTCATTAAATTCAATAATTATAAACCAATCAAACCTAGAATAATTATCACTTATGATGGTGAAATACTTGAAGAAGATATTGATTATGCTTTAAAATATTTCAATAATGTTTATGCCACAAAAGATGCAAAAATATTTATTAGAGGCAAGAATGATTTTGATGGACTTAAAACTATTAAATTTGTTATTGCTAAAGATGATAACAATATTTTAACATTTGGTGTTATTGATAACAAAATAGTTTCTACATGTAAGTATGGTGTCCCAACTATTAGATATTATAAAGAGCCAGAATGTACTAATGAACTTTTAACAGTTCCTACTTCAAGAGGATCGTATTTTATCAAAATCATTACTCCAGGTAGTGATGATTTTGAATCAATGATTTCAGCAACCAAGGTATATCATATAGACACAAACCTTTTTAATATCAATATGGCAAAAACAAGTTTGCCTATTACTTCTTTTGAATACACTGGAAAAGAAATAAAACCCAAAGTAAATGTAATATTTTCTAGCACCAAATTAGATGAAGGAAAGGATTACATATTAGTTTATTCTAAAAATATTGATGTTTGTAATAATGCAAAAATTATTGTTTGTGGTTCTGGGCAATATGAAGGTAGCAAAATATTAAGATTTAAAATTATTAAAACATTAAATAAAATTTATTATTTTGATGTAAGTGATTCTGGACCATATGCATCATGCAAATTTGAAAAACCAATTTTTAAATATTATGAAGATAATTTATGTTTGAAAGAAATAGAACGACCAAATGACCCTGGTAGATATTTCATAAAAGCTTTTAGTATGGATTCGGACAATTATATTGGTACAAGTACTGAAGCAAAAGTATTTAAAATTAATCCTGGATTAATTGAAGTAGATAACTTTGATATTGAAATTGAGAATAAAAATGTATTAATGTATAATTGCTCATTTCAAAAGCCTAAAGTTTCTGTTGAGTATAAAAAGAAAAAACTGAAAGAGAATGAAGATTACAAAGTTACATTCGATAACAATAAGAATGCTGGAATAGCATCACTTACTTTATTTGGTCTGAAATCCTATATTGGTAAAAGGGAAATAAAATTCAAAATTCATAAAGCTCCTAATTTAATTACCCTTTTTAGAATAAATATTAAAGGGTTTCCCCAAGCCATTGCAGATTATGGTTCAGTTGAATTTAAATATTTCAAGGATAAGCAATGTAATATTGAATTACCAAGCAAGCCAAAGAGTTGTGGCGTATATTATGTTAAGGCTTATTCCAAGGAAAGTAGAAACTATTCTGCTACTGAATCTGGACCAATAGTTTGAGAAATATGTAATTTCAATTTAAGAAGCTCATTAAGAGATATTGGAACATGCACTATTGAGTGCTTACCATTTAGAAATATTTATTGTGGCGATCCAATTTGTCCTATATTCAAATTATATGCTCCTGATAGAAAAGAAAATTTACTAGTCGGTAATGAATTTATCTTTGAGTTTGGTGAAAACATTAGACCAAAAAGAGGATCTGTTGTTGTTAGAGGGATTAATACATTTAAAGGGATAAAAATATTTGCTTTTGATATAGAAAAGAAACAAAATGGTATCAATCATTTCAAAATTAGAAAAGGCAACCCCCAAGCAGATTGTTGTTATGGAAGAGCGGTCTTTGAATATTTTAGTGATAAAGAACTTAAACAAAAAATAAAGTGTAAGCCCAATAGTCCGGGTAAATATTATGTACAAGCTTCTTCAATGGAAACAGAAACATATGCTTCAAATAAAACTTTTGCTTTACCATACATAGTTAAAAATAGTAATAAACAAAAAAGCTCACAAAATACAGAATGTTTGATTAATACATGTTTATCTTCAGGTTTATTCTTGAGTGGATTAGGTAAAGCAATTAAATACAATATTTACCGTAATTCAGATTTGAATAATCCAATTTATGACGAAGTCTTTTTATCTCAACTCTTAGATAGCAATGGTTTAATTAAAATTTCCTTACCTATTGATGACTATATTATTAAAACTAAACTTAGCAAAGAACTTGATGCACTATATGAGTACGAAAGAAAAGCTTGTATGTTTTGAAGTCCTGATAACTGTATTGAATACTATAGTTCATTCGATCCAATAATAAAATTTAGTGATTACAAGAAAGGATGTTTTGAAATATTGGATGTGGTAAATGATTTGCATATGGCAGATATTTATGGAAACAAATTTTCTATAAGTGATAATGCAACTAGTGAACAAAAGTTATTACTATTCTTCTTTTTAAATATCCACTGTAATTATTCCATTAGTGTTTTGAATACTTTAAAGAAAAAAGTATTAGATCATAAGTGGTCTACCAAACTTAATATATTTGTATTTGCAGCAAATGAAACAAGCACAATTGATGAGATAAATGATTTAAGAATAAAATATTCAGACAATTTTTGATTTTTTAAAGATGAAAAAAATCTAATGCAAAAGAGATTCTTCAATGAAGTAGAATTACCTGGAGTAGCTGTATTAAATTACCAAGGGGTTTTAGTTGATAAAAAAAATGGTATTTTAGATTGATGTCAAGAATTTAAAGAATTAAATTTATATTTTAAAAAATTGATTTAGTTGATAACTTATAAACTTAATAATCTAATCAATTGTGTTCAATCCACAATTCATATTAAAAAAACATAATAGGAAATA
>RCNI01000266.1_pt1 | contig 34333 bp, 31 predicted proteins | sample 2041151 | NCBI WGS metagenome assembly RCNI01 (sample SAMN09708214, study PRJNA481090) | feces metagenome | isolation source: feces | place: Antarctica: Albino Rookery
ACGGTCTTGCCGCCGCCGACGGGCAGGGGCTTGGTGGCGGCAAACTGGTTGTGTACCAGCTGGGGGCGTGCATTTTCCAGCAGCTCCATGCCATAGTAGGTCTTCATTTCCGCACTCAGACCGGACGTGGTCTGGGTGTTGGACTCACCTGCAAACAGCTGCAGGTCATAGTGGTTATAAAATTCCATTAAATCTCTCCTTTTCATGTTCTTTGACGCTTTTTAGAATCGGATCTTCTCGCCGTCCAGCACCCGCTTTCGGATGTCAGCCAGCTGTCGGCTGTCCAGTTCTCTGGGATCGCTGCGGCTCAGTGCAGCACCACCTCTGCCATTTTCCTGCACGCGGCGTCGTCCGGATGCCACGGTCTGCGCCGCCTGTCTGGCAGCTCTTTTGGCGGAATAAGCCATCGCTTTGTGCATCAGTTCCCGCTGATGTACCACCTCATAGGCCGTACGGGCGTCCACCCCTGCCTCGATCATCCGCCCGAACGCAGGGTTGCACACCTCCCGTCTCCAATCGAAGTCCGGGTAGACCTGCTGTACCTCCCCCTGCTGCGCCTCCAGCTTTGCAAAGGCGTGGCGCGCCGCATCTAAGCGCAGCTGCTGCTCCCGGCGCAGCTGTTCATTCTCCCGGCGCAGGCCACGCAGCCTGCCATCCAGAATCTTGCGGATCCGCTCGTCGAACTGTTCCTTGTACCGTCCCTTGATCAGCGTCTCAAAATCCTCCTGCTCCCCGGCGACGGGAGCCTCCCCGCCCGATGCCTCTGCCGTCTCGTCCACCGCAATTTCCGCCGTATCCTCCTCGGCAAACAACTGCAATTCCAACATTTTCATGTCCTCCTTCCCGTGGTAGGTCACGACCCTATCGCATCCCCCGCAGGGGAACGTTTACTCCTCCAGATGCACACACTGGGGATAACGCGCCGCCAGTTGGGCAAGCCCGCAGCGTATCAGCCGGAATTCCGTCTCACAGCCCTCCGTGCCCGCCACACTCATCTGCCCCGGCCGGATCTGTACCTCCCGCACCGCGTTCTTTTCCTCCAGTGCCGCCACCAGCGCATACATCAGCGCCGATACTGCCGCGCATACGATGTCCTGCCCCCGGGGTGCATACCCCGCATGGCCCCGCAGCGTCAGCCGGTTCTTCGTATAGACAACTCGAATCATCGGGGATGCACCGCCTGTTGGGAGCGCTGACGCATCTTCTCCATGCTGTCCGTGCGCTTCTCCGTCACTCGCTTGCCACGCTGTACCGCAGGATTGCTGAATTCTTTCTCCAGCTCCTCCACCAGGGAAGTCCCCCTCATCTCATCCACCACAGATGCCAGCTGTAGGAGCCGCTGCTGCAAGCCTTGAATCTCCTGCGTCTGTCGCTGCCCCTCCAAAATAGTGGTGCATACTTGGTCCTTGTTCTTAAAGTCCATCAGTTCCAGACACCGCAGCGCTTGATCCGCCATATCGGCCCGGAAAAAGCCCATCTGAAAGAGCTGCAGCGCCAGCTGATTGTACTCCATGGTCTTGTAGGGATTCTCCTCCTGCGCCGCGATCTCCAAGTCGAACTCCGGCACGCGGTAGCCGTCGGAAAAGCCGTCCCCGGTAGCCTGCCCCTGTAACGCACGGCTGTCGTAGACGAGGAACTCCTCACTCCCCATCTTTCCTACCAGCCGGAACTGCCGGGGCAGGCTGTAAAACTGACGAATCAGTTCGATGCACAGCGTCACCACATCCGCAAATGCCTCGTAGCCGTCGTCGATCATGTTGCGGCTCAGCTTGCCGCCGGCCTCCTGCAGCGCCGCAATCGCCGTCGCCGCTGTCACGCCGCCCGCCGTACCACCGTTGGCCACATCACGGTTACCAGCTGTCTCCTTCATCTCAGAGATCTTACTCTGCAAAATAGCCACATACACACCGTCCAGCCCCGCCGTATGAATCGGTGCAATGGAATCGGCCCCCAGATTGCCGTTAGTGTGAACAAAGGGCTGGGTCCAGTCGGCGTACTCATTTTCGTTGATCGCACCATCAGAGCGGATAAAGAAGCGGGGTGTTGCCGCCGCCAGTGTGTTCTTCAAGATAGCCTGGTTCATGAGATCAATCTGCTTTTGGGGCGACTTGCACAGATCCACATAGCCGTAGCCGCAGGGAGATCCCTCCTCCGGGAAGAGGACGTCAAAGACAAAGGGATACTTCCCGTGGTCATACCAGCCACGGTGCGCGATCTCCGGTTCCTCCTGATCGTTCTCCGTGGCATAGAGCACCGTCTGGCCCACGAACTTGCAGTATTGCAAAACCTTTCTGCCCTGCTCCTCCGTGTGGTAGTACCAGTCCACCACCAGAGACTTGTCCGTTGTGTCCACCGTATCATCGTAGAGATAGCGGCTCACGGAAAAACTGCCGCTGCCCAAGTTGACGTTCTCCAGCTGGGGATAGCGACTCAGCAGCTCCTCATTGTTCACCAGCTCTGTGGAAAAGAAGTGGGGCGAGTCCTGAATGTCGGTGACCCCCGGCTCCCAGAAAAGGTTGAGGATGTCCACCGGTCGGATGGAGATATCCCCCAGCCCGCCAAGCTTCTCTCCGTCCCAAAAGACGCCGTAGGCCGCACAGCCGGATTTCAGCTTCCGCCACCACGCCTGCGAGTAAACCCGCTTAAACTGGTTCCGCTTCAAAATGACCGGCAAAATACGACTGAGCTTCTGTGCCTCCTGCCGATCCCCCGGCTCTCGGGGCAATACCGTGGGCTCGGGATAGCAGTCCATGGCGTCGGCGTGCTTGGAGAGAATACAGTTCACCAGCCAGCCACTGGTAGGCTGAGGATCGTTGGGGTTTCCCCCCTCTCCTCTTTTCTCCATCTGCTCCCAGTGGCGCATCTTCCAGAACTGCTCGTTGTCCACAATACGCTGCTCCAAATGCGCCTTACCGCGCCGATACTTCTGCAAGATCTGCGTGGCGCGGCGCAGCTCCTCCGGCCCGATTTTGGGATGCAGCATCTCCTTCGTGTTTTTCACATCCATTCGCGTTCCTCCTTACGATTGATTTCCCGCCTCATCCCTCCCCCGCACAAAGTGGAAAGTTGTACACGCTGTTGCATAGCCGACGGCAACATCCAAAATTTTTTTCATTTTTTCAGCCGCCGCACACCGCACCACGAGCCGATTTTCTCTCCTGCCATGTTCAAAGGATCGTCCGCCGGCCGCAATCCTGTCTCTCTTTGCTGGGGCGCAATGGGCCGCGACATGCAGAAATAACGACTCTCATCCGCCACATGATCCTCCTGCCGCGTGTCCAAATCCTCTACATCCGTGTCGGAGAAGAGAAGTCCCGGCACCGTCCGCAGGAAAGCGCGGCAGGTGGAAAAAATGTACATCATGGGATATCCCTCCTCATCGAAGGCCATACGGTAGTGCATCTGCATCCAGCCGGGAATACGCCGATTGTCGCCACGCTGAAAGTAGATGCGATACTTCAGCGCCGTCTCATAGATACTCTCTCCCCGACTGGTATCCCAGATGGCAGGATCGGCCACGCCTTGAATGTCCCGCCCTTTCAGCCACGGATGGGTGTCCTCAATCCGTCGAATCTCCGCAAACTGCCGATCCGGCGTCCAGCGCACTCCTTCATCGGGCACATCCGTGCAGCCGTAGAGCTCCAGAATGCGGTAGATAACGCCGTCGTAATCCACCGCCCACCACGCACAGGAAAACGGCTTGGCGTAGCCGAAATCGTAACTGCGATAGACCCGCCACTCCCGCGGAATGTCGAAAGGCTCGATCACATGGGTGAATCGCCGATCTGCGTAGTGGGTTGGATCGTCGGTAAACTCCTGAAAAAATTGTCCCTGAAAGATGTCCCATTTACCCTCTAACCACGCATCCCGCAGCTTCTTGGGAAGTGCCTGCAGCTGCTTGAGATAGTCCGGCTGGGCCTTCAAAAGCGCCGCATTGTCCGTGACGCGGGCCGGGATAAAAACGTAGTCCTCCCCGTTCTCCCCTGCCAGATAGCGTCGGTCAATGAAAAGCCGCTTGATGTAGCTGTGTCCCGGCCCGCCAGGGTTGCAGGTGTAGTAAATCCGCTTGGGGAAGGGATTCACGCCGCGCAGACACGCACTGAATTGCCGCAGCCACTCCTCTCGCAGCTGGGTCGCCTCGTCAATGAAAATCACATCGTATTCCGCCCCCTGATAGCGATCCAGATCGCTGTCACAGGCACAGTAGCCGCAGTCCAAAATACTGCCGTTTGGGAATACCAGCTGCCGCGCCGTCCCCCGATACTCTGCAATCCCCGCCAGTTCCCGGCGCAAAAAGCGAATGTGGTTGTTCTCCAATTCTTGATAGGTACGCCGCACCAGCAGCATTCGAATTCCGGGATAGCGAAACGCCAAAAGCTTCGCCTTGGTGCGCACAGCCCAGCTCTTGCCGCCGCCGCGGGCGCCGCCAAAGGCGATGTACTTCTTCTCACACTCTAAAAATTCCCTCTGCCGCGGATTCGGTTCCCCCATATATAAAATTCTCTCTCCCATCTCTCTCCCTCTTTTCTCTCATTGGCTGTAAGCTGCCGTGTCCTCCTCCATGACGATCCGCAGCTGCCCTCGCTGCGCTTCTTCCATTCTCTCCCTGTCAGATACTGCCTGTTCCAGATTCATAAGTTCCCGCAGCATAACCGTCAGCTCCTTCAATTCCTTGACGCTGACATTCTCACCACATTCCATGGTCTCCTCTACACTCCGCCGCAGCTGCCGTGCTGCCGAGGCAAGACAATCCTCCATCGCGCTCTTTTCGGATTTCTGTCCCGTCCTGCGCCCCGCCCAGTGCTCTCTGCGGGCTCTCTTTCCCACCGCAGCACCTGACACGCCGTAACGTCTTCCTAACGCCGCATAGCTGCCCTCCCCTGCCTCGTATTTCTCTCGAATCTCCGCCCAAGGAATCACTCTTTTCTCCGTCACACTTCATCCCCTCCCTCCACGCGAAAGGGAGCAAAGCAGCGCCGTGCGTAATCCTCCAGACATACTTCGCAGATAATCTCACCGTCCCGTTGATAGTAGGGCTCTCCCTCATAGATCTCACCGCCGCACAGCTGACATACCGCCACGACGCCCCCGCCTCCCGCTTCTTTCACTGCCGTAAACCTCATGTTCTCCCCTCTCCTTTCTAAGACATACGGTCCTCATATTCCCCTTGCTAAAGCCGCTTTGTTGTACATTTCATGGCAACGCCGCCGAAAATTCCCCCTAAAAGTTTTCTTTCGCTCTCCGTTTCCGCAGCAAAAAAAGTCGGCCCGCTCACGCAGGCCGACGCTCTTCCTTTCATACTATCTCGTATGCTTTAGCTTTTTAAATCTTTTCCACACTTTTAAAAATCCCACTCTATAACGCTGCATTTCTGCCCAATATGAAATAAATCCCAGCTGTTTCTGATACGCAGACCACGAAACACGTTTTTCAACACTCTATGCCTGTAGATCTCTGCAGCCTTATTGCGATCTGCAAGATTGCTGCCCGCCATACCTCGAACCTGATTTCGGATATAATCTGTTCGGCCGTGATAATGAATAAGCCGCTGCAGAGTAACAACTCCACAGCGGCCTGTACTTTCAATACCCGGATATCGGAACCCTGTCATCGCCGACACCATTGAGCAATTGATATCGGAACGCCGGCTCTATTACCGTTTGAGCCCGCCTGCCCGGTGGTCAGCCAACCGATTGGCGCATGCCGCGTGGCGCTTCCTTCTTTAGGGATCATCTCCGGCAAACGCCCTCAGTATATAATAAAACCTCCGGCTAAGCCGGAGGTTTTATCTGATGCATGGCACTGACAATCTTTCCGCAGAAAACTTCATGTAACCCGGGATTTTTCAGGCCTGCGACATTTTATCAAACAACTTATTTCATCGTCCGCAGCTTACTCTTAATCAGTTCTCTGTATCGGACGAGCAAAAACACGACCAGACCAATCATAGCAAGGATCAGGGTGTATCGCAGCCAGGTCACGGCGTAAAGCCAAGTGATAAAGAGCGAGATAATAGATACTCCAATTAAGATCAGGATGATATATTTTGTATCATACACAAAGTCCATCTTCATCCGCTTAACCAGGAGGAAGTGAACAACAAACAACGCTATATATCCGATCAAGGTTGTATATGCTGCGATAATATGGCCATTTTGAACGCTCATGGGGATAAATACCAAATTAAGGGCAATATTCAGCAATGTCACACCGATCGTCGCAACTGAAACCATTCCCGTTTTTTTCTTGGAAAACTCAATATTCACATACATGGTATAAATGAACGTGAACAGTCCGCTCAAAAACAGCGGAGGAAGGCAATACTCGCTGCCGTCGTATCCCTTGCCGCCCAGGATATAAAGTACCTCGGGCGCAATCAGCATACCACCGATCACCGGTATCAGGAAAAGCGCAATATAAATTCTGGAAAATTTCTTGATTTCCTCATACTTTCCCGCATGCAGATTTTCAATCAGCCAGGGTGACCATGCTTTGTTCATAGAATCAAACAAAGTATTTAAAATATTTAATACCAGGCACGCCATTCCGTAAATTGCTGTCAGCTCACTTCCGGACAATCTGGTAATAATAATCTTATCAGAGCCGCTCAGCAAATTCAGTGAGAGTACATGAGGCACCAGGGGCAGGCAGAGCGTCAAAGCGCTCTTCCAATATTTCAGTTTGACGCGTTTGCCTTTAATCAGAAAATAAATATACGCGCCGACTCCTATCATAATATAGGGGAAATAGTATCCCACCAATCTTGCTGTCAGCTTGTTCTCCATCAGGAAAAGCAGAGCCATGGGCAGCAAGGCAGAGGAAATGATAGCTATGCCCGACAACAGTACAAATTTCTTATATTTGTAATAGGCTCTTTCCTTGGTGATATACATCTGATATGCCGAAGAAAAGAAGAGATAGGCAAACATCACATAAATATATTTCAGATCAAATCCGAAAAAGGATGTAAAAAAGGACGGAAACAGCAAAATAAGCCCAAAGACCACAACTGTTGTAACAGATGTGAGCACCAAAATCGAGAGCACAAAGCTGTCCATGTCATCATCGTTTTCGACCTTAAGCAGAATAATGGACTGATACATACTTAAGCTGGTGATCCCTTCCAGAATGATCACCCAAGATGAGAAGTTCATAAACTCTCCCATCTCTTCTACGGACATGATTCTTGCAAAAAAAGGCGTGGCCAAAAAAATAACCGCTTTAAAAAGGAAATTACAGACCGTATACCAAATTCCGCTTTTTGCCAGAACCTTTGTGCTTACTCCTTCGTTCTTTTCACAATTTTCTTTCAAAGTTCCACCTCATAAAAAATAGCAGGAAAGCATCTGCTTTTAGAATCATGCACAAACCACGAGAAGCTTTCTAATGCTTATAAACATTTCTGTCAGATGATAAAGCGGGGTGATTCCTGTAGTTCTCGAACCAATCATCACAGGTATTATCAGAAGCCTCTGCTAGATAATTTATGATTACTTCCCAAGTTTTCCCGTCTTCTCTTGAAAATAACAGCCATCCCGATAAAAGAAACGATACTCTTTTCTCCGGGCAATTGCTGCTCTTCAGCTCTGCTTCTCTGATCGGATCTCTCCGATAGTTTTATACGCCATAGCCGAAATAATACTTCTCCCGTTTCCGTGCCGGAGTCGACTTCATCAGTCTGATCCACCGCAGCACCTCTGCGGTTTTGTCGCCGAACAAACTGACTCCGCAGCCTCTTTCGATCATGTCAATGCCGCCATTCATAATGTTGGCTTCAATCAAAACAGCATCGCCGTTCTCATCCAGCATGAAGTCCCAGTTCACAACGCCCAGCATAGGCAATGCTCTGTGCATTTTTTTTGCCGCTTCCAGAACTCCGGTAATAGGCATGATGCTATAGTCTTTAAATACGATTTTGCTGTCCGGATGAACAAAAATCCGTTCGGAACTGTCCGTACAGGCCATCTCTCCTAGTTTTCCGTTTTCCGCTACCGCAACATACATTCCGCCGGAACACGCATTGTCTACGCGGCTGCCGTTTCTGCCCAGACGCAAAACGGCAGGTGCCGTACAAATCTCCTCTTTCCAGCGATAGGTAACCACTCTGAATGTATCAGCGCACTGGCCATAAATTTTTGCTATGGACTCATGGTTCTTGAGTACATTCTGCACGACGAAATTCTCTCCGACATCAGAAAGAATATCTTCGATTTTCTTGTTACTAAGGGTATCTACACCATCGGCAATATCGCAGCAATAACAGTGCGCGCCACCGCTGCTATCTACGGTAGGCTTGATAAAAACTTCGCCGATATTGGCGAGCTGCGCAATCAGCTCTTCGCGGCTGATGACATCGTAGTTCTCGTTCAGAATTTTTCCACCGCCGGCAATAAAGAGCGATCTGGCTGTCTTAACGCCGATGGTCTTTGCAATCATAGGCAAAATCTGCTTGTTTTCTAAAGCTCTCACATATCCCTTATAAGGATTCATAAAAGTTTCAAATTCTGCCAGATAAATGGACAGCGGGACATATTCTTTGTTAAATTTACCGTTGCCTCCGGCAAAAAACTCATGCCATCTATAAGAAATCTTTTTTCCATAATTGGCCAGATAGAATTCATCTACTTCCTTACGCTCGGCTGCACTTAACTTATATCGATTACATACTTCAATTCTATCTTTCTTCTGCATGGACACAAATTGCATAAAAAACATCCAGTGTCTTCTATGGCTTTGGCTCATGGCAAAGGCTGTTCTTTTCTTGAATTTAATCGCTTTTGCAAGTGTCGATTTGAGCGAATTATGCAAACTCATATTTCTTCCCACCTTAACTAACAATTGTTTTCTTATTTCTCTCGTACGTTATTCAAGCGCAGATTCCTATCGCAAGCACCGCTTTTCTTTAGATAAAAGTACTTGTTCGCAATAGCCAGCGCCGCCCAAAACTCCATCACATACCAAAAAGACATAGACAGGAGTAATTGGCAGGAAACAGAGAAGAAAATAATATACAGGCCTCTCCATCTGGAATCCTGGCAGAAAAACAGCATGCGGAATGTGTCTACAACCATTTTGAGAATCATCGCCACACCCAGAACGCCAAAGCTTACGATCAGCTCCAGGAAAATATTGTGGCTGTAGCCGGCATAGTGGTGCGGTGCAACAAAGGGGCGATCTCCAAACGCACCATAGCCGAAAATACCGCCCTGCTTAATAGCAGAAATGACAGCATTCCAAATATCAGCTCTGCCATTCGTGCTGGTAAATTCGCCCTCCATGAGCATTTGCAGTGTTCTTGAGTGAATTCCCATAGAAATCAGCAGGCTTGCAGCGCCCTGCAAAAGCAGCTTTCCGAAAAGCAGTGCACACCCGAAAAAGATGCAGGCTGCAATAATCTTCTTTTTTCTTTTTCTCTTATCTTCTGTCTCAACAATATTATTGATCAGCAGCAATACCACAAAGATCGCAATCAGGACCAACGCGCCTCTGCTTCCATAGAGGAAAATCAGCACGACGTTGAAAAGGCTGATGACCAATGCCAATTTGTTTTTGCTTCTGATAAAATCATAGGCAAAGATAAATGTCGGCAGCAGCAAAGCGTATCCGAAAGACAGGCTATAGGACAGTTTGATTTTTTCTCCTAAATAGCTAACATCCTCAAAATGTCCCTGCGTAAGCCGCGGCATGAGTTGAAACACAAGGAGTGCAATCCAATCAAAAAACGCATAGATTCTGAATACACCCCAAATTTCATCCGGATCATCAATGAGCCATATAAATAAGACCACATATATCGCACAATCAGGTCGCAGTACACGCTCAATCCCGTACATACTTCTTGTAAAGAACTCTTGATTCTCCGGATGCAGTAAATAACTTACTCCAAAAATAATCGCTACAGCCAAAATCAATAAAATACCCGGCAAATAAGCTTTTTTATTGATTTTTCGAATGTTGCACAGAAATACAATCACCGCAATGCTTGAAACAGCAAAAAGAACGGCTTCTCTGAGAAAGCCCTCGTCTATTCCGACTCGATGTAATACAAATCTGGAACCAATAAGGAAAAAGTTTTGAAAAAGCCATAGCAGCAGGAGCTTTGCTCCTAAACTGGACACATGATTTTGCTGCAGCAAAGAATCTGCAAAGACGCAAAATCGCTCAAGCAGGTTGCAGTTCTTTTGGTTTTTACAATTGCAAACATCTTTCATAAAACGTATCTACTCCTACATCATTGCAAAACAGAGATTCGCACTGCTGCAACTACTATCCCTTATTGCACAGGCTCGTCAAAAATTATATAGACCCCCAACGTCTCCGTTGTTTCAATGCAATCAATACATCATTTTCATATCTTTCATATAGTCTTTAAAGGACTCGCGAATTCCTTTGCCGGTGGTTGCTTGCGGGCCAATCACTTCGGTTAATGCATTGCCCTCAATCACGACCCATCCATCGGGTGTATGTGCCAAGTCCCATCCAATGAGCTGCATCTCCGGAATCTGATTAGCCAGCTCACGGCAAAGGTGCAGCGCTTCCTCCCACTGTGGAAGCGCGAATCCCTGAAAACGCACATTGGAATCAGGGTGGAGCTGATACCGGTGATTCACTTCATCCACACCATCTGTGCATAAAGTACCCGTGTGTTCATCAATCCCCACCAAAATGCCGCCTGCGCCGCCGTTATCAATAAAGGACCCGGCGCGGCCGACTTTCAAAAAGCAATAGGGCGCAATAACACCCTTCTTTGTGTTCATGGTAATGCAGCGCACTGTGTTGACACTGGAGGCATTAAGGGCACACATTGTTTCAGATTGCACCACACATTCTTCGATGATGGTCTCCCCGTCGGCAATCAGGCTGTCAAACAGCTCCTTGGCAGAACGCTTTTCTTTGTCCAGATCAATCAGCTCGATACTGCGCCCGCAGGCCTCTCCCACCAATTTTTTGACAAAGCATCTATGTTTTTCAACAAAATGCAGAAAAGAAGGCGCATCTGCAGCACTTTTGATCAAAATAGCATCCCGGTTATAGTAACTTTGAAACCGCTGATATGTGTTGAACTTGTTTGAAAAAACGCCAAAGGAATTGATATCATTCAGCTTAAACCCCAGACAAACACTTTCCCTGTCAGACAGGAACGCACGCCGCTGTGCCATATCTTTTTGAGCGAAACCGTAGCAGATATACTCGTTGGGCGTATAGCCGTAGGAAAAATATGCAAAAAGCATATCCTCCCTCAAATTTTCAGCAGCACCATCGGAATAGGTTCCTGCCTGAAGAATGGCATCGATCTTCGCCTGCAGTTCTGCCGTCCGCTCCGGCCATTTTTCCATCTGACCCTGCAGGATACGCTTTTTCTGCTCCGGATCTGTCTCGGCCTGCTGAATCTGCTGTGCTGACAGGAAATACTTTCCGCCAAAAGCAAGCTGCCGCTTGATCCTCATGGCTTTTAAACACGGGACCGTTCTTACTATCAAAGATATACGCTCTTTCATCCGACTCATCTGGTCAATCACCTTTCACTGAACAACATAGTTCCATACTGTACCCGGCGTCCTACATTGCCATCCTATTTATTGCGCTTTTGATAAAAGCTGCTCCACGCTTCCTCTACACATTCCGGAGAAACGCAGGCGTGTGCATTATCCGCTGTATGTTCCATATGGAATGTCTTGCGCTTTTCAAAATACTCATCAAAAGAGCAGATAAACCGCGCCGGCACGCCACCAAATACGGTGTTATCGGGAATATCCTTTGTAACAACAGAGCCTGCTGCAATGATGACATTGGACCCGATGCGCACATCGTAAAGGACAGAGGTGTCTGCACCGATAAAGACATTATTGCCCACTTCGATGCAACCGATTTTCTCCTGATACCGGACATTTTCATCCAGCCCATTCAGCATAAAGTGGGTCACATCATGCGTAATGAACTGAACTCCGGATGCCATCCAAACATTATCTCCGATGCTGATAAGTTCCGGATAAAGAGGCACCTTTCGATTCATAATCATGACTCTTTGCCCAATATGCCGAAATATATGATGCTCTCTCAGCCAATTTGCCCGCTGCATAGGGGAGCCAATCCGAAGCATATGCAGCATGGCCTTATAGCGCTTATTCATGTATTCACCTCAATAGCCTCGCAAGCCTTACTGGGCCTTGCAATCATCCAGAATTTTGTGGATATTTTCGATTCCCAGGCGCTCCTCTGTTCTTCCGTTGGCTCTGAAATCGACCTGCAGCGCAGCGCTGGCAATGTTGATCAGCGCTGTAGCAATGGGGGTCTCAACATCCAGAGCTTTGCCCAGGGATTCCAGCATAACCAGACCCTGAGGAACATCTTCGGTGATATAGCGAGAATTCACCGTCACGGGGCCCTTGGCTCTCGTGGGCATCCCCGCATAGTCAAAGAATACTTCCTTGGCGTCCTCGGTGTCATCCAGAGAATTTCTGAACTTGCACGCCTCCACATAAGGCATTCTCTCAAAGCCCAGCTTTTCCAGCACGTCCATCTTCTCGCCATCCAGCTTTTCCAGCACATTCCATGTGTGTTCCGTGAAAGAACGATGGTACATGCAGAATTCCTTACCCATGGCATCGATCATAGGAATGGACATAATGGAGCCGATGGTATGGACGATCATGTTGGGGTTGTGCAGAGCCGCGCCCACAACATTCTTCATATAGTGGAACGGGAAACCCAGCTGGTCCAACTTTTCTTTTGCCATCGGGAGATTCTTGGCCGGGTAAATACCCAGAGGATTTCTGACATTGCGGAAGCCCACCTTGAATTTTCCGGGCTCCATGATACGCCCGTCAATGAAGGAACTCTGTGCCTCCACGACAGTAATGTCTTTTTCGCCCATATACTTGAGAACATAGGCCGTGGAGAAATATCCGGGATTGATGAGCAGGATCTGTCCGTCACGGATATGAGGGGCAAGACGCTGGATGATCTCTTCATGGTAATTGGTCTGGACATAAATAATCACAATATCCATATCCGACACCGCGGACAGATCTCTTGTCACATGGGCGATATAGCCGACCTTCTCCTGAATTTCCAGATCCTGCGGGTTCATGGAACCATTCTCGCCGAAATCCAGAAGCGTCATCTTGCCGTTATTTTCCTGCAGAAATTTGAAATTATCATCGTGAAGTGCATTAGAGGTCTTGACCAAAGTAACCTGCAAGCCTCTGTGCGCCATATCGGCTGCAACTGCACATCCACCATTACCCGCGCCTACAACTGCAACTTTCATATGCTTGTCCTCCTCCATATTAGTTCTGGCTGTTTTTCAACGTCTGATTGATAAATACTTCATCCAGCACTTCTTCCGTCAAGTCACCAAAAGCAGGGCCGCAGGTGATCTGATTGATACCGGAGCAGAAATTATACTCGATAAACACGGGATCACCCTCTGTGTCCACACAGAAATCCCATCCGATGATCTTGAAATGGGGCAGTTTCTTGTGGGACTCCTTGATCAGCTCCACAATCTTGTCGAAGGCCGGAACCTTGATGCCGGCAAATGCCACGCCCTCGTTGGTCTTCTCCACCCATTCTGCCTTGCGGTTGACGCCCTTTTCGTGCAGCTCTCCGCTGGGATAGATGGAGCAGGCATAGCCGCCGGCACCGATGTTGTCCACCTTGGAGCCCTTTGCGCCCACGCGCAGGATGGCAGAGAGGATATGTACCTCATTCTTGAAGAAGAAGGACACGATGCGGATGGTATTCAGCGAGGAGGGGTTCAGTACGGCCAGATCAGGATGCTGCTTAATCGCTCTTTGTGCAATGAAGTTGGAATCGAAATCGTCAAAACATTTCTCAACTGCTTCCCGGGTCATCGTCTTCTTATCGAAAAAGCGGATCAGACGGCCCTCGCCGCTGTCAATGGAAGGCTTAATAAAGACTTCATCGGCATCCAGGCAGCGCTCGACTGCCTCTTCTTTGGTAATCACATCAAAATGATCCCCGTAGTAAACGCCGGCGCTGTTCATCATCAGCGTCTCCGGGCGCTTCAGATCCCGCATCCACACACCGTGCATGCACTTGTCCTCGCCAAAGCGGCGGAACAGGGGGTTGCTGAAATAGGGAAGGATTTTTCCGTAATAGAGATCGTTCGGGATATAGCGGGGATCAGGCTTGTGATCTCTTTCCCAGAAGATCTGGTACCACATCTTCTTGGGCTTTATGCCGTACTTTTTCCAGAAGGGCACAACGATCTCGTTGTATTCCTTCGTAATATCGCTGACGTCGCTCATTCTTTTCAGACGCAGCTTGGCTGCCTTGACCACAGTGTACTCATGGTACCCGGCCTCCACCCTGTTATTCAAGTTGTCCCACTTTTTTCTAATGCCACTTCTCATAGGTCAATACTCCTTATTTAGCGCTGAACGGAAGGCTGAAAAATCGCCTTGGGATCGTCAAAAATATCTTCACTCTCCAGAACAATGGGCTCCACATCTACATCTCTCAGGAAGATGTAGGGCTTGTCGTAGTGGTAGAAGGGGGCGCGCTCCACGCGGTCGCAGTTGCCGTCCTCCATGATCTTGATGGTGTCCTCAATGAGGTCGAAGCCCACCTGCGCCATAACGCCAGTGTATGCCATATGGCGAATGTTCACTTCCGTCACCTTCATGTTGCCGTTAGAGTCCTCCTTCAAATCGAAGGACAGAATACCATGTGCCGGAACACCCAGCTTCTTTTCGATGTACTTAATGCAGCGATCGCAAAACTCGTTGATCCGATCCTCATTCAAGAAGCGGCCAAAGTGCGTATTGCCCGTGACATGGGACGGTGCTGTATTCGCCATCACATACTCGACGCACTCCAGCGCGGCACCCTTTACATACTCGCCATTATAATAGAGCATTTGGTTGGCCAAATGGCGGCCAGTGAGGAACTCACTCACCGTAAATTCCGGGATTTTTGAATTGATAAACAACCAGCTCTTATAGCTGCTCAGATCATCCAAGCGCAGAGAACCCAAGCCGCCGGTTCCCTCCGTGGCCCGGATCCAGCAGGGGAACCCGATTTCCTTTTCAACTTCCTCGAAGCGGGGATTCTCTTGGGTTACCTTAATGGTCTTGGGAATGAAATCGGTTCCCTCCAACAGATCAGCCATGATGGATTTGTCCTTCAAGGAGACCGACAGGAGCTTGCTGCCCATGAACACCGGGCAGGGGTACTTGCCGTGCTTTTTGTAGTAGTCACCCCACTCTACGATTTCGCTCTCCGGCTGCACAAAAGCATAGTCGATATGCTTGGCCTCCACCAGGGCCTCCATCCACGGAAAATATGCAGGATCAGTGCAGCGAGGGCAGACATAGTACTCATCCACAAGGCCCTTCATGAAGAATCCCATGGCTTTCTTCTCAATATCGCAGCCGATGATCTTGTAGTCGGGATGATTCTCCCGGATGATGCCCGCAATAGAACGCGGGGTCAGTCCGCCGATGCCTGTTACTAAAATAGTCTTCATGCTTCCATAACCTTTCAGAAAAATCTTTATAGTTTAACAATGATACAAGTGATACGCAGTTCTCTCCATATCACTAAGAGTATATCTCTGGTCACATATCAAGGACATTTCTTCTCGATGCAGAGTTGTTTCCAGATGCGGATAGTTCCGATCAACGGGCCAGTGAACGGGGCAGTAGATCTTCTGGGCAATCAGTCTGCTGCGAATCTTGGCTCTCTCCTCTTCCGGCAGCAAAACGGGAACGAAAAGAGGGCAATCCTCTTCCCGCATCTGCGGGAAGAGAAGCCGGGCGGGTCCGTCTGCTTTGCTTTCGATATATTCCATCAGGAACTGTGCATTTTGTCTTCTGCGCTGCCTGAGAAAATCAGATGAAATATGCTTCAGATTCTGAATTTCCGATGCAGAAGCCGCAAGATGCTCGTGTTTTTCTGCCAGCAGGTGATTAGCTGCGCTGTACTGGTCCAGAAATTGCTGCTTATCCCCGGAACCGGTTTGCAGATACACCGCCTTTTCACGACAAGCGCTCCGCCACTGTTCCGTATACTCCGGAGCCTGATCCGCTGAAAAGGGAACAGAAAAGCCGTCCCGGCAGTAAACCGCAGCGCACAGGCTATCCGTCCATTTCCGGTAGCTGCAAACCAGATAATCACAGAGTTCGTAGGTTTCAAGCAGGGAAAAAGCGGTCTGGGTTGCATCCACAATGAGCGGAATTCTATTTTTTTTGCAGAACTCCGCTTCTTTCAGCGTTTCCGGATCAGAGAATCCAAAATAATCCATCAGCAGCACTGCATCTGAATTGGCAGCAATCTGCCGGAACGAATCCCACTCATAGAATCGGACCTGAATATGCTTTGATGCGAACGGCTCCACCATAGAACCGCAGCAATACGCGGGCAGCGCAACGCTGTCGATTCTGTGCTTGGCAAGCAAGTCCTCGGCAATGTAGCCCAATCCTGTTCTGCCAGACAGCACGAATTCCCTCTGTCCAGACATCAAGGTAAAATATTTATTTTCACCGGCTTTACAGCTGTTAAAGTGAAATTCACTGCCAATTTCCTGCATAATTACCTCGTATCAACTGTTCCAGTAGCCGGTTTTCTTCACCAGCTCCCGGTACTCGTTTTCCAGAATGCCAATCACATTCAAGTCTCTGAATTCTCCGCCTTTGAAAACACGCTCCCGCTGGGTACCTTCCACCTGCCATCCGCATTTTTTGAACAGATTGAGTGAGGGAAAGTTATTTGAAAAGACTGTGCTTTCCAGCCGATGAAACCCAAGTTCATCAAATGCATAGCGCATGAGTGCCATAATCGCGTCAGTGCCGATCCCTTTCGACCGCAGCTTTGCAGCCGCGATCTTAATGCCCACGGACGCTGCGCGATTCTTCCAGTCAAAATCATGAAGGGTAACAAGTCCCACAGCGCCATACTCTCCGGCGTCAATGACCAAACGAATATTATTGGTATCCATGCTAGTCTTTTCGTACCATGCCCCCTGAATCTGCGATGAGACAGGAAACGCCCAGCCGATGACCTTGTTTTCCATCTCAGGATCATTCAGCATGTCCCTCAGCAGTTCCAGATCCGCGGGCTCAATTGCTCTTAATGTTACTTGCTTACCCAATACATTCATTTTGTTATCTCTTTCTCAGCGTCCCACTGTTGCTGTCTGTATACACTGAAGTCGACCACTTTCGTAGTTCCTCTTACAGAAACATCGCTGCGCTTCAATACTTTTCCTATCGTTTTCCAGATAATGCTTACGTCCAAAGCGAAGGACATATGTTCCACATAATAAATGTCATACTCAAATCGATCCGGCCAGTTGACGGCGTTTCTGCCGTTGATCTGTGCAAGGCCGGTAAGACCGGGCAGCACATCATGTCTGTGCATCTCTCGCTCGTTATAATAAGGAAGATAGCTGACAGCCAGCGGTCTGGGTCCCACAATGGACATATCGCCTTTCAGAATATTGATAAGCTCCGGCAGTTCGTCCAGACTGGTCGCTCTGAGGATCCGGCCGAATTTGGTAAGACGCTCCTCATCAGGGAGCAGCTCGCCGTTTTCGTCCTTTGCGTTAGACATGGAGCGAAATTTGAAGAGCTTAAAAATTTTGCCGTTCTTGCCGGGACGCTTCTGGCAAAAGATAACCGGGCTTCCCAGTTTGCATCTGACAAGAATTACCGTCACCAGATAAACCGGAGATAGCAAAACGATTGCCGTAAAAGACAGGACAATATCCAAAAATCGCTTAAAAAACTTTCTATACATACTCTCTTCCTCTATCTTTTAGACCTTTTGGCAACAGCTTTTCCGTTGGACCGCTGACTGCTTATTTGTTGCGAATTGGCCGGCTGAAGCTCCCGTATTTCCACTTGGAAAGCAGCAGCAGCAAGATGCCAACCGCCATGAGAATCACACCCACAAGAATACTCCCCATGGAGACAACCATGAGAGGAATAAACATAACAAGGAACACTTCAATGACCGACTGAAGTGTATACGCTGTTCCGAAGTCGTCCAGGGTGCCGCTCTTCATTTCGGGGTCCACAATTCTGAGAAGCGTAACGCCGATAGCGACCACGCCGGTAATATAGCCAAAAACGAAAATAGAGCGTTCAAACCAGTTGTTATGGAACAGCTTTCTGCCAATGAAGAACACCATGAAGTATGCCCAGGCGATTCCGATGATGCAGAGAATCAGAATAGGCAGCCAAAATTCAACCACCACGCTGATTTTGATGGTGCAGACGCCGAAGCCTACCAGATAGTCCGTTACGGAGCTGCCGATACGATCGACCACCCGCTTGTCAACCTGAGCGCTGTAGCCCAGCTTCTTCACCAGGAACTGAATCAGCACGCCGGCCATCATGGTCAGGCACATCATGGGCACCTCAATATTTTCCATACCGGGGAATCTCTTGTAGAAGTGATAGACTCCGTAGCCAATACCGGTTGCAGCCAGAATCAGCATCACATGGAAAGTCAGAGGATCCATGGTCATGGGATGGATGGTTACCTTTCCCAGCTCGTCCTGTTCTTCCTGAGGAATCTTTCCTGTTCTTGCGGATTCCGGCAGTTTTTCGATGGTATCCACAAAATTTGTAAGTCCGTGTCTTGTTGCGTAGTTAATGGCAATCAGACCGCCGAAAATGCCCACCAACAGGCCGATGGTCGCAAAGGTCTGGCCAATATATACGCAGTCTTCTCTGTTCAGCAGATTGTTGAGCGTTCCGCCGATCGAGGCGGCATAGCCGTGTCCTCCCGTAAAGCCAGCAGGCTGCAGCAGAGCAATTTCATTAAATACGCCGTCACCGAAAAGCAGTTTCAGTATGAGTCCGCCGAAAAAGCAGGCGGTTGCAAAGCCGAGAATTTCGGATGCCATATTGACACAAAAAGTGTCGCCCACATTGTTTATAACACTCTTTATATTGATCTTTTCGTTTTTGCCAATGAAAAGTCCGGCAAAGAGAACGCAGACCAGCAGATAAGGATAGGATCCTGCCTGATCGGAAAAAGGCAGGATGTTCAGAAACTGAGGACCCATCAACAAGCCCAGGAATCCTGCAATAACCGCAGAGGGGATATACGTGTTCTGAAAGAATCGAATTTTACCTCTCAGAATCTGCGCAACGAACAGCAGGCCGGACATGATGCAAAAGTCCATCAACATGGAGTAAGGGGTAAAATCCATAGCTTATCCCTCCTGTTTAACAGCATCCCACCATCCACTTACCACTTTGTGGTCAGGACGGTCATAAACCATATCTTTATTATCGGAAGAAACAACAGAAAAGAGGCTGTTGCATTTTTTCAGATCTTCGCTGAGTGCTTCCGGGGAGTTGTTGGAAAAAGCAAACATACCAAGCTTGGAAAGGATCGCGTGCTCCATGTTGCACTCTGCACCGATGTGGGTATTGATCAGGTCAAAGCTGCAGTCATCCATTGCTTTGATCTCTTCTCTGCCCAAGATCTTGTCCACTTTTCCCTCAGTCGCATAGTAGTTGACGATCAGCGTCTTTAAATCGGGCTTCTGATTTTCATTTCTTTCCACACCGGCAGTGGTTCCCAGCAGAGCATGGTGGATGAAAATATCCATATTATTTACCATGCCGCGCTCCGGGAGGAAAGAATACAGGTGGCCTCCGCAAAGCCGGAATCCGCACTCGAAGAACATGAACTCGCCCTCGTTGGTAACAAATCCGGAAACAAACATGTAGCCGTTGGTTACGCCCAGATTCCGAATCATATTTCTCATCTTGGGATCCACTTCTCTGCGGAACTTTTCCTCTCTTCTGGAGGGATAGAACCAAAGGCTCTGCACAACTCGCTCGGAGCCGTTCTTTGCAGAGTGCAACGCATCATCCGAAGTCAGCAGCTGGATTTCCCCGTCATAGATTGCGTAATACACATCAAACTTCGTTCCGACCTGATCGGAAATATAGTCCTCGATAATGACCTGCTTACAGACGGAGCAATCCATTGCATAGGCGTATGCCTTCTGCAGTTCCTCAAGATTATTCGCCACGCTGATGCCGATAGAGCCGCCGCGGTCTACGGGCTTCAGAATTACAGGGAAGCGGGTTACATCTTCAGGGCTTGCGTATTCCCGGATGGTAGGGACTCCGTTTTTATTGCAGGTTTCCTTAAACAGCATTTTATTTCTGGTAAACTCCAGCTGTTCCTCGTTAATATAGCAGGGCAAGCCCAGTCGATTACAAAGCTTCATGGCGTTTTCCACCCGGAACTCGCTGTAACCGGCGGTGACGCCGTCTACGCCCTCTGCTCTGCAGCGCTCTTCCAGCGCGTCCAGATCAGACCAGCTCATGTCCCACACTTCATCTGCATAATTTTTTGCAGGGCTTATGGTTCTATCCAGGTAATAATCTGCCACAATGGTGTAAACGCCCATTTCTTTTGCGCGTTTCACAAGAGAGACTTCGCACACAGACGCGCCCAAAATCAGCAGTTTTTTTCCTTTCAGCTCGTTATTCATAACTCCCTTACCTCTCAATTTCTCTTATACTTTACTCAAAGCAGCTACGAATGATCTCGATGATCTTGTCCTGCCGCTCCGGTGTCATCTTGTTGTCACTGGGCAGGCACAGGCCGCGATCAAAAATATCCATGCCCACATCCAAAGGCTTGCCGTCTTTACCGACAGCGCCACCGGCAATATAGGCGTTAGTCTTGGCACGGCCGTCACCCTCACGGGTCACAAAGCCATTCATCCGGTAAATCGGCTGCATATGCATGGGCTTCCAGATGGGGCGCCCCTCCGCATTATACTTTGCCAGTGTCTCCAAAATCTCCGTGGGGCAGCTCTTCCCTGTCTCACTGATGTAGAGGGCTTCCTGCTCACTGCGCACCTGCTTGCACATGGCATCTCTGTCTAGGATCATGCAGCTGAGCCAGAAGTTCGGCTCAGAAGTCTCCGCATTATAGGGGTTCATATGGACAGGCAGACCCTCAAAGCCCTTCTTGTAGCGCTCATAGATTGCCTTTTTCTGGGCAATATGTGTCTCCAGATAGGGGAACTGGCCGCGGACAACACCGGCAATTACGTTGCTCATCCGGTAGTTGTAGCCCAGCTCCTCGTGCTGATACCAAGGTGCATTCTCACGGGACTGGGTGGACCACTTGCGGACCTTGTGCGCCGTCTCCTCATCATCGGTCAGCAGCATACCGCCGGAGGAACCGGTGATAATTTTATTTCCGTTAAAGGAGATGCAGCTGAAATCGCCAAAGCGTCCGGTCTGTACGCCCTTGTAAGTAGCACCCAAAGACTCGGCAGCATCCTCCACAATGACAGCACCGTGGCGCTTGCAAATAGCGCGCAGCTCATCAATCTTACCGGGAGTGCCGTACAGGTGTGCCATGACCACAACCCTGACCTCGGGATAAAGTTCAAACGCCTTCTCCAGCGCCACGGGATCCATGTTCCAAGTGTCGTACTCCGTGTCGATGAACACCGGGACACCGCCCTCGTAAACCACCGGGTTTACAGTAGCATCAAAGGTCATATCAGAGCAAAACACCTTGTCTCCGGGTTTGACTCCTGCCAGCTTAACAGCAAGATGCAGTGCCGCCGTTCCGCAGGACAGCGCCACTGCATATTTACAACCGATCTTTTCGCAGGCCTGTCTCTCCACCTCGTTGATATTCTCACCGATCGTAGACATCCAGTTCGTCTCGTAGGCCTCCGTTATATATTTCAATTCTTCCCCGTGCATGGTAGGCGAACTCAGCCATACTTTCTTCTCAAAGGCAGTGAAATCCTTAGCCATTATTTCTCTCTCCTTCTCTCTTCTATCTTCCAATTTTTTCTATCCCACATCCATGAATATTTTTTGCTTAGCGAAAAAGCAGTTTTTCCTAAGTATGAACATTCAGTTTATTATAACACCTTTGATTCCATGTGTCTATAGGTAATACGCCTCATTTCCTGCGTGTTTTCTTCCATAATACTCATAAATCACAAGAAATAGGTTTGTAAAAATTCTGCAATCCTTTCTCTTCTGCCTCGAGTGCATCTGCATTTTTGGTCAAAACGCCATATTCCTCTCCGTTTCCAGAATTTATTATTTGAAATTACTTACTAAAAGAATTTCTGTTTTTTCGTATTCTCCAGATGATTACAGACACATACTGTGGTTATTACAAAGGAAGAAATTCTCACATTCACCGGGCAGAAAATCAATAACCTCGATTTTCCTCCAGATTCAGTATTTATGGCACTCCTACTCAAAACAAAATACAACAGTCGATCTGTTTTACAGATCGACTGTTGTATTTACAGCTGAGATATTGTACACCGTTTCGCGTCTCTGCACCGTCGGTGTTTTTCATGTATTCAATTCGTGCCACAGCAACATCAGATTAAGAGTTCCAAAGATGTTCCACATAATCTGGTAACGAAGATCACAATTGGATTGCAAAGAAATGCACGCAAAATTGTTTTCACGACATCCGTATATAAGATCCAATTTCTGCCCCAGAGCGCAGCACAAAGCGGAGCCAAAACTAAGAAGACCACCAACAGCTTTTTAGCGATCGGATATCCCTCTGCATTTTTCTTGGTCAGCAGATAAAACACACCGCCAAAAACAATGATTACCGAAACAAAGCGCCAGTATTCCGGCATCACCATGGGCACCATAGCGATTGTCAAGCCAGCAATAAAAAATTCATAGTCCACAAAGAGAGACAATCTCTCCGAAACAGAATCGAATGCAAGTGCCGACGCAGTGTCCGCATCGATGGGCTGTTCATCTTTCCTTCTTTGATCCGCGCCTAGCCCTATCGCCAAACACTTTTTGACTCTGGCCCCAAAAGGCTTCACATTTCGGAACCGAGCAAACCAATGCAGTAGAATAATAACAATCGTAGTCAGCGCAAATACGCTATACAGGATTTTCGCCACCTGCTCCGATCCGCTCTGCGCAACGGAAATCGCCCACTCAGCATCCGAATAAGTGTAATAGTCATTCGCCGTTTTGATTACATTAAGCAGTGTGTGGAGGAGCAGATTATCACTGGTAACACCGATCAAGTGTCCAGATAACATCTGTAAAACACTGGGAATGGTAGGAATCAGCGCAATGAATACAAACATAATCTGATAGCGACATTTTATATGGTGCACGATTCCCACCAAGACTCGCAGCAGCAGAAAAATGATTGCGCTGGTATGCAGGAATACCGGGAAAATATAGAGAATAAGTGTCCAAATATCCTTTTTCTTAAGATAGCTTCCACGGAATACCGCCAGAGTGATCATGCAGAACGCCGAAACATTCCGCACATTGTTCTCTACGCCAAAGAAGTTCAGCGTCAGCAATAAAATAATCACATAGGTAAGGATATCCTTGCGCTCTGCGCCAAGGTCTGTTCCCACCCGAAAAGTGATATAAAGTCCAGTATAGTAGATAAAAAATACAGGGATCGCAGGTAGCAATCGGTCAAGTCCCAGGTTGGCCAAAACCCAACAATAGTAGATAAAGGAATAATTTCTCTGATAACCGAATCTGTCGATCGTCGCTGCCTCGGCAAACGGAACTCCCTTTAATTGTTCAAGATATTGAAAATAGCGCACCATATCGGATTCAACGGTAGGCGCATAACAATAGGCAAAAACAGCCAATCCCCACGCAATGCAGAAAATATACGTTTTCCAGTGCGCAAAATCACGGCACAGTCCAATAAAAGCCAACACGAAACCGACAGGCGGACAGAGAAGCGTAACGCAGAGAATCAGCAGTGCCTTATGTTGTTTTACTTTATCTATCAAAAAACTTCCCCCTTAACAGTTCCAAAAACCGTGTGCTTATATCCCACAGCACTCTGGCCGACAGCTCGCCGCCCTCATTCACAGCACTGCCTAAAATTTCATATTATCTTTTACCCCACGTCCTATTGATCAGGCGAGGTGTCGGTGCATATGCGTTGCATAGCAAGAAATACATGCTTTTGTATTATATCATCCGGCCACATTTGTGTCCAGAGCCTATTTGCCCCATTTCATTCCTGTATATATGGCATTTTAGGAATTTTTTCGTGCCCTACCCATGTGGCTTTGCACCGGAAACGGGAGAAACCTTACCTTCCCCAAAAACAGCGGACAGAAACACGCTCTCTGTCCGCTGTTTTGCTTCCGATATTCACTTACCGGCTGCCCTGTCATCTTTACCCAGAGGCTGTCCTGCGACACTTTTTCACTTATTTTCAGCGCCGACCTTCAGATCGGTTTTGATCTGTGTCGTGCTGATCTCCGGCGTTCTGGGCAGGTAAACAACCTCAACGCCTTCCTCTTCCAGATAGTCGAATTTTCCCTTCCAATCGTCACCCATCACAAAGGTGTCGATGTGGTACTCATGGACGTCGGTGCGCTTCTGCTCCCAGCTTGTCTCCGGGATCACCAGGTCCACATAGCGGATGGCCTCTACCAGCGCCTTGCGCTGCTCGTAGGAGAAATAGCATTTTTTTCTCTTCTCGTTCCAGTTGAACTCGTCTGTAGATACGACAACCACCAGATAGTCGCCCAGTGCTTTTGCACGCTTGAGCAAATTGATATGACCGTAATGCAACAGATCGAATGTACCGTAGGTGATCACTCGTTTCATTATAATTCCTCCATTCTTATTTCAAAGGCTCCGCTTCCGCAAAAGCACGAACCTCTTGTGTGCATCATTGCTCTTTGCGGCACTTTCTTTTGTGCAGCAAAACCACACTCACCCGCATCGCCAACACCAGCGTCTCCGTCACAGAGGTCGCAATGCAGATATTTTGCACCGTCAGCGCATGGCAGGCGTACAGTACCAGCAGCACACCTGCATGCCAGAAGGCCGCAATGACAACCGAGAGATTGGCAAATTTTCCCAATCCCATAGGACTGAGCATGGGAAAGCCGAAAATATAGCACGGCAGCGCCACAACCACCGCAGGCATCAAAAGCCGCAGCAGCTCGCCGGAAGCGGCAAACTCCTGTCCAAACAGGAATCCGCAGAACTCCTCTGCGAAAATTGCAACCCCTGTACAGCCCACAAGGATGATGGGCATTAAGATCGTCAGAATCCGTTTTACCAGCCGATAGTCCTTGTTCTTCACCATGTAGGGATAGAGGCTGTCCGCAATCGGTGAAAAGGCACTTCTCGCCGTTGTCATCAGCTTCTCTGCTGAGGTATAGTGTCCCAATGCACTGCCCGTGGGATAGATGAAGCCCACAATCACCGTATTGGTTGCACTATATACCGTAGAGGCGATTCTGGAAACAAAATAGCTGCTGGAACGCCGCAATGTTTTCCAAATATAGTCCCAATCGACCTTGATGAATTTCACCCCAAGATGATGGTACACATCATAATAGGTCCACGCACAGGCGCCAAGCGCCCCCAAGGAATTGAACAAGGGGATCAGATAGCACTGCTCCTTGTTCTTTAAGAAGACAAAAATCGCCGCCGTAAAGAACAGCTTCATGCCTACCGCACGGTAGGTAATGGCAGACATTTTCTCCATTCCGCGATAGAGGAAGTCCGGCAGCAGGCAGTTAAGGAATGTAGAGAGGAAAAACAGCTGATGCAGCAGCATATTCTCCCGGAACCTGTCCACCGTCAGACAGAGCCCCGTGACCACGGCGTAGGAGAGCAGTCCCAGCAGCAGTTTGCACACTGTCACCGACGACAGAATCCGCGACAACTCCTTGGGATCGTCCCGATGCCGCGCCACATCCTCTGTCGAGGAGAGGATAAAGCCAAAATCCAGCACCAGCTGGATATACACTGTCATCGCCTGCGCAAAGCCGATCTCACCGTACATGACGGTTCCCAAAATTCTCGTCTGATAGGGAACCGTGATAAAACTAAAAAAGTAATTGGAGAATGTCAGGATATACAGCATCGCCGTATTCTTGAACAGCACTCCCTGTTTATGATCTTTCATTGGTTCAGCACTTCCACAATTCTATTTGCCACCGTCTCGGAAGCCGTTCCGTTTTCATAGTACTCCACCGAGGCGTTAAACTGCTCCAGCCGCTCCCGGTAAGGTGCTTCCTCAAAGGTTGCAAGATTTTCCAGCAGCTCCTCCGGGTCGTGCGCAAGGGGGAAGGGCAGCTTGTCGATGTCAAAATAGAAATTTCTGTCCGCGGCATAGTCCGCGATATCCGTCGCATACAGGAATACCGGCTTATCGATGAGCCCGGCATCGAACATCAGGCTGGAATAATCCGAAATCACCAGATCGGCCGCCGGAATCAGCTCGTAGAGATCCGGATAGTCGGTGGCATTGATGACTGTCTCGGAATAGGTGATAAAGCCCGCCTGTCCGGCCACATTGGGGTGCAGACGCACCGCAGCCACCCAGTCCTCCCCGGTTCTCTTCTTCAGCACATCGAGGATCTGCTGATAGTCGCGGATGTAGCAATCCGTCTCACCGCCGGCACGGAAGGTAGGTGCATACAGCAAAACCTTCTTATCTGCCGGGATGCCCAGCGCTTCCTTTACGCGCTGCTGCTTTTCCGGTGTCTGCTGAAACAGAACATCCAGCCGCGGAGAACCGCACTCCAGAATTTCCCCGTCATACCAAAACGCACGACGGCACAGCTTTGTAAAGAAGCCGCAGCCGGACAGGATCAGATCCGCCATGGCAGAATCGTGCTTGGCTCCGCGCACATAGTCCTCGCTGAGATGCTCGGCCGCATCCTTTTCAATTCTCTTGAGCGCCACCATGCCATGCCATGTCTGGATATAAAACTGCCCTTTTCGCTTACTGATTCCCAGAGATTTGCGGGAATTATCAATCCATACGGCAGCCGTAGCCAATTCCCAGTAGCCCCGCCATGACCGATAGCCCACACAGCGTATGGGCGCCGGGACACCGGCGCTTTCCGGATCAGCAGCGAGCCAGACAATATCCAGCTTTGGATTTTTCTCCAGCAGCTGCAGCGCAATTCCTTTTCCGTTATCGCCGAACCCCTTGCCATAATAGCTCACGATGGCGACCTTGTTTCGGTCTATCTTGAAAACACGGCAAAGAAACATAAAGGTTCGGATCATCCCGACCTTAATCCGGGTCATTATCTGCTCCATTGCTCTCCTCCGTCCTGCTCCGGGGAATTTTCTTCTATGTCCACGGTTTTTTTCTTTACATTAACCTCTTTGCATACGGCCATCAAATATCCCATGGAGGTGAGCAGCAGGAAATACATCGCCGTCGTATCCGTAAAGATACAGCTGAGGAACATTGCGCCGCAGGCAACCAGCGCCGCGATCATTGTCATCATATAGAACGGGACAGGCAGCTTCTTCCCCCGCTTCCAGCAGGCTCTCCCCACGCTCGTACAGCACATCAGGCAGAACAGCAGCATTACCGCAAACCCCGGCACGCCATAATTGAGCATCAGATGTAAATAGCTGTTATGCACAGCCTTTCCGGCGCCGATGGTATACGGTGCCAAGTCATATTTCTCTGCAAAATAGCTGTGGTTCGGGCCGATGCCCCAGACAGGTCTGCAGGCAACCAGCTGCATGGTCTGCTTCCAGATATCGATGCGGCCCGCGCCCTCAAAAGTGTCATGCTTTGCAAAATTGTCGTCCTTACCGGGTCGTTTTCCTCCCGAGGGCTTGATAATCTCAGAGATCTCCTCCCCCACGTTTTCTTCGATGGCTACGGAGGCGTGAGACATGCCCGTTCTTCCCAAAATAGCCACTTCACACACGAGGAAGGTGCAGCTTGCCGCAATCAAGAGCGCCGCCACGCAGCGCAGCACTGGTTGTACCCTCTCCATCTTTCTTCCATAGATGAAAAGGAAAAGCACTGCTGTCAGTGAAAACGCCAGGCTGACCCAGCCGCCTCTGGAATTTGCCAGCGGGAAATAGAGCATCTGCACCACAAAATTGCAGATAAAGAACACTTTTCCCAGTTTATTCTTCCACTTCTTATCAAATCCGCCCTTACGGCACATTGTCAGGCCAAAGAGGCTGTACACCGCAAAAATAAGCGCGTAGATTGCCGCATGGTTTGTGTCCTTATAAATGCCGAAGAGCAACAATCCGGACTCGGGATCCTTGGGCTGATAATACCGAAAACCAATCACTGCGGTAATACCATCATAGGTAATCACCCGGCTGTAGCGCACCAAAAACAGCGCCAGCGCGATGAAAGAAGCAATAAAGATCACGATGGCGCCGCCCAGCATCGCATGCAGCAGGGCGCGCTCGCGGTTCTCCTTCTTTTCCAGCAGGCACATCGGATAGAACGCGCCCAGCGGGAGCAAAACCATGATGAAGGATTTGATATTTCCGACGATTCCGCCCTCCCGGTTCATAACCGCACTGAGCAGACAGATCACCGCAAAAACGGTCAGCACCTTCCAGTAGGGCATCTGTTTCCAGCACTTGCGCACCACAATATCATAGAGAATCAGTGCTCCTGCCCATGCGATGAGCAGAGGATGCACCACCGGCACCACTTCACGCAGGATAATGATCTCATAGAGGAACAAGAAAATCCCATAGAAGAACACCAGCCACACATGAGAGGTCAGCATCCTCGTCAGTGCATGAGACTGTGCCCATGTATCTATTTGTCCCGTTGTTTTTCCAAAAAACTTCATGCTTTTTCTTCCCTCTTTTTCAGCACCCACGCTCTGTGCAGCAAACGGCAGGTCGCATTTAATCCCATCAGACGGACACAAAGTCCCGCTGCCTTTCCGATTTTTCCCGGTAGGTTCGGGACACAGAGCTTCTGGTATTTTTTTAATTGCTGCAGGATCGCTTCCCGTTCCTGTACAGGGAATCGGTACACATGGATCATGCTGTTCATATAAATATTGGCAACCCGCTGCCGCAGATAGCGTGTACGCTCAGAATCTTCCGGCAGGGTCTGCAATAATTTTTCCGCCCTTTCGATGATCTGAAGCCCATCGTTGAGGTGCTTACTCTTCACCGTAGAGGTAATGGCGCCCTCTCTGGCCTGTCGGTAGTAATAGAAATACCGATGGAACACCTGCACTGCCGGCGCTGCGCACAGCAGCCGCTGTGTCCACTCCTCGTCCTCATGGTAGATGCCCGGCAGGAAAAAAAGCTCCTCTTCCAGTAAGAACTCCCGCCGAAGCAAAAATCTGCAGGCAATCATGTAGCAGGTCTGCCCGTCCGCAGGAATCGCCTGCAAAAACTGCTCCACAGGCACCAATCCGTCGAGGCGCAAAAAAGCCTCACAGGACTCCGGCTCTGCTTTTTTCTCCGCCGCATAGTAGTTCTGATAGAGACCGATCGCCACCTGCGTCTCCGGCGTCAGATCGCGCAGCATCGCATCCGTCTGCGCCGGATCGATAAAATCGTCAGCGTCAAGGAACATCAGAAAATCTCCGGTGCTGTGGCGAATTCCCGTATTTCGGGCGGCAGACAGCCCTCCATTTTTCTGGTGGATCACCGATACTTCCCCGTGCGCTTTACTCAGCGCGTCGCACAGATCGCCGCTTCCGTCGGTAGCGCCGTCATCGACCAGAAGGATCTCCTTCTCTGCCTGCATTTTCAGCACAGAAGCCACGCACTCCTCCAGATATTCTTTAACATTATAAACAGGAATAATAATGCTGATCTTCACTCTGACACCTCTCGTTTTAACCGACGCAGCGACTGTGCAGCGCTGCAAATGCCCGCAGCGGCCCAACCATCCGTTTTCTCTCCGCCCACAGGAACATCCGCTTTGCCCGTCCCATATATTTCAGATACGGGTTTTCCCAGTAGCGCGGATACGCCTTTTCATATGCGCCAATATGGGCAAGAATCGTCTTGCGATCAGCGCCCTGCTTGCAGAGCGTCAAAATCTCGCCATATGGGAGGGCATAGATGGCGTGATACACCAGCTCTTCTTCATAGCCTTCGCCCAGTGCCTGCACCATTTGTGCATGGGCAGCCTTAAAATTCTCAACATACCGCTCTGCCACATTGGAAGCAGAGGTTCCGTTGCCGCGCTGATAGTAGTTGTAAAGCGCCTCATGCACCACACCGATTTTGGATGCGTACTTGGCCAGCACCGGCACCACCGGCATCTCCTCATACTGCTTGCATCCCACCGGATAACGGACACCGGATTTTTCAAACAATGCTCTGTGGAAAAGATGGGTACAGGACGAGAGAGGGCCGCAGGCGATAACCAGTTTCGGGTCACAGCCCGTGGTCAATCCATCTACTGAACCGGCACTCATCGGTTTCTTTCCATCAGAAACCACTTGATAATCGCAGAGGATATAGTCAGCATCCTCCTCTTTGGCGCACTGCAGCATTTTCTTTAGGAAATCCGGCTCATACCAGTCATCCCCGTCACAAAAGCAGATCCATTCACCGGACGCCGCCTCTATGCCGCAGTTACGGGCAGCTGAAACACCGCCGTTGCGCTCCTGATAAAAACATTGAATCCGGGGATCTGCCTTTTGCAGGCGCTCCATCACTTGCCGGCTGTCATCCTGCGAGCAATCATCCACCAAAAGCAGCTCCCAATTTCCATATGTCTGCTCTAAAACCGCCTGCACAGTGCGGGCGAGATAGGGCTCTACATTATATACAGGTACGATAATTGAAACTTTATCCATACTCTGCTCCTTTTTATTGCTTTTCCGCCTTGGCACGCTTTTCCTTTTTCGCAAAGGCCGGCATTCTGACAAGTCCCACAATGGTACCGACTCCATAGCTCAGATGGAGCAGCAGGAAAAGAAACGGCATTAAAAAGGTATAGCGCGTGGCCCGCCGGGAGATCACGGTAACCACCACACCGGCCAGCACAAAAAGACCATAAGCGGCCCACATGCAGCCCATCAGCAGCGGATGGCCCAGCACAGCCAGCAGCGTTGTCAGCACAATGGCCGCCACAAACGCCCCCGGCACCAGATGGTACAGGGAGATGCACCCCGGACAGACACCCAGCGTAAGGCCAATCCAGTAGCCGTTGGCGTACTTCTGCCGGATCATTTTTTTAAGATTGCTCCTTGCGTACTGATAGGACAGGATCTTCGGATCATAGCAGATCCGATAGCCGCACTGCCGGATGCGGTAGTGCATCTCGTTGTCCTCCGTGCGCAGCAGGCTCTCGTTAAAAAGTCCCGCTTTTTCAAAGACCTCTCGACGGTAGGCACCGTGGAACAGGCTTTTGACATATTGCTTTTCCTCGCTGCGGCGGCTGGTGCTGATACTGCTCCCGAAAAGAGAGTTTTCCGTCTCCAGCAGTGTCTTGGCCCAGGGGGTCTCATGCTCGATCAGACACGGTCTCTTTCCGCCGGACACATCTTCGCCTCCGGCAAGATTTTCCATATTCATGCGCGTGAAATCCGCCGGAATATGGGTGTGGGCATCAATGCGGATCAGCACATCGCCCCGAAAATTCCGAATCGCTACATTCCACCCGGAAGCCTGGATCTTTCCCGGATTGTCCAGCACCTGAATCGACCAGTACTCCCCCTCATGGGCGGTTTTGAATGTCTCCATTATTTCTCTGGTGGCATCGGTAGATCCGCTGTCAATGAGAACGATCTCCGTCTTATCATGCGCATATGTCTGTGCGTACAAATCACACAGCAGATTCGGCAGAAATCTCTCTTCATTTAATGCCACTACACAGAGAGAAACGGTTTCTATACTCAATGGAGTTCCTCCTTATAACGGGCCGTTCACAACATTTTTCTGTGACGTGCCTCACCCCGCGGTCTTCCATTCTCCGCAGAGTCAGCACGATTCCAAGGCCCTCCCCTGCCCTTAATCGGCAGGCCGCAAACAAACTTTTTCCACGAAACAATTTATCTTACAATGGCCTTTTTTCGAAAGGCAGAAAATTTCGCATGGAGTATATTATACTTATTCCATGTTTTTTTGTCAATAATACCGTCCCCTTCTCCAATTGCTAAAAAGTTGCATATTCCCATATTTTTCGCCATTATCGCCAAGTAACTCGTGAAATTTCAGCAATGCAACATCTACCTGTCTTCCTGCGGAGCATCGGATTTTGTCGTGTACACCCTAAGCCATATTCCCCGGCATAATCTGCCTCTGAAGCGACAAAACAGTAAAGCCGGCCTGCTTGGGCAGGCCGGCTTTTATACGATATACCATTTCATTATAGATTCAGCAGAACCTTTGCCTTCAGTACGGCCGCCACCGTCTTGGCATCCTCGATTTCGCCGTCCATGCAGCGGTGTACCAGCTCGTCGAAGGGAATACGCTGTGACTCCAAAAACTCATCCTCGTCGGGATGGGTCTCTCCAAAGGTCAGACCACGCGCCAAATAGAGGTACAGTGTCTCATTATAGCAACCGGGCGAGGCCAGCAGCTTCCCCATAGGGATCCACTCCTCCGCCGTCGCGCCGACCTCCTCTTTCAGCTCCCGCATCGCAGTGACAAAGGGATCCTCTCCCGGCTCCCGCTTGCCCGCCGGGATTTCCAGTACATTTTTTCCGAAAGCGTAGCGGTACTGGGTCACCATCGGTACGCAGTTGTGCTCATCCAGCGCCAGAATACCCACGCCGCCGGGGTGATCCACGACCTCCCGGAAGGCAGTTTCCCCATTGGGCAGGGACACCTTATCCAAATGCACCTTAATAATATGTCCTTCGAATATATCCTGTCGCTCCAGCGTCTTTTCCGTCAAATCCATAGCATCCGCCACCTTTCCGATTTCTTTTATCATACCACACCCGGCAGAAAAAACAAAGTAATTCTCCTGTTCCCCTGTCAAAATTGCGGCCGTATTGCTCTTGCACATTCCGAAAAAACATGCTATACTTTATTATCAATCTGTGAAAGGGGGCTTCTCCATGGATAAGAAGGGCACGAAAACTGCCGTACAAAACCGCAAGGCGTTCCACGATTATTTTGTGGAGGAGCGCTACGAGGCGGGCATCGAGCTGGCGGGTACGGAGGTCAAATCCATCCGCGGCGGCCGCGCCAATCTGAAGGACTCCTTCTGCGTGGCAAAGGATGGCGAAATCTACGCCTACCAGATGCATATCTCCCCCTATGAACAGGGCAACATCTTCAACCGTGACCCGGATCGTCCCAAACGTCTTTTGATGCACAAGCGTGAGATCCGTAAGCTCCACGACCTGCAAAAGCAGGACGGCTATGCGCTCATCCCACTGTCCCTCTATTTTAAGGACAGCCGTGTCAAAGTAGAATTGGGGCTTTGTAAGGGTAAGAAAACCTATGACAAGCGGGAAACGGTCGCCAAGCGTGATGCCAAGCGCGAAATGGATCGCGCCATGCGGGAGAAAAACCGCGGCTATTAACGTATACTATCATCCAAAAAAGGAGAAATTGATATGTCCAATCCTATTGCTACCATCGAGATGGAAAACGGCGAAAAGATCGTCTGCGAGCTCTACCCCGAGATTGCTCCGCAGAGCGTCCGTAATTTCATCTCTCTGGCCAATTCCGGCTTTTATAATGGCCTCATCTTCCACCGTGTCATCTCCGGCTTCATGATTCAGGGCGGCTGCCCACAGGGAACCGGCATGGGCGGCCCCGGCTATTGCATCAAGGGTGAGTTCGCCATCAACGGCGTGAAGAACGATCTGCGCCACAGCCGCGGTGTGCTGAGCATGGCTCGTGCCCAGTCCCCCAACAGCGCCGGCTCTCAGTTCTTCATCATGCACGATGACGGCTTCTTCCTGGACGGCCAGTATGCCGCCTTCGGCGCTGTTATGGAGGGTATGGAGACCGTGGATCACATTGCTGCCGTGAAGACGGATCGCAATGATAAGCCCAAGGAGCCCCAGGTCATCAAGTCCATCACCGTGGACACCCAGGGTGAGACCTATCCTGAGCCTGATAAGCTGCCGGATCCTTTCCACAGATAAATTTGTATCCCTTTCCCCTGCCTTCCCTTTGAAGGCAGGGCATATATGGGGGCGTACCGGTTTCGACGGGGGTGCGGAGACCGGATAAGCGGGCGGTGGCGCCTGGCCACCTTAAAACGGGCAAACTTAAATTTAACTGACAACAACACTGTTGCTGTTGCTGCCTAACTAAGGCAGCCGTCTGAACCGGAGAGGCCACAGGCCGGGGAAGGCGTCGTTAATGTGGCGTCCGTGCGGCGGGTAAGAGTTGCCCCGCCCAATGACTCTACCGACCTGTAAAGTCTGTTAAGTGCCTTTACAGCGAGGGAATTTTGAAACTTGACTGCGCCCGGAGAAAGTCTTGTCAAAACGCTTTCGGACAGGGGTTCGACTCCCCTCGCCTCCACCAAACAGATATTGGACGAACACCTTCTTTTTTAACGGCGGTTTCGCCGTGAAGGTGCGGCTCTAATATCAAAACAGAAAAGGCCGTCTTAGATTCATTTCTAAGACGGTCTTTTG
>RCNI01000264.1_pt1 | contig 34287 bp, 56 predicted proteins | sample 2041151 | NCBI WGS metagenome assembly RCNI01 (sample SAMN09708214, study PRJNA481090) | feces metagenome | isolation source: feces | place: Antarctica: Albino Rookery
TATCTGCACAAGAGGTGTCATCCGCCGCAAATAAAATGATTAGTTTTTATAAAAAATGTAATGAAAATGTAACAAACAATTAAAAAGCCATAGAGCCGCAATGATTTTGAGTGTTTTTCATGAGGGTTCAAATCCCTCCTTCTCCGCCATAACAAAACCGCTTAGAATGTTTATTCTAGGCGGTTTTCTTTATGTTTTTTGGTATATTCACGGAAAGTCTGAACTTTTATGTTGTACCTTTATCATACACTTGTACGGTATTTAGGACACACTTACGGGTGCATATACACTAAAACTGTAATGAAAATGTAATGAAAAAACCGCCCCGTTTGGGGGCGGTCATTTTATTTGTCCAGCAGCTGCTGCATCATCCAGATCACATACTCCGGCGGGTTTCTCTTTCCGGCTAGCCAGTCCTCCAATGTGCGGAGTGGAACATGGAAACGTTCTGCAAAAGCACGTTGTGAAAGGCCAGTGGATGCGACGATCTCCTTGATGGTCATGTCGTTACCTCCTAAAATCTGCCCTGCCATCATCAGCACCGGTGGGGCGGTTCCGGTGGACGGCCAATAGGCCGTTTCGGCTTAGATCATGCTTGCGGCGTTCTCTGCCGTAACTTCCTGCCAATCGATTGGGGTATAGACCATCAGCTGGCCATTACGGTATGCAAAATTTGGCGTTAGTTCTTCGGAACCAGCGACTTCCACCTGAATAACGCAGTCACCATGAGTCATGCCCCACTTGATGGCATCCAGAGCAGTTGTAAAATTCTTTGCGGAGTCGAAGATGCAAGAGTCGTTAGATACATAGCAGTTATAAGTTTTCATGATGTTTACCTCCACGTTTTTGTGTTGTTTTCTCTTTGTGACTATATACTACCACGCATTGCGTGGAATGTCAAGCACTTTTTCACAATTTTTTCAAAAAAATTTCCCTCTCCGGAATAACCCAGAGAGGGAAAAATATCATGCGGGCTTGTGGAATTCTTCCAGATCATCAATTCTATGATTGATGACCCTGATCTGCTCCTCCACCACCGGCATCCGTTTTGCAAAATTATTGTGCTGCCGCACTTCTCTTGTCAGCTCTTCCAACTTGGTGTCGGTAATCGCCTGACTGACCTTCACGTTGTTTTCACTTTTTCGGGATGTGGCAATCCCGGTAATCACCACCCCGATCAGCGACAATCCGCCTGTGATGATGGAAACGATAATCGATTCACTCATTCGCCTAACCGTCCTTATTTTTTGGTATTTGCCGCCTTTTTAGCATAATTAGCAGAGGAAATACCCAGCAGGACGCCCAGGCAGGTATCTACAGCTGTGATGGTGCCTACGACCTCGTCACCATAGGGCAGCCCCCAAATGCCGGACAGGGACATATACAGGGTACCAGCGGCAGGCAGCAGACACATAACCATCCATTTGAGTACGTTGTATACCTTGTCATTCATGATCATGGCCGTCCCTCCTCATCTCAGTTTACGGTTGACTTCCCGCTGCACAGCGTTGTAATCGTAGCCAGCGGCGGTCAGCTTAGCCTTGCGGTCGGCACCGCTGCCCCACTTGCCCTGAATAACCTCGGTTGCCACCTCAGACACAGACTTCTTAGGCTTCATCAGCAGACGATTGACTTCGGTCTGGACTTCCAGATAATCATAACCTGCAGCGGTCAGCTTGGCCTTGCGTTCCTCTCCACTGCACCACTTGCCCGCAATCACCTCTCGAGCAATGTCGGTCACGGACTTGGCAGGAGCGGGCTGAGAAAATGCAGGCCGGGCAAAGCCCTTAAAACGAGAATCACCCACGGGATACTCCTTACGACGGACAGCACCGCCCCGGTTGCCCTCGATGGTGTAGATGGTGTTGCTCTCCACACGCTCCACGATGCCGACGTGATCGGCCATGCCGCTGTGGTTGGAGTTCCAGTCCAGAGCGAAAATATCGCCTGCTCTGGGGGTAATGCTGCCGGGATGCCAGATACCCTTCTGTCGCCAGATTGCAATGTGGCGTTCGCAACCGCATTCGGTGCCGATGAGGTCCACACAGCCGGTCTTGATAGCTACAGCAGAAACGAAAGCGTCGCACCAGTCGTCGGTGGGTTTAACGGCATAGCCAGCAGCTATCGGGCGGTGACCGTTGTAGACGTTCAAAATGTCGATAAAGGACTTGTCATCCTCGTTCTTGCCCAGCCATGCCCGTGCCACATTCAGAAATTCGTTTGCAGTTTTCATAGTATTATCATATCTCCTTTTAATTATTTGATAAGGAAAATTAACGTGCCAGTTATAGTGTCACCAGCGTTACTGGCATAGGCTCTAAGCTCCCCACTTGGAATAGCGATAAGAGAACCCGGTCCAAGGGTAGTACCAGTTTTGCCGGTTCGTGCTGCGCCATAAGTTGTCATTTTTATATTGTTGCTACATCTGCCTATAACGTTTGCACCAACAGTGACGGGGCCACGCAAATCAATCGTAATAAAAACTAGATTTCCAACCTGATACGCAAAGGTCTCGACAACACTGTATTTTGACGAAATGGTCAGATAATCCTTATAATCGGAAGTCTCAGGGACCGTATTGGCATCAATGTTAGTTTTCAGGCCCCGATACGCATCGGCGGGTGTAGGGTCTACAACGGACGGGCAGATAAGTGCTGCCAGTTCGTCCGGGAGGACAGCCGCCTTACTGTAGGGAGTGCCTACTGTGATGGGCTGGTCATCCCGAGTCAGCGTCATGATTGCGGATTCACCATTCTGTAATTTGGCAAATTCGTCAGGTGTAATAACCACCTGATACTGTCCCGGTGCTCCGGGTACTCTATCAGTCATACTGTTTGCTCCTCTCCGGCGTAAAATTCGCCGCTGTAACGGAATGTACCAATAATGGCATCAATCCGCTGTTTTACACTTTTCAGTGCTTTTTCGATGTTGTTTGCTCCGTTGTAGTCCAGTGTGTCCATAGATGTGGGCAGATTGGACATGATTCCGCAGGCATTTGCCAGTGCAATCACGTTGCCAATATAGCGGCGGGCGTTGGTGTCGTCCATCCACCCGTCTGCCCTACCCCAGTCCGTTTTCGTGATGAGCGTCAACAGGATATCAAGCTGCGTTGCCAGTTCGGCCAGTTCCTTCACATTGGATTCGACACGGTTTAGGTCTGCCGCCGTATACCGGCCTTTTTCATTGCCCAGAAGCACATCTTCTTCCGTACGGTCAATCACAAAAATCATGTGCACAGCCCTCCTTCGTCTCCGGCGTACAGTTCACCGGCATAGCAGTACACGCCCTCAGTTTCGGCCTGTATGCCGGAAATCTTGATGGACGCTGTGTGGCCGTTCTGGGTGTAGGTGCTTGCCATGCTCGTGATAAAGCCACGTGTCTGGGTGCCCCATGGGTTAAGACTGGATGCTCTAACACCACAGGTCTGACCGGAAACCACCACATCTTCTTCCAGCAACTCCCGCAGCATAGCCGCATCGTACAGGCGGTTGAGTACTGCATCCACGTTACTGGCCGTCACCAGTGTGGCCGCATCTACCGTAAGGACATTGCCCTGCTCATTTGCCGTGGCGTACTGGTTCCGCCGGGAAACAACCATGGTGTTGTGGTCATACTTTTTTGCAGTGATGGATACAGAGCCGTTGGCGGTCACCTGCACCCAGTTATCACCGCTTGCGGATAATGAGCCACCAGAAATAACGTATCCATAATGCGGTTCAGAGAACGTCAGGAGAACATCCGTTCCGTTAATATACTCGCCACTTACCAGCTGTTCTTCCTCTGTGGATTTCACCCAGCTATGCCGGGTTACCTCAACTTTGGCATACCGTTTTCCGGTTTCCAGTCTCGCTCCCGGGAAAATCTGGCCGCCGTTAAAACTGCCCTGAACAGTATCAGATATAGGATTCAGTCGGACAGCATCCGTGCCATAAGTAGTAATCAATGCACCAATGGCAAGAGCCACCTGCTGCAGAGCCTCACGGCGGGTACAAACAGGCAGGTATCCGGTGATGGTAACACCGTCGAAAAATGTCGATATCTCATAGAGAATATCGCCCATGATAGCAGATATCACCGTATCAAGCGGAACCGCCTGATAAAATCCACCCAGAAAAGTGTCCTCCATGAGTCCGATTGCAGACTGGCAAGAGATTCGATAAAAATATGGGGCTTCTCTGGTGCTTTTGGTGGTGTACTGGACAGCCACCAATTTGCTGTTCTGATACAGCTCCACTCGCTGGTTCTCCTGCGGCAAAAGCTTTCTCTGCTTTCTGTCGTGGATTTCAAGCGTCATGGTGTCCACCGTCAATTCGCACAATTTGTGGTCTGCTTCACACACCGTTTCGGCTGAGATGATTTCGTTCGGCCCAAAGTGGATAGACTGACCTATCATGACCTTTTGGATTTTTGCAAACTGATAAGGCTTGGGTGTTTGCAGGATTTCCAATGTGATGCGGTCAAAACCTTCTACCAATTCTTCCAACAGCCACCGTGGGCTGTCCGGCTCTGCGACCATCTCACGCAGCAGGGTTTGTTTGCTGTACCATGTCACTTTGAGCCGGGAAACCCACTGATTTGTGGATGGGCTGAAAGTAAAAGTCAATCCCGTCGCTGTGTAGGGCACCGGAAAAACAATGGTGATTTTCGGCGGGACAGCAAACGTTCCGTCCGCACCCGACATCTCCTTACTCCACCAGCCGATACGCTCCGGGTTGTCCGGGAGGATGCGGCGGGAGCCGTCAAGCGGCCACCCTCCGTCCTCCAATGTGGCATAGGCGATATTGGAGGAACCTTTGAGCACGTCACTGGAAAAAGGCTGCCCGCCTGTACTGGTGGACGTGCCGGATTCCTGCGCCCCTTTCGGGGTGTCAATGTATTCAACTTCAAGCATTTCAGGGCACCACCTTCGGCCGCATAGCGATAAAGTTTACGGTGGTCTTTCCCCACAAAGTATTACGGTCTATGATTAAATCCACACTCCTGTCACCAGACGTGACATACATCCGCTGCGTCAACGTTGTCTGATTATGGGGAAAAGTGCAAACGTGGCTTTCGGTCGGTCTGGACATGGCATCCATCAGCCGGTCGAAGTCCTCAATGTTGCTGCCGCTACGCTCGATCTCCATGCTGTAGTTATAGACTGTGCCGATGATGTCACGGTACATATCACCGTCCTGCGTACGACCGGTTTTGTCGGTGTCCATGACAACAAACTTTTCCGTCAGTTTCGTGACGTGTACATCATACTCAATGCCGTCCATGATAAACGGTTTTAATTTTGCCATCCTATCACCTAACCTTTCGCCAGACTTGCACCAATTCGGCGGTTTTCTGCGTCAATAGCAGGTTTGAGCACGCGGGCCAACTGGGCCAACTCGCCGCTGAAATTGATATTTACATTCGGTGGGGTCAGGCCCCCGTACAGCTCCATAACCGCCATCAGTGCCTCCTGAATGGTCGCAAGAGGTGCTTCAACATTGGTGCCGTTCCGCTGATCGCCCACCATAGCCATGAAAGGCTTGTTTGCGGGAAGCACAGCACCACGGGCCAATTTAGGAACGTTGAGGCTGTTACCTGGAGGACCGTTATACACCCCATAGACCCTTAGTCGGTCAGCGACAGTGCCAGATGCCGACTTCCTGAACAAAAGCTTAAAAACAGGATTCTGGCTGATTTTATCCAATGCGTTGGTAACTGTCCTCTCCAAAGCATCTCCAATGCACTTAAATGTTTTTTTCCACCAGTCCAGAGTAAAAATGGGTGCAATTTTATCCCGCCAGAATTTCTTTACACTTTCCCACGCTTTTCCAAGCAATCCTACAATAGTATCCCAGTTTGCTACGGTAGTCGTTACTAATCCTACCGCACCGGCAGCAATTAGTGCAATGCCAAGTGGGACTCCAATACCGCTGAAGCAAAGTACCAAACCAATGGCAAGAAAAAGTGTACTTGTTGCAGCCGTAACGGCTCCCATGGGTCCCTGAAGTGCATTTTTAATAGTGTCCCAATTTAATGCTACAACGGTGACAAGTCCGACTGCACCCGCTGCCATTAGCGCAATTCCTAATGGCAAATTAACCCCAGTAAAAGCCAGCACTGCACCGATTACAAGGAGTGCCCCAGAAACCACAGCCACCACCGCACCGATAGGCCCTTGTAGGGCTTCCCGAATTGTGTCCCAGTTTAACAGGATAGTTCCCGCCAACGATGCGACACCCAGAGCCATCAAGACGATGCCTTTTGCGACAGCTACACCAGAAAATGCAAGGACTGCGCCGACGGCCAGAAACGCACCGCCCAGGATTCCGGTCACAATGGTAATTGCCATTCGGACCGAATCGGGCATGTCGTTCCAGTTTTCCTTTGCAATGGCAGCCAGTCCGATTGCACCCGCTACCATCAACCCAATACCTAGCGGAATATTGGCACCGGAGAATGCCAGAATAGCACCCAGAGCCAGCAAAGCACCGCTGATATAGACGGTGAGTTCATCGATTTTTCGTTTGTATTCATCGGTGTCGAACGCATCAAAATTTGGTCTGATTTCGTCAACGCCGCCAACGCCACCGGCAGCAGTACCACCACCGGGAGAACCCAGCTTGTTGATTTCATCAAAAGACGCCAGTTCCTTGGTTGCCTCCTTCGCAGCACCGCCCAATCCTTTAACAGCGTCGGTTTCCGCTTTCAGTGCTTTGGCACTGTCTGCACTCTGCTTTGCTGTTTTTCCCGACAGAATGGAGAAAACATTTGCCAGTACGTTTACAACGGCCGTCAGAATTTTCAGAACCGAAATAGCTACAGGCAGTACAAATTCATAAAGGGGCTGGAATGCGGTCAGCAGAGCACCTTTGAGCATGGCAAGCTGTGCTCGGTATTCTTCGTTCACTTTAAGAGCTTTTCCCATATACTGGACAACCTGATGGATGCCCCGATAAACAACAGAGAAAACCAGAGCCGAGCCTGCAATTCCTGCAAGCCTGCGGCCAAAGTGATGAATGGCCTTGCTGGCTCGTTCAAACGCTGCTGCCATGTTTCCACCCTTGGACAACTGTGCCTGCAGTTTGCCAGCCTGTGCCTTATTGGCTGCCAATCCAGCAGTTGCCTTCTTGATTTTCAAATTATAGGCTGTGAGTCTATCGTATACACCATCCCACTTTATCTGCAGGTTATCTACTTCCTTACTCTGAGCCTTTAGATCCGATTCTACTTTGGACTTTCTGGCGTATGCGTCAATAAATTCCTGAGGTCCTGTGCCCGGTTGCATGGCTGCCTGAATTCTTTCCCATTCTTCCTGCAATTCATGCTGTTTTTTCTTTGCAGTGTCCAAGGCGTAGGTCAATTCGTTCATCTGCTTTGTCAGTGGTAGTTTTGCAGATTCTGCTTTGGATATGTCCTGCTCAAACTGCTTAATTTTCTTTTCTGTATCCTTCAAGTCCTTTGCAACTTGGGAATTGTCGATTTTTGTCTTAAAAATAATTCTTCCATCTGCCGCCATTTATCCACCACCCCATTTCTGCAGTTCTTCAAGGTCTGCGTCTGTATACCGCGGGGCGATATCTACAAGATCCTTGTTTTGTCTGTACCATTCCGCATCGGAATCATCCAGTTTACGGCCACGCCGTTGAGCTTCCCGAATATGGACAACCTGAGCAAATGTGCAGTCCCCACCAATTTCCATATACGCAGAGAGGAAAGTCCACCAGTGCAGATATTTCTCCGCTCTGGATTCGTGCCCTAGAACTCGATTGATGGGGGCGATCATAAGCGGGAAGTCCTTTTCCCAATCCACAAGGATGGGACAGTCTTTGGAATTCGGACTTTCTTCACGCCCACCATTGAGAAAAATAAAACACTGGTGGATTGCTTCTTCTATGTCATCTGTGGGGATTTTTTCAGCGTCAGGATAAAAGATCTGAACAATGACCCAGGCACGTTCCTGGTCGGTTATGTCTGGGTCATTTATCGCTCTCATAAGTTCCAAGATATCCCGGAAATCAGAACGAATATCGTAGACATTCCCGTTGACGGTTACAGACTTCGGGAGTCCATATGTCATTTCTTAATGTACTTCCCGTATTTCTTCATAAGCATATCGGCTCTCGGGGTGGCAATGCCGATTTCCTTATCAGATGCTTCCTCCACAATATCGACGATTGCCAGCAGGAAGTTTGCCCATACAGGCAGGCCGTCAGCCAGTGCATACAGGCCAGTGTCAGGGAAAATCTTGGATGCAGAGCCTTCTCCAAAGACATTCTCGATATTCTTTCGCATTTCTGCTTCTCGCTCTCCGATCATGTCGTAGAGCTTGCGGCCGTCCTGCTCCACTTCAGCATTTTTTACCTCGCCTTCCGTCTGCAGGTTTGCCAGCTTTTCAAAGCAGTCATACAGGCGACGGGAAAATTCTGTGTCTGTGGGGTTGAAAGAGATTTCACCGCCAGCGACCTCATAGGTCTTTACACCAGTAGAATATTCGATCTTCATTTGGGATTACCTCTCTTTCTTACTTTTTGTCAGGAGTGAAAGTCACGACACCTGCAGCAACGGCTGCGGTTCCGATGGTTCTGGTGCCGCCATAGGTGATGGTGGTACTCATACCGATGTTACCACCGCCGGGGCCGCCGAAATCTGTGACCTCGATTGCACACTCGGAATAACGTTCGGCAAAAACAGCAGTATTTTCAGTTCCTGCGTACATATGCACGATAAGCATATCCTCAGATGCCAGAACCTGTGCATCGTGGTCTTTAATTGCCCGGTTCCAAATCAGAGCCTGTGCCTTATCACCGTTGGTGAGGGGCCACGGGTCGAAGTTCTGGGTGGTGATGGGGTCTTTCATTGTAGAGAAGGTACTGCCCAAGATATCCTTCTTGGTTTCTCTCTGCCAGTCCATAGCCATGCTGGAATCTTCCACGCGGATACCAATGGGTGCCCATTCGGGAGTTTCCGGGGTTTCAGGCTTGACATTGAGATAGGCGATAACCTTAGATCGGGCGATCATAGCCTTTTCAGGGGTATTAAACATCAAATCAGGCATATTTACTCTCCTTTAACATAGTAGTTTTTCTTGAAAGATGCGGTCAACTGTACCATGTACATGGCCGTACCTTCGTCGTTGGCTTCAAAAAGCGTTCCGTTTTGGGCGGTGATTTTTTCATCCCACGGTTCGTCGCCGAATGTTGGGGCAAGGCCGGTGCAGGACTGCTCCTGCACCCACTCTTGGAAATCCATAATCCATTCGGCGTTGACTTCTGCGGTTTCAGTGTCAGCCGGTGCCTTCGTGAATGTATAATACAGTCCGAAATTGTACTGATTCTGCACCGTAATATTGCCGAAAATGTCCGTTTTTCTGGGACCTTCCACAATGCCGTTTGGGAAAATACCGCCGGTGTTTGGAATCTGGTTTGTCCAATCCACAGTAAATTGGGAAAGAAGGTCCTGCCCGGGATAGGTAGCCAGCCATTCTCGCATCTTATCTAGAACGGTGGTTGTTTGCATAATCAGAAATCTCCTCTCCTATCTGGTCTCCTTCTGCCGCCATCATCCGCTTGTCCCAGTAAGGGCCAGCCTTGGCGTTGTACGTTTTTGTGTAGTTCAACGGGATATTGGTCCTTTTCAACTGGGAATCTTTAGGGAATCTATAGCCAACATTGGGGATGTTTGCAGGTCCTTTCCCGGTGGCAGCATTCACCATCTTCATGCCGTAATATTGATACTGTGCATAAACAGAATCAACGATGATTGATGTGGGGTCAGCGATTCTCTTAGAATCGTTTTCCAGCACTCCGGTTAAATGCGGCATATAGGCTCCAATTCTCAGGTTGATGATTCTGGTGAGCTGCTTTTGCACATCACCGTCAGGTGTTACACCGTGGTCTTTCAGGATCTTGTCTAGACCGTTGATTTGTATTTCAAGGGGCATCTAACCACCTGCCTCGATATGAACCAGCCTGTCTCTCCAAAACTTAGGGTCCACATACTTTACGACGCACAGCCCGGGTACGGAACTGGGAATGAATTTCGCCCAGTCCGTAACCATTGGGCCGATGCCGTGAAACACCTTGTCACCCACAAAAACAGCCTGCTTTTCGCAAGGGATAACCAACAGAAAAGTGTTGACATCCGTACCGCCGGTCTTGTCCACGTTCTGCGTTTTCTTGTAGTCCAAAAACGCCCCGGGGTAAACCGTTCGCCGGATCTGCTTCGTGTCGGGGTTCCAGTGATAAACCGTCACCGTCTGATTGCACAGGCTGTAGTCCAGCGGGTTTTTGGGTGGCAGAATCAAAGGCATCCGCTCACCCCCCGGTAAATAGGACGGTACAGGTTCACGGCTTCGTATACCTCACGCCGCCGGTGCTTTTCTACCTGTGCCTTTTCGGTTGCAGATGTGGGGCGATAAGCCACGCTCACAGAGCCAATGGACGCAGATGCAACTACACCGGAGTTCTGCATGGCATCCGCTCTTGCGTGGCTCACAAGCACCTCTGCGGCAGCACACACGGCCATTTTGTCTCCTTCCTCGCTGAGAGAGGACACGGTATAAATCCGCTCGTATCTCCGGATGGTGGCCTGTGCTTCACGTTCAGCCGCAGGCCACTCTTCCGTCGAGATGGAGCCGCCGTGGTATTCGTCCACATAAAACTGATAGTCAACGTACATGGGCGGCTCCTTTCAATCAAGCGGTCATGGGCTTGGTGCCGATGCCCTTCAGGACTGCAGCTTTCAGGGTGTTCTTCAGTGCCAGACCTGCAACCAGTTCCACTTCGCCGGTCTTTACTGCACCGGGGGCCATCATGTCAGGCATATAGCTGGTAATGATGGAGTTGCCGGTGGTGGTGATACCATGCAGGCCATCAAGGCCGGTGGAAACAGCGTAGATCTGAGAGGTTCCCAGTGCACTGGAAGTGGGGGCGATATCGGTCACACAGTCAATGGACGCAGAGCCGTTGTAGTATTTCTGCAGGTCGATCATGGGGACACCTGCATAGGTTTCTACCTGACGGCCGAACTCGTCTCGTCTGGCCTCATAGTAGCCAGCACGGCGTGCCGCACTACGCAGCTTGATGAGCATGCCCTTGTTCATCAGCAGCATGTTGGGGTTGTCCACGGATGCAACCATTGCGTCCACTTCGTCCAGCAGAGCGTTGTAGTTGGTATCCATGGCATCGGCAGTGGATACGTCAACCGTAGTCTCAAACTCGTTGGAGGTGCCAGCCAGCAGCTTGCGCAGGCCGTCAAAGGTGTTGGTTTCAAAACCTGCACCACTGGATGCAGATGTGCCGTTGATACACAGATAACTGTAGTAGTTGGCGGTTGCTTTGATCTTCTGGCGTGCCTGAAATGCCAGCTCATCGATGGAACCGGAGGTGTTCTGCAGCACACGGTCAAGCTTGAAAGCACCGCCCATGATGATTGCACTGGTGGTCTTTTTCTCACGCTTGGCTTCATTGGCGGTGTACTCGGCATTGATAGCACGAGTAGCGGCGGTAGAGGGGGTTTTCAGCTGGATATAGCCGTAGGTCAGGGTACTGCCGCCAGTACCGGGGGAAATGGAGTTATCAAAGGTCAGGTTGTCCAGCAGGAAAGAAGAACGCTGGAACTCATCAACGACCATCTGATCTACATGGTCAGCCATGCCGACTTTTGCTTCTGCAAGAGTAATTGCCATAATTATTTACTTCCTTTCAAATTTTTCACGCAGTGCCGCTGCCAACGTCATGGGAGAGCCACTGCCGTCTGCACCGCCGGAACCAGTGCCACCGGCAAAGGGGGGCGGTGTCTGTTCTTCGCCGAAGAGATAGGGGTTATCTGTCCGGCATCCTTCGAGTGCCGATTTAATATCGGCTTCCTGATTTTTGCTGTTTTTCAGGGTTTCGGTGTCCAGCAGGGCCATAATGGCCTTTGCATTTTTACCATGGGCTGCGGTAATTGCATCCTTGACGGCGTTTTCAAAGTTGATGCCATCAAGTTTCTGCTGCCACTCAGTGTCTTTGTTCTGCAGGTTGGTTGTCAGTGTTGCAATCTGGTTTTTCAGGTCGGTCACATCCACATCCTTGAAACCATCCAAAGCATCCTGAGCGATCTTCAGCTGTTCCTTGATGTGGTCATAGTCGGAATAGGCTTTCTTCGCCGCTTCGATGTCCCGGCCATTTTCGTCCATGATTGCGTCAATCACTTCCTTGGGCAGCGCCTGCTCGCCTACCTTGAAGTTCTGCAAAAATTCTCTACGCATAATTTTTCCTTTCTTCACTACGCTTTTTACGGGGTCGCATCCCATGTGTTTCCGTTTTTACGCCCGGCGGCAAAAATGGTATGAAAAAGCAGCTGTTGCAAAATACGCAACAACTGCTGAATCAATGGGGTATAAAATTGGACATGAAAAAACCACCTTCCGAAATCGGTTGGTGGTTTAGTCCGCAAAGGGATCATAATATTTTTTCTTCAGCATCTCATATGCTTCTTTGATTTCTTGCGGAGTATCTTTCCGAAGGACATAATTCTGGTTCTCATCAAAATAGAACCACTCGTCTAAGGTCATGCTGAGTTTTGAATCCTCATCTGACATTGGATGCATCATGAAACATCTCACCTACTTTTTCCATTAAAAATGGATCGTTTATATTGCCTTTATCATTTTGAAGTAAAACCTCTGCAATTAATTCATTAAGTGAGTTGTAATGCTTCAAACCTACGGCTGCATTTTTGCTGACTATTGCACTGATGTAGTTACTTTGTGAAGAAATTTGGTTCATAACATACGCTCGTAAATCAGCTTCTATCTCTCGCTTGATAGTACCACTATCCTTGCCGGAAGTCAATGCCTTTCTGTCAATCAAATCCCAGTGGTCCTTGTGGTGCATTTCATGTCGTAAAACATCTTCTGCATTCTCAGCTACAAAATAATTACTTTCCAACTCATTGTGAATGTATTCATCATTTGAGATTTTCTCGTTAACATATAGTCGATTTATTGAATGGTCGTATGCTGCAACGCCAGGTAGGTCTTTATTTATTATAATTTCGTTAACGTTTTTCAACTGTGGAATGTTTTCTTTTTCTCTTTCAATTAACGTAATCGTGTTCTGCGCATCTTTAGTGTTGGTTTGCGTGAATATTCCTTCATGTCCATCCACTGAATATCCCTTTGTCACTATTTCTTTTTTATTGAAATCTTGATATGTAAATATCTTGGGCTGACCCATAAAGTCCACAGTTTCCCTATACAGATAGCTGCGTTCACCTCTGGAACCTGCAATCCAAGTTCTTTCCCTTTGTTCTACAAGCCCTGCGGCCTTGCTGAATCGCCTGTATTCGGCGTTTAGCACACGCAGACGGGAATTGTACTGTGCAATCCTTTCTTTGTCTCCTGTGGCTTCTGCTACCGCTGTGCGGCGTTTTTGCTCCCGGATAGCACGTTCTATCTCACGCTGTTTTTGTGTCGCCTGATAGGTTGTGTAATGCCGTCCTTCATAGTCGATGCCGTTCTGATTTGACTGCCGCATCTCTGCCAGCTGAGCCGCACTGTACTGGGGCTGTGACACGCCCATGATGATGGGATGTGCTGAGTGCCCACAGTTCAGCGTGCCGATTCGCCGCACAAGGCTATCATTTAGAGCCTGATACTCTGCATCTGGGTACTGCTTCCCTTGTATCGGCTCATGGTCGGGAGCGGATGCGAAGTGTGCGGAAATCTCCCAACCATCGGCTTCAAAATCATCATGCACCTGCTGGCTGATTTTCTCTTGCATCAGGCCCAGACCGCCGATCACGTTGAGTCGTACATGGGCGCCCAGTTCAATCTTTCGCCCGGACTTGTATTCCAGAGCCACGATACCACGATTAGCAAGTTGCCGTGTTGCATCACGGATTGCGGAGTTGTAGTCCTGTGCACCTGTGGACACTCGCATAAACGCATCATCACACGCTTTATATAGTGCATCATCAATGGTGTGGTAGGACTTCTCGCCTGCCATATTTTCCGTGATAAATCCGATGGACGTGGTGCCGTAGAAGTTCTGCAACTGCTCTCCTGCTTCTGCCACCGCCGCCGAAACGATTGACTGTACTGCGGGATTTTCGGCAAAGGGGATGGCGGCAGAGGTTGGGAGGAATTCCAGATCATACCGATACCCAACCTCTGCGGACTGTTTCAACAGTTCTTCAATTTCTTTTTGGGAGACTCCAAGAAGCTGCTGAAGCTTTTTCTTGATTTCCTTCTGCGACTTGCCAAGCGTCTGCAGCTTCCAAACCTCGTATGCAGCGGTGGAGGTCAACTGCCCGGCTTCCGATATTCGCCGGGCAATCTCACGGACAAGCCAGTCGGTGATTGGGTCAATGATGACCTGCACGGAGTTGCCGAGCCGCTCGATCTGGTCCGGTGTCAGCACATGGCATCACGCTCCTGCAATGATTTCCTCCGCCTGCTCGGCGGTAATCCAGCGGGGAGCATAGCCCCTGACCTGCTCGGCGGTGATACGGCCCATAATGTATTGGATTTTGATAAAATCAAACATTTTTCTGCACCTCCATCATGGCAAGGACGGCAGACTCTAAAGCGGCCAGCCTATCGCTGTCACTGGGGCCTGTGTTTGGCAGGTCTGCCGCTTGTTTCTGCATTTCTGCAAATTCCTTGGCGGTGACGTCCGTCTCTTTTCCATTTTTATAAGATTTCACGCATTGCACCCCCAAATTTTAATGTTTGTCCCCGCAGGGAAAGCACCTGCGTTCCCTCTCGCAATCCTGATACCTGTAATTGGGTTATCATTTAATGCTCCTGATTCGCAGAAAAATGGTGCCGTTCGCATGGGTTCAAAGCCGTAATTATTCCCCGGAGTTGCGTTTGCGACATAACACGCCCAATTTCCTTTGATTTCAGCCAAAAATCCGTCCATCCCGGATTTGTTCGATGGTGCGGAGATGCCGCCCATGAACAGCCGATATGCGGGGTTTTCTGCGGATTTAACCGATACAAGCGTCCGCACCGTATCACTGTCAGATGCATTTGTCGGCCTTGTGATATGAATTCGGAATGCCCGGATGGCGAAAGTTTTCCCGTCTTTGTCTACATCCCGCTCAAAAATCATGTCGCTCGGCAAGGTGTCGTCACAAATAATCCGCCATTCGCTGGATTTCGCTGCATTGATATTCTCTCGTGCCTGCTCCTGCTGGGCGGGGGTCAGGGTTTGGGGGGTAACGCGTACCATCTGGCTCAGGGCGTCCTGCAAACCGCCAGCATCGTTAATCACGCCATGGCCTGTAATGGCACAACTGGAAGCATCTGCGGCGGTAACTTCACCAACGATGTACACCAGTCTGTCAGGCACATAAGGGTCATCCTGAGCCAACAGCGGCATCCAGACAACATCGTCCTTTTTGAGCAGATCCACTCCGTCAATCTCAGTGTTATACCAGACCTGAGCCGTAGCAGCTGCCCATTTCTTGATGTTAGCCCACGTGGAAGATTTGAAACGACCATCAGGCGGGTCATTTTTCGTGACAAGGAACTTCACGCCGGTGGGAGGGGTGAACCACTGCGTGCGGATGGAGCCAGTCTCTCCAACATAGGCAAAAAGCACACGCCCAGAAGGAAACGGCTTGGTAAAGACAGCCTCCTTGGCTCGGCCATCATAGCCGGTATACCGGAGGATTTCGTCCGGATTGGTCCCGCCGCCGGGGTAGTAGAGGACAGAAAGACCGGCGTTTTTCTCCGGGTTGCAAAAATCAGCAATTTCCATAGATTTTTTGCTTGCCGTGTAGCTTCCGGAGCTTCCGGAGACGGTCACGCTGAGGACTTTATTGCCCAGTGTAGTGTGCGTTTCCATTGTGAGGACAGCGCCGAGCCCGGAAGGGCTCCAAACAAAGGTTCTTTGTTCCGCAACGCCGCTGCTGATTCGTGTGTCCTCCTTGAATCGGTAAAACGGAGAGGGACTTCCCAGCGACTGGGAGCTTAACCGGAAATGCACGCCTTTGTACAGGAGCTTGACAGTTTTTCCGTCCAGTATTGCAAACTCGGCTTGACGGTAGGTCGCTTCCTTGCCATCCTTATCTTTCGTGACAAAGCCACCGTCACCAGAATCTGTGACATAGACCACAAAGTCTTTGGGCTGTAAGTCGGAGAAGTCAACAGTAACAGGCGGATTGACCAGCTGTACCTTGCCATCGGCAAAGACAGCCATCAACATGGTTCCGACTGCTTCTTCCGGGACTGTGATCTCTGGCAGAGGCCCACCGGAAGAAATACTGACGGGGTAGTGCTTTTTATCTGGGTCGTTGAAGAAAATCACGTCCCACGCTTCAAGGCTGCTGCCACCTGCCAGAAGCAGCGGAAACGGCGTACCCTGACCAGGAAGCGGCAGTGATTCCAGTTTCTTGGGGTCAGGCGTTAGCAGTTGCTGCTTCTTCTCTGGGGAAGTTTCCGGCAGGAGTGCTTCCCGCCACCCGACTGGTAGAGTTGCTGTATTGAGTAAGGTCTTGGGGTTTGCGTCGGCTGAATCTGCGCTGATCCACAGGCCGCCGCCCATGTATGCCGCCTCCATGGTCACGTTTTCCGGCTTTCCGTCAGCTCCATAGCTTACCACTTCCCAGGGTTTTCCGATCAGTTTGTCTTGCTTGCTGTCCCGCAGATTCTGGATGTCACGGCCCTGCTGCACAATCGCATCGGCGTTTTTGCCGATGTTGGTAATGTTGGTGCTGATTGCCGCTTCAACCTGAGCTTTCCAGTCTGGGGTGGGTTCCGGGTCAGTTCCCTGCCGGATGCCATACCACACCTGCCCAAGCGGGCATTCCACGGATGCCTTTACTACACCTTTCCCGTCCTTTCCAATCAGTACAATAGTGGGGGTTGCCCCCGCTGTTTTCGTCATTTCCCACGGCAGCAGGACGGAGTCAGACACCATGAGAATGTCAATCACCTTTTCACCGTCATAAAACTGTGCCGTTTTCGCAAGGCCATCCCATTCCGGGGAAAACTCCAAATCGATCATGATGCCCTGAGAGCCGGTGGTCAGCGTCTCCCGCTCTGTGATTGTGGCCTGTTTACCGGTAACTGTAATTTTCATTCAATGCCTTCCCCCAATCTCTCGATATTCGGCATATATTTTTCACGGACTCTCCGCAAGTCCTCCTCTGTTTCGTATGGCATATCATACCGCTTTGCCAGCACAATTTCAGGTTTGAGCAATCCCCTTGCTACAAGGTCAAGACCCTCTGCGAAATCAGCTTCGGGGTCATACAGCACGCCATTGCCCCAGTCAAATGTCAGGTCGATATCGTCCCTAAACTCATGGGCACCGGGGATGCGGTACAGCGTGCCCAGCTTACCGCACAGCCGAACGGTCTGCTTGACAGATTCTTCCCATGCGTCCTGAAAGTCGATGACAGTCAGAGCATAATCACCATCAGAGGATGTGATTTCAGTTGCTGTCCGCTCCACTTCCTGTACATCTGCCAGCAGGCCACGCTTCAGACCGATAATGGATTCGCAATTTCGCAAATATTCCTGCTTTCTGGCAAGGAATGACTGGTCACGCAGCTGAGGGCTGAAAATCGTGATGCCTATATCAGACGGATCTTCATCCAGCCCAACAAAAAGGTCATCATCCAACTGCTTCTTCCCGTTTTTGTCCACCTGAAACATATCAGCAGAAGCAATGATACGGGACTGGCCCTTCTCAAACTCTCCGTCCAGAAGAGCTTCGTTTCGGTCGATGTTGTGAATCAGTGTAGTTGCCGCAGCATACACGGACACGGCATCATGGGAGCCGTCCACACAGTTCTCAATGGGTGTTCTCAGCTCCACCATGCCGATGTTGTCAATGTTCAGCGTCAATTCGTCCGTCAGCATTTCATATCTGGGGATAGAATTGATAGGCACTCTCACACCCAGCATGCCCTTATCAGCCGACTTGTACAGCTGGTTGCGGATGGTGAGTTTATTGCCAACACCCACAGAGCGGCGTTCCAGAAGCGTGTAGTACTGGTTTCCATACGTGGAGAATTCCCACGAACCCATATCGGTAATTTCACCGTATGCGTTCCGGCCAAAAACGAAAATGTTCTTCCGGGGCACCGGCATGAACAGGAAAGTTTTGCCCATCGGCACAGGCTTAATCAGCACACTGCCGCCGATAAGTTCCTGCTGTGTCAGCTTCTTGCGGTTGGGAAACAGATTGTCAAGAATCCGCTGTGTAAAAGCGTCCTTACTGGATGCCTTATATTCCGCAAAAGTAGCTTTTGACAGCTTGCGGACAATAGTATAGGCAATTCGCTGGCAAGGGTCAGAGTCCTTGGTTTTCTGCTGATTGTAGTATAAGCTGAACCAGTCGGAGATTGCCGTCTGCATCTCCTGTGAGGTGATATCCGTGCCGCCAAATGCCTGCAGCAGTGCCATTCTCTGTATCATTTTCCGCTCACCTCTTCGCTTTTAATGTAGATTTTTCTGACAGCTCGCTGTCCCATCTTCATGCCGTCTATGTAAGACCGCAGCAGTTCATTTTCATGCTGCAACAGCTGGAATTTCTCTTTCAGTCGGTTATTTTCGGCATATACGGATTCCTTTGCCCACATGGGCAGAAACGTGCCGTAGAGCCACTTTTTAATCTTTCTCATGTAAATATGCCCCCTCTCCGAGCAGCCGTCTTGTCTCCCTGTTACGCCGCAGGACGGTATAGCAGAAATACCGGGTTTCGTCCATGGCGTGGTCGTTTTCCTTGATGACCTTGTCCTCTTCCGTCCGGTCATCCCATCGGTAAAGGCCGAATTCCCGTTCTGTGTCCTTGCAGTCCGTGCCGATCAGCAGTACACCTGCCTGCAGGCAGTTGGATGTGAATCGGATGCCGGGGAGCACATCGTTTTTCGCAGGCCGGACGGAATACTTGCCGTGACTGCGGATAGTTGCGATAAAAGAAGCTGCGGAAGGGTCAATAATAATATGGCGGATGGGAATATCGCCGGTCAGCTTTTCCAGTTCCCGGTAATACTCTTCATCCGTCTTGTTGATGGAATTTTCACGCCCTGAATAGTAATACTCCCGCACTCTCAGAGCCTTGCCACTGCTTACGAACCACAGGCCAGCAGAAAACGGGTTTCGTGTTCCATAGTCAATGGACACATACCACTCGCCGTGCCGGAAATACTCAGGCGGCAGAGTGGAAACATCCACCATGCTACGCTCTTTGTCGAAGTTATACACAAGCCCCTCTGCCATGCACCACTCGCCCAAAATATACCGGCGATAGAACACGCCCGTGTATAGCTTTTCGTATCGCTGCCTGATTTCGGGTGCAAGGGATAGGTTATCAGCCATAGTAAAATGCAGATGCAGGATTTTCAGTTCCTTCGCCCGCAAAACCCACTCTTTGTAAAACCAGTGTTCAGGTCCTGCCGGGTTGCAGTTAAACCACATCTTTGACCCGGCAACAGAGCATCGAGCACAGGCCTGCTCCACAAAGGAGCGGGGCATCAGTGCCGCCTCGTCCAGAAAAATTCCCGCCAGTGTGATGCCCTGAATGAGTGTGTATGAGCTTTCGTCCCTGCCGCCAAACAAGAAAAACGTGTTTGTCCGGCCGCCTACAGTGACGATCAGCTTGTTTTCGCTGCGTTTTTCTGTGATAGTCAGTCCAGTGCCGCCCAGCCAGTTAGGCAGGTTCATCACTACGTTACGCCGCAGCGATTCAATGGTTTTTCCGCAGATGCCAAACGTGCAGCCGTCAAAGGTTGACATGGCCCACAAGAGAAAGCCAACAGCCATCCACACGGTCTTACCAGATCGGACAGCTCCGTCACAGATGATGCCGTCATAGTCCCGGAATTTTGGACGGTTCCACCATGTGGCTGCCAGCAGTTGGCGTTTACTCAACTTCTGGTAAATCATCTGTGTCCACGTCCTCTCCGGTTCCTTCGGTCAGCACATCCACAAGGTTGCTGCCTGTGGTGTCGGCTGTGTCTGCCTTCTTGTCAAACATTCCCAAGTGCTTGCCAGCCAGTTCCAAAGCACGAAGTTTATTGTTGAATTTCAGGTGACTGTCCTGTTCATCCCCTGCTTTGCTCATGCCGACGGAAATCAATTCCCTGAGTATATCGTCGGCTGTTACCTCAACACGGCTCTGCTGCCTTGTACGGGCTTTCTGGATAGCTTTCTGTATGTCTGGCTTTGTCAGGTTTTCACTTCCGATTGCTCTTGCGGCCTTTTCACTATATCCTGCCCGAATAGCGGCCTGAGTGGCGTTCAGATCCACAAGGTACTCGCTCACAAATCGTCTTTGTTTGTCTGTTAATGCCACTCGTCACCACCTCTCTTTATGGCATGAAAAAAGGAACCACATCTCTGTGATTCCTGAAATATTCGTACTGTGGCAGGCTCCGGGAGTCGCACCCGGGTCTCCGGTCACGGCAGGCTCAAATCCCACCAGTCGAAATGTGGGGGCCCGCTACGGTGTTCTGGCGTTGAACTATGCCTGCGTATTGCCCCGTTAACTGCCGACGCTATGGCACGGGGCCACTCCATAGCACCATTTCATTTTGGTGGGTCAGGTTGGAATCGAACCAACGGTGTTTCTCGTGTCACTGTTTTACAGACAGCTATCTTCGCCAACTGGATATACTGACCCGTGTCTACCGCTTTTTGATTTCGCATATCTTTGGCTGTGGGTGAAGCGTTTGCAACTGTAAACACCCAATATGTGCCGGGTTTGACTTGAACTTAATCTTTTATCAAATTTGAATTTTTGTGTCCCGGCACATCCCGTCCAGGATTACACTGGGGATGTCACACATATCACTCATGTGTGGCACAGCCGCCGCTTATGGGTGACGGCTTATGTAGAGGGAGGTACATCACCTTGCGAAAAGGAAGGGATGTCTTGCGTCCTTTTCGACAATACTATTTTACCACAGGTTAATGGCTTTTTAACGCCATCTTTTGCAAATGTCAGTCCAGAAAGCCATATTTCTGAGCCACCAAGAGGATAAACTCGGCGTGATATCTTTGAGCCTGCCGGTAGCTTACGGGCACGCTTGCTGCAGCACCTTCCAGTGTGTGGCTCCGCTGCCAGAACACCAGTTCGATGATTTTCAGCCTGTCCTTTCCACTGGGCATCATCCTTGTGTGTGCCACTGCGCCCCTCACGGCTTCATATTCCCTCTGTTCGTTGTGTGGTAGTTCTCTTATAGCCAGATTCTCAACTGCTCGGCTCTCTCCGCCTGAGCCGTGAGGTGTGCCGCTATAGTCGGCTGTGGTGGACTGGCTCTGCAGGTCTGACAGCTGTTCCCGCAGGGAAGGATACCGCCGGATCATGTCCTTAACGTAAGCCCACCATCCGTAATGCGTCCTGCTCATCGGTATGTCCTCCTACTCTTGATGCCCCGCAGCTCGATTCGGTTCGTGATTTCAAACCCGGACAGAGCGGCGAACTCCCGGATGGAGTGCACCAGGCGGGTGACACGTGCTTCTTCGTCCGTTATGGGCTTCGTTGCGGCGTATGCGGTGGGGTCGTGGTAACCCTCGCTGTTCTGGTTTTCTTTATGGGGCATGCGGGTCACTCCTTTCTTTTCGCAAGGCAGGATTCATCCACCCCATTACACTCTGGCCACCGCAGACAGCTATCGCACGGAGAGGATGCGGGGCTATCGGAAACAGGGTGGTTTTCTTCCTCCCGGCTGCACTGGCCGGAAACCTTGCAACACGCAATCACAGGGACAATCACGAACACGGAGAAAAACAGCACGGCAAAAATGATTAAAACGGTTTTCATTTTTCTCTCTCCTTTCTGCGTCCGGCGATCATCAGAACCAGGATCATAGCCAGGGCTGTGCCGGACAGGCACGAGATTGCTTCATTCATTTGGGGACACCTCCTCATCCATATGTGCACCGCAATAATGGCAGCGTATGTATCTGTTGTCAGACTCACCACCACAATTTGAGCACCCATAAACTTCTCCGCCTTCTGATTTGTTCCAGTGGGCGTGCAATACCGGCTCATACTCCGTCAGCTTCTTTTTCATAGATCTCCGCATCTGGTATTCTCCGTTCCATTGCGTTTCCCAGTTTTTACAAACTGCCTGCATTCTTTCCAATTCTTCCCGCAGTTCCTGCACAATCGGCAGCGTTTCGGGGCCGATTGCGTGCTGTTCATCAATCAGGCTCATTCTCACACCGCCTTTCTCCGTAGGAACAGTAATCATCTGATTTGGTATCGTGCCACGGATAATTTTCGTCCATAGGGCACGACCCATCATCCCTATGAATGCAATCCTTGCATCGAACCACCGGGACGGCATCCACGGTGGGTGCTTCGTCAATGTCTACAGCTGAAATTTTTTTGCAAAAGATTGTGTTCCCATCCCGTATAAACTTTCTATCGAGCAGAGCATCCGCATCAATCAGTCTTGCCATCATCAACCCTCCTGTTCCAATCGTTAATAGCTTCTTCCTTACTCCAATATCTATCAGACTCAGGCAGTTGTTCGCAGTCGATATTATCGCAAGAAACAAAGTAACCTGTGAAGGTTCGAATTGCGTTTGCAGCGTATGAAGAGAAAACAACTGGTATCTCTCCGCAAAACGGGCACGGTTTCAATTCAGTCATTTCGTCTCCTCCATTTCTATAATCAGCTTTGCCGCAGCTCGGATAATATCATTTGGTAGCGAAATTTTATAAGAATCCTCGACATCCGAAAAAATCACACATTCGTTTCCTAACTCAACAGTATCACCATCAATTTTGTGGTAATATGCAATACCGTTTTCAAACCCAACTTGAGGTTTTACATACCCAATCTCCTTGAACATCTGATCGGCAGTTTTATTTTCCATGGTTATACCTCCCTTCATGGGTTATAATCTTCAAATTTTGGGCAGCTCTTGAATATAATCTTGTTATTACACCACCGCTGCATCCGTTTAATCTCTGCAGGTGCATGGGGTTTGTCATAGATCATCACATACGGGTCATAGCCCAGATCCCGGAGCGTATAAATCCGGTAAAGGTTTTCTTCCATCGTAGAGTTAAAGTTCGTCAGGCAGTACACAGTTCCGTGTGCGCCGCTCCTGGTTTTTTTGCCAGCCTTTGCCCACTCAGCAAATTTACCTTCCAGATCATCCTTGGGATTATCCCAGGCAAAATGCACGTTTTTCAGCCGCATCTTGAAGAGATCCGCTATATCTGCATCATTCAGCAGGCGAATGTCCAGACCTTGCGTAAAATCAATCACCGCTCCGGTTTCCAGATACTGCCGCATCAAATCACGCTTGTCCCGGCAAGCCGTGATGTTAGGATCAAGAACCCTGATCTCGTCTTGACCACACCAGAAGTCAGATACGTTTGCCACTTTTACGGAGTGTCTGCCCTCTTTGGCTGCAACGTGGCAGAACTGGCACCCTCGGGGACAGCCTCGGGAAGTCATAGAAACGGCGAATTTATATTCTGGATAAAGAGAGTAATCCGGGAACATCTTCTCGATTTCAGGCGGCAGGAGCCTGTCAGTCTGCTTGTCGAATACTTCCCGCCCCCCCTCTAGGTGGATGCAGTAACCTGTACCGCCCTTGATAACCTCATCGGCATTAAGCGGCTCCGATTTGTCCGGGGAGTAAGCATCGGAGAAAATCTTAGACATATAGACTACATCGTAGTGAATCATATCCGTCCACCACCACTCAACGGTGTCTCCCATCACTTTATGATATGCAGATATACGCATCAATGCGAGATTTGGGAAGTGATGTCCATCCACGTCAATCAGACCTATTCGCACTTTTTCTCTCCCTCACCAAAATTCTTTCAGGAACGGGAACAGCACACAACACTCGCTCCATGACTCTTCCCCAAGGATTTCTTTCAGCCGCCGTGCCATCTGGCTCTTTGTGTGCAGCATTTCGTCTTCGTCTTCCACCACCATCTCGGCGATTTCCGACAGCATTGCAAGCTGGGCATCCAGAAACTTTTTCGCACGTCCCGGGCCTACCTGCAGCGTGTCATTTGCGGCGATCAGGGAACTTGCAAGTGAAAATTCCTTAAGCCTTTCAAGTCGCCCTAAATACTCGGCTTCAAGTTTCCGCTGAAATTTGTCCAGAAACGGGTTCGTTTGCGGCTTCTGGATGTTCGCCGTGTGTACCACTGTTGCAAGGCTTATAGCCACCGTCAGCAGGAACATGGCAGCTGCCAAAACGTATTTGTATTTCACTTGTTTTTGCTCTCCTCCCTGTCAGAATGTAAATCACATCATACCCGCATTCGCACATCGTCTGCAGTGCTCTGGCATCGGGGCAGGATTCGCCCCTTTGCCAGTTGTAAAAGCTGTTGGAACTTAATCCCATTCTTGTTGCCTGGTCCCGAACAGAAACGGGGACACGAAGCATTTCTTCTGCCGCGCGGAACCCAATGGCTCTGTCTGGTTTTACTCTCATTTTTGCACCACCCTCAGAGACTTGTCGAAGTATGTTACCGCAACCGCAAAAGCCTGCCATACATCAGCGTGGAAGCCGTAGAAAAAGCCGGGCTCTCGCTTTGTTCCCTTTCCATGGTTTGGCTGACCATATGCAAATCGGTCAACCAGTGCCTGCCGAATCGTCGCATCGTTCGCTTTCATGCTGTGGCAGATTCCCATTTTTTCTTCCCGACGGTACACAAAATGCACTCTATCTTCCCCTATTACCTGCACCAATCTGCCAATCCATACGCAGGTTTCAAACACCTCTCGCCCAACAGGCATTCCGTAGCAGGCTACCATTTCAATCACAAAAGATATGTTATCATCATTCAGATGATCTCTTGCAAGGTTCAGCAGCAGTTCATTGGGGACTTTCCCGAACTGGTTTGGTTTCATGACCTCCACCCCGTCGTGCTGGCAGACAACAAAGCCGCTTTCTACGTTGCCGGGATCTATCGCAAAAATAACTCCCATGTTTCCTCCTGCTTCTACTTAAAACGGCAGCTGAGAGTCGTCACCATCCAGCATCGCATAATCGGATGCAGGAGCAGAACCATAGGAATTATGGTTGCCATAGGAACTGCCGCTATCGGAATCCCGCTTGCTGTCGCCGAAGTAAACATTATCAGCTACGGCTTCTGCGGTTCGACGCTTATTGCCGTCCTTATCGGTCCAGCTGCGGATCTGCAGCCGTCCGGACACCACCGCCATGCGTCCCTTGGCGAAGTATCTGGAAACAAACTCCCCAGTGCCACGCCATGCCACACAGTCGATGAAATCGCATTCCCGCTCCCCGCCTTCCGGCTTGTAATCACGGTCAACCGCCAGAGTGAAGGATGCAACGGAAGTTCCGCTTCCTGTACGCCGTAATTCCGGATCTCTGGTCAGGCGGCCCATGATCGTGATGTGGTTAAGCATCAGACCGCTCCTTTCCTGCCAGCTTTCTTTTCTGGTACCATGCCGCCTTCTTTTTCAGAATCCGTTCACGGTTCCGCTGGTAATATTCCCGGTTAGCCTTGTTATGCATATCCCGAAAAGCCCGGTAGCGGTCGGGCGGCATCAGGGCCACCCGTTCTCTCGCCATCTTGTTTTCGTGGTAACGCTTATATTCAGCTTCTGTCATCATGCTGCTCACCCTCCCCGAAGGAGATCACACAGAGCACATCGTCAATGACCTGCCCCTTGTCTCCATCAAACTCCAAACAGCTTTCCAGCAGCTGCTTGATAAGCAGAAGCTTTGTCTTGTCATCCATTTTCGTTTCCTCCGTTCAAAAGCCGTTGAATGGCTTCCAGTTCAGCTTGTCCCAGTTCACCCGACGCTCCGCAGATGGTGCGTTTCTTGGCAGGTCTTGTCTTCCAGATGCCATTCTTGATCCAGTTGACCAGCATCGGGGTGAACCTTCCGCCGTCTTTTGCCCACTGCTCTGAATTCTTCCACTGTTCAAGGCTTTCAAGCATTTCTGCAGCTGTTTCCTCGCTGTCAACTGCCATACTGAAAGCATTTTCAGCCTGAGCAGGATTGCCGATATGTTCACTCGGATAAGCTGATAAAATTTCTCTAAACACCCCACCACCGGGCTGTTGCCCGCTTCGGTTCGGTTCGGTTCCTTTCGGTTCTTTTCCTTTCCTTTCCTTTAGGATTCCAGATGGATTCCAAACGGATTCCGAATGGATTCCGGTTTTGATTTCCAGCAGAGTTTGACAACCTTCAACAAAATGGTCTGTATATGCCTTGTTTTCCTTAATCCATAGGTTATCTGCCGCTTCTGGGTACTGTAAAGGTTTCAATCTGTCGTTCTTTAAACTGTTCATCATGCGCCAGTGTTTTATTACAATCACGTTTTTGTAGCGCAGTAAAAAGCGCTTACTTAGCAACAACTCGACATTAGCACGACCGTTACGGAACCGCTGGGCAACACTATCGACGCAGTTAACGAACCCGTCGTCGTCAGCTATGAGACACAAGTGCGCATAAATTGCCTGCGCAACAGGCGGCAAATCGTAGAAAGCGTCGCTTTCAAAAACCTTTTTATGAATACATCTGCGTTCTGCCATTTACTGTTTTTCACCTCACTTTTTGCAAACTGTGACCTGCACACGAGCAGGTACAGACCGCTTGACTTTGTTGATAAAATGCCCCTCGTGGCTGTTGCCATCAGACAGGTGCAGAAGGAAAATCTGCCTGCAGCGGCTCAGATCCATGTGTCTGAGAATGTCACACAGGGTGTCGATTTCCATGTGAGTGTTCCTGATCCGGTTCACGGTTTTGGGCGGGATTTTTGTACTGCGTTTCAGAATTTCCTTATCGTAATTTGCTTCGATTGCCAAGAGAGTCACGCCCGGAAACCGATACCGCAAATTCACGGTATCCGTGGCAAAAACAAGCACATCACCGTCCGTCCGGCTGCGGATCAGAAAGCCAAGCGGTTCTTCCGCATCGTGAAAGACACGGAAGGGAACCACATCATAGCTGCCGATAAAGGTTGGCACATTGTGCTCTAATTTATGGGCCATTTCCAGCAGTCCGTCACTCAGGCCCAGTGCAACAGCCGTCCCCTCGCTCATGTAGACGGGCACGCCGCTTTTGAGCAGATCAACGGCACTCTTTGCGTGGTCGCCGTGTTCGTGACTTACAAGGACGCCAGAGAGCTCAGAAACGGAGAAACCGCATGCCGCCCGTAATTTTCTGGGTCCCAGACCGCACTCAAGCAAAAGCCGTGTGGAGCCGTCATCCACAATGTAGGCGTTGCCGTGGGATGAACTGGCAAGTGGGATAAAATTCAAAACGGTACACCCCCGACGGCCTTAGTTTCTGCAGAATCCGTTCTGGCATCATCAGGTGCCGCAACTGCATCCGTGGGGGCGTGCTCCTTCTGATATTGGGTGCTCTTCTTGATCTGCTCCTGCGTCCACTCAGGCAGAGCCGCAAATGCAGTGTCATCCCATTTGTCCATATCCCAGGAGAAGAAGGGCGTTTTTGTTGAGGGAACCGCCATGCCCTTGGGCAGGGGCATCAGGTTTGCCACGTTGCTGTATTCCTTCGTCTCGTTCAAGGCCACCTGCAGCTGACAGGGCTTTCCCAGCTGCTCCATCACGTCCAGATTGGCAAACTCTTCATCGGAATAGGTCTTTCCGTTCCAGCTTTCCAGAAAGCTGCGAAGGTTGCCCTTCTTGCTGACGGAAAATGTAAATTCCTTGGAAAGCTGCCGCTCCTCAGGCTTGCCATCCACTTCAATGGTTTCACCCGGGAGTGCCCAGACAAACTTCAGCTTGTTGGAATAATTCTTGAATCTCTCGCTGTACTGCTCGCCCAGATCAATAACGCCGACACATACGGCCATGTAAACGCCCGGCTCCACGGGGGGTGCTTTGGGCTTTGCTCTGTCTTTAATTTTCACTGATTCTCAACTCCTTATCTTTTTCACTAACCACCAGCCGAATCACCTGACTGTCGGCCTGTTCCAGATTGGTAACACTCTCCGCATTGTCGATAAACAGGGGCACACTCACGCCGTAGGCCCTGCTGAGGGTGTTGATAATGTCAATGCCTACATTGATCTTCATGCCGTTGTTCAGGCCGCTGTAGGGGATACCGTCGTACACCACATCACAGCGGTCTTCTACGCCGCCGTTGGCCTGCTCCCGGTACAGCCGGAACCGTGCAATGCGGAACATACCGTTGATGGAATCCTCAATCACCTGCGTTTTGTATCTGGAAAACTCGTCAATCAGGAAGAGCATCTGCTCGATGGATTCCAGTGCAGCACCGGCGTTTTTGGCTTCTTCGTGCAGTTCCTGAATCCGGCTCTGGGAGTAGTCCAGCATACCTTCCCTGCTGAGGACTTTTTCAATTTCACGGACCTTCACACTGATATCTGTCAGATTGCAGTTCAGCTCGCTTTTCTTGCCGTTGGCATCCAGTGTCAGCTCGGCCAGTTCCATGTTGAGCTTTTCGTACTGCTGTTTGAGTACCTTCCGCTGTTCAGCATACCCGGGCATGTCCTTGATAGGCGTCCGGCCCTGCTTGGCTTCTTCCAGCTTCTTTTCACAGGCAGCCGCTTCTGCTTTCAGCTTTTCGGATTCTTCTCGGACTTCCTGCAGACGAATTTCAGCCTGTTCCAGTTCCACCTTTCTGGCCCCGGCATCCTCCTGAATCTGCTTCAAGTGAGCCTGCTTCTGCTTTTCAAAGTAGGCAATGGCAGCGTCAACCTTCTCCTGCGGAAGATCCTGACCACAGGTGGGACACACCCTGTCCCCGGCAAACACCTCGGCATTTACATGTGCCCACTGCTCCCGAAGCTGCTGGATCTGCTTCTTTGCCCTGCCGATGGTGGTCGTTTCCACAAAGCTGATGGTCCGTTCCTTGTCGGAAAGGGACAGCTGCAGGGAGCTGAGTTCAGCAGTCAGGCGGTGGATCTCTCCATCATTGGTGGGCTGGCTGTTGTGGAACACCTGATTCTTGCTGTCCAGCTCCCGAATGGCAAGCTGTGCCGCCTGTGCCTCGTTACGCTTGGCATCCACCGCAGAATTGTTGTCAATTTCCAAAATCTGCTTTCTGATGTCCTGCTCCCAGACTTTCAGGCTGTTCAGTTCGTCCCGGTGCTGCTGAAAGTCAATGGTGCTGATTTCCTTCACGGTCTTCTCGCACTCGGAAATCCGGGCGGGGATATCGTTGCGAACACCGGTGAAACTCTTCTTCTCTGCCAGCAGTTTCTTTTTGTAGTCACCGATTGTCAGCCGCCCGATGCTTTCCGCCAGAGGGGCGAACTTGCTGTCGGATGCCAGAATCTGGGCATCATCCATCACCCCAGCCACATCGAACAGTACCTTGCGGCGGTCCTGCCAGCTGATACCGTCGGAAAATCGGGAAACGCTGGTCAGCATCCGGAACGTGTCCTCGTCTACCAGTTCGGCCACCTTCTCAGTAAAGCCCTTTTTCTGCATCGGAACACCGTCAACAGCGTACTCGCTGGTGTTGCCATCGTAGGTGGCTTCCGCCTGCCCACGCTTCGTGCTCCACACTTCCCTGTATGTACGCCGCAGGCTCAGCATCTCACCGTCAACCATCAGGTCTGCGGCAACCGTCGTGGCAGCCATGTGGTCCCGCACGTTGCCAGCAGCATCCAGTGGCTTGATTTCGATGTTCTTCTCACCGTTGCCCATGCTGTCCTTGCCAAACAGCAGCCAGGTCAGTGCATCATAGACGCTGGTCTTGCCGGTGGCGTTATCGCCGTAGATGGACTGATTTTTGCCCATAAAGTCCAACGTCAGATGCTTGTGGCACTTGAAATTCTCAAGCGTCAGCCGCATGATTTTAATATCTCGCATTTGCAATTACCTCCATAAAGTGATATGATGAAGGTGCTACCAAGCACCCAGCCGTTCCCGGTCTCGCACACCGGGGGCGGCATTTTTTATTCGTTCCCCTGCCCGATAATGCCGCGCGCCATCATTTCGCAGAGGACTGCAGCTTTGGCCTTCGGCAGTTCAATGGTTTCCAGGAATGCGTCCAGCAGCATTGCCTTTTCCTCGATGCCCACATCGGACATTTCAATCTCCCGGCCAATATTGCATCCGCCCTCGCAAGGGGTGACCGTCAATTTCAAATAGCCTTTCACCGTTTTCACCGTCCCTTTCTCTGTTCCACAATTCGCCCCGCCATGACACTGGCACCGCACAGGAGCATGATTGCCGCCGGGACAGCCAACCATCCTGCCAGTAAATCAGCGGCAGTCAGAGCCACGCAGAGTACAGCACCCAGTGCCAGATTGACACTCTTTCCGATCATGCGGTTACGCCGCCGGACGGCAACCTTCCGGTCGAAGCGGACACGGGCGTTGTGCCGCTCTGCATCGTTCACGATTTCTTCCCACCCATCGGTGAGATTCAGAGTTTTTTCCATGGTGTTAATTCTCCTCTACAATTTTGATAATATCGAAAATCTGTGTCATACAATCTTCGATGCCGTCCGAATCATTACCCTGCGAACAAATAGTTGAAAAAGTGCAACCGCCGCATCCGGTATATCCGCCATCATTTCGTGAGTGGAAACAGTTTTCGATGATTGTTTTTGCTTCAGCAGGTGTACATACGATTTGCATTTAACCTCTATTCCTCCTTAAATTTCCGTATTTCCCCGGCTGAGTAGCCCAGCAGGGTCAGTACGATTTTGATATCCGGGTGAAGCACCGGGACAATCCGCTGCAACTCTGCCACCGTGAATTTGCCAGGGCTTTTGATTTTGGGGTACAGGGTGCTGTGGGCAACATCGATTGCATCAGCCAGAGCCCGCACAGACATGAGATTCTGTTCTCCCTGACACATCCTCACTTCCTTCTGGAAGTCGGCCACAGCGTATGCTTCTGCGTTTTGTCTGATTCTGGGCATCTTTAGTCACCTCCGTTTTCTTCACCTGTCGCACCGTTTACGGCTCCCCGGACAATATCCAGAATGATGCGGATTTCCTGATACGACATTGCGACATCGGACTTGGTAAGCAAATCCATGATTTTCTGGGCAGTCTTCATCAGACTTGCCATACGGTATGGCGGGATGTAAAAGCCTGTTCTGCCCTGAATCTCCTCTGCTTCCTTGCGGAACAGTTCTGTGTTGGTCAAGTGGGTACCTCCTCTAACTCTAAAATTTCTCGGATTGCTCCAACGATCTCAGGAGGGCCATACTTCCCAGTCAGGATTTTATACATATATCCAGAGTCCATATATAAGCCTGTTTTTTCGGTAATCAGCTCCTCAAGCCACTTCTGCGTTTTCCCACGCTTTAGTAATTCCGTCTTTACTGCCAATCCGAAGGCAGTAAATTTGCACTCATTCACTAAACTTACCTCCTCACGTAATAAAAATACTTGACAGATACATGAACAGGTAACTATAATGAAGATGCTACTCAATCAGAATTTACGTGTTCACGTGAACTGTATACTCACATGGTATACGTGTTCGCGTAAATTGTCAAGCATATTATTTACACGTTTACGTAAATTGGCAAAATAACCAAACCATGGGGGTATCATTATGTCAAACCTGTACAATATCCTCTCCCATCTTCTGAATGAAAAAAAGATAACTGGACATAAAATGTGCAAAGACTTGGGGATAAGTTCCAGTTTGATGACAGACTTAAAAAACGGAAGAAAAAAGGGAGTAAACGCAAAGACAGCTCAGAAGATAGCTGATTACTTTGGTGTTTCTGTTGCTTTTCTTCTCGGTCAAGAAGAAAAGCCCCTTGCCGATGATGACAAGGAGCTGGAAGAGTATTTGGAAATGTTGAAGAATCGACCAGAGTGCCGGATGCTTTTCCAACTGAGCAAGGGCTGCACAAAGGAGGAGGTGGAACAGGCAGTAAGAATCATTGAAGCAATTCGTGGGAACTAGGAAGAGAGAAAAGAGGTCGGAAACAAGTTGGCTGATAAAGGTGTATTTGTTCGGATGGTTCCTTTCCCGGATCATGTTAGAGCAGTGACCATCCCCAATGCTGACAACACATTTGATGTTTATATCAACGAATCCCTGCCCAAGGAATTACAGGAAAAGGCCTTGGAACATGAATTAAAACACATAAAACTAGATCATTTTTATAACGAAGATCCAGTTTGCGAGAACGAAAATGAAGCGGGATGAATATCCCACGCTACACAGAAAGAAAAAAGTATCAATATGGGACTAGGAAGTTTATTTAAAGCAAGAAAAACTTTGATAAAACTGTTGAATTTGTCGATGTTGCTCCTGCTGAGCAATACCGAACATCCGAGCTAATGCGGAATACGCAATAAGTTACAAAATTCGATTTTAGCAAGAATAACCGTCCTAACATCTGAGAAGGAGATTCATATGATTGACTTTAAAAACATGGCATTCTTTAAACTCAAACCCGTAAGCAATGATACCTTTATGAGTACAGTTGGCCCATTACTAATTGACGATGAACATCTGATTGGAACCTATCAGAGCGTTCGGGACGCACTAATTTTTACAAACAAAAGAATCATCTCTGTAAACGTAAAAGGGGTCATTGGCAAGAAGAAAGATTTTACATCTTTGCCCTATTCAAAAATTCAAGCATACTCTGTCGAAACAGCAGGTGTATTAGATATTGATTCTGAATTGGAACTTTGGTTCTCAGGGCTGGGCAGTGTAAAGCTTGAATTTATTGCAAGAGCAGACATTACCAGTATTTGTAAATGCATATCAGAGGCTGTTCTTTAAAAAAGTCCACAACATTCTGAATTATTGAGCAAGTGAGGTAACAAAAATGTCTAAGGAAAAACAGAAAAAGAAGCTGTCAGTCGGTGCCAGACTAACCATCATCATCTGTGCCATCGGCATTGGCGTATGTGTCGGCATCGGCATATCCATGGTTGGCTCCGGATCTGATACCGGCGAAACGCAAGCGGGCCCGGATCAGGTCGCCCAGCTGAGCACCGAACCGCTGCTGGATAACGAATTTGCAACAGTCACTTTTGAAAAGGCATTCACAGCATCAGGCATTGACGGTGTGTTCTACCTGCAAATGAAAATGGAGAACAAAACAGATCGTGAAGTTTGGGTGTATCTGGATTCTGCATCCGTTGACGGTGCCATGGTCACGCCCATGAGTGGTGTGCCAACCGTTATTAAACCCGGCAAATACTCCACGAATCCGTTTATTCTGCCCGGAAATCTGGACGACGCAAACGAAGTCAGTTTCAAGATGGTGTATACAGATAACGAAACTTCCGAAGAAATCTTCAGAAGTGAAGAAATTACTGTTAATCTGAAATAAAAAAATAACCGCCCCTGTCTGGAACACAGGAGCGGCAAACGTAGCACCCAACTAAACAACAACACATAGGGGATATCTACCCCTTCATGGTAGCACATCATCCCCGGAAAGGCAAGGGAAACATGAAAACGCCAAAAGCAAGAAAGCTACCTTCTGGGGCTTGGTTCGTCCGGGTGACTATAAACAAAAACGTTTATTCCATCACTCGCCCTACACGGGCCGAAGCTGAACGGGAGGCACTGGCCCTAAAGTCTGGGGCAAAAGCACCCAGTAAGAATGCCGGAACGGTGCTTGATGCCGTCAATCAGTACATAGACAGCCGCCGTAACATTTGCTCACCGGCAACCATCCGTGGGTATGTCATTATCCGGGATAACCGGTTTCCTGTCCTGATGCAAAAGAGAGTATCCGACATAACGCAAGATGATTGTCAGAGAGCCGTGGATGGCTGTAGGCGGCAGTATTGTGGTGTAACCGTATGCAAGTCATGGTCTTTCGTTTCGTCGGCTATAGAGTACGCTACAGGCCGCAAAATCAAAGTGGAGTTGCCGCAGAAGGTGAGAAATGAACGTGCATGGCTCACTCCTGATCAGATCGGAACTTTTGTAAACGCCGTGCATGGTGAAAATGTAGAAATAGCCGCCCTGTTTGCCCTCTGTTCGCTCCGGGAATCGGAAATTCTGGACCTGAAATGGTCAGACATCGACCTGAACAAAGGAACCGCCCGAATACACGGTGCAGCTGTGCCGGACGAAAACAACCAGCTTGTGCATAAAGAGGAAAACAAAAACGCCGCTTCATGCAGAACCATTCCGCTAATTCCGCCGCTTATAGATGCCCTGCGTTCCGTGGAGCACCGGGGAGAATATGTGGTAAGAATGTCATCCAGCGGAATCTATAAAGCCGTTAGAAGGATATGCGTTGAAAACGGCCTTCCACCTATGGGGCCGCATGGTTTACGTCACTCTTTCGCCAGTCTGGCCTACTCCCTGAAACTTGATAAAAAGGCAACCATGGCTCTTGGCGGGTGGTCAGATGACAGAACGATGGAAAAAATATACCAGCATATATCTGCACAAGAGGTGTC
>RCNI01000267.1_pt1 | contig 34087 bp, 36 predicted proteins | sample 2041151 | NCBI WGS metagenome assembly RCNI01 (sample SAMN09708214, study PRJNA481090) | feces metagenome | isolation source: feces | place: Antarctica: Albino Rookery
GGCACCGGTAATGGCGGCAAAAGCCACCTCCATGGGCCGCACTGTGCGAATCTGGGCATAGGTCAGGTACTCCCATCCCTCCGGCAGACTCTCCGGGACCGGGTCGGGATCGCAGAGATAGCAGCCCACGCCGTCGAGGGCAAAGAAATGACGGGCGGTGGCCAGATCCGGGCGGATGGCTTCCGGGAAATCGGCAAAGCGGGGCAGGGCCCAGCCCTCGCCCCTATGGCGCAGCAGTACCTTCCCCTGCCAATAGCACAGGGCGTAATCCTCCGCTGCGGCGGGGCGCAGACAATAACTGCGGTCAAAGCGGTGCGTTCCGATATCCTGGATCATAAGCCGTTCCTTCTTTCTCAATTTATTTCAATTATACCTGCTTGCCCCGGAAAAGGCAACACAATCACACCGCATCCCTCCCGCTTGCCCAGACCGCCCCGGCGTGGTATACTGTCAGAGAATCTTTGGGAGAGGAGACTGCCTATGACACGCGACGAACTGCGGGAAAAAGCCAACGACCTGCCTTTAGTCCCCGGTGTTTATCTGATGATGGACAAGACCGGCAAGGTCATCTATGTGGGCAAGGCCAAAAAACTAAAAAACCGGGTCAGCCAGTATTTCCAGAGCGGAAACGCCCACAACGCCAAGACCCGGCTGATGGTTTCTCAGGTAGATCGGTTCGACACCATCTTCGTCTCCTCGGAGTTTGAGGCGCTGATTCTGGAAAACTCTCTCATCAAGCGCCATATGCCCCGCTACAACATTCTTTTGAAGGATGACAAGGGCTATCCCTTTGTGCGGCTGGATGTCCGCTCCCCCTATCCCCGCTTTACCCTCACCAACAAAACCGCAGAGGATGGGGCCAAATATTTCGGTCCCTTCGGCGGGCGGTACGAGACCCGGCAAGCCATCGACGCCGTTTGCGCGGCACTGAAGCTGCCCACCTGTACCCGGCAGTTCCCCCGGGACATCGGCAAGGACCGTCCCTGTCTGAACCATCACATCGGCCGCTGCGACGGCTTCTGCATGGAAAACGGTCCGGGACAGGAGGAATACCGCCGCCGGATCCAGCAGGCAGAGCGGCTCTTCTCCGGAAAGCTGCACCATCTCACCGCCGAACTGCAACAGGAGATGGAGGATGCGGCCCAGGCGCTGGCCTTTGAAAAAGCGGCCTCCCTGCGGGACCGCATCCGAGCACTGGCGGTGCTGGGCAAGCAGCAGCAGGTCATCGCCGGGATCTGCGCCGACACCGATGTGTGGGGCGTGTTCCCCGGTGAGGTACGCTGCGGCTGTGCGGTGCTGCACATCCAGCTGGGTGACCTGCTGGGCCGGGAGGTCAAGGTCTTTCCTGCGGCCGCCGATGAGAGCGAAAGTGATATTCTCGCCGCCGTGCTGAGTCAGTACTATCTGGACCGCGGTGTGCTGCCCCGGGAAATTCTCCTGCCCTGCGCTCTGGAGGATCAGGACACCTTTGCCGAACTTTTGAGCGAGCAGGCGGGCCACAAAGTCACCTTGCGCCTGCCCCAGCGGGGCGAGCGGGCTGATTTGCTGAAAATGGCCCAGCGCAACGCGCAAGAAGAGGTGGAGCGCATCACCTCCGACGCCGAACGCACCAGCAAAACGCTGGAGATGCTGGGGCAGCTGGCTGGGCTGGACGGACCGCCCCACCGACTGGAATCCTACGATATTTCCAACACCGGCAGCAGTGATATGGTGGCCTCCATGGTGGTCTTTCAGGATGGCAAGCCGCTGAAACGGGATTACCGCCGCTTTCAGATCAAGTCTTTGGAGCATCCCGACGACTACGCCGCCATGCAGGAGGTTCTGACCCGCCGCTTCCAGCGGTATCTGGACGGCGACGAAAAATTCAATCAGGCCCCGGATCTGCTGCTCATCGACGGCGGCATGACCCATGCCCGGGCCGCCACGGCGGCGCTGGAGGCACTGGGGCTGCACCTGCCCATTCTGGGTATGGTGAAAGACGACCGCCACCGCACCCGGGCCCTTATCACCGCCGAAGGACAGGAACTGGGCATCCAGCACAGTCCGGCCCTCTTCTCTCTGATTGGCCGCATTCAGGAGGAAGTCCACCGCTTCGCCATCACTTACCACCGGGAAAAGCACCGCCGCAGTGCCTATGCCTCCCGGCTGGACAACATTCCCGGCGTGGGTGCCGTGCGGAAAAAGGCCCTGCTGCAACACTTCAAAACCATCAAAGCCATCGAAGCCGCCTCTGTGACGGAACTGGAAATGGCCATTCCCCCCAAGGCCGCACGGACGGTCTGGGCGTATTTCCATAAGGAGGAATCCACTCGTGATTAAAACCTATGCCACCCTGGGCCCCGCTTGCTGCCGCTGTGAGGACATCGCTCCCATGCTGCAGCTGGGCCTGACCGGCTTCCGGCTGAATCTTTCTCATAAAACGCTGGCAGAATGCCGCGGCTGGACAGATGAGCTGAAAAAAGCTGCCGCCGCCACCCACACTCATCCCGAACTCATCATTGACCTGCGGGGTCCGGAGCTGCGGCTGGCTGCACTGCCCCAACCCGTCCCGGTCCAGATCGGCGACATGGTTTCCTTTGGACAGGATGGTCTGCCGCTGGATGCGGATATTCTGGCCGCCCTGCGCCCGGGCCAAGAGATTCTGGTGGATGACGGTGCCATTGTTCTGGTGACCGAAGAAGTGACGGACGGCGCTGCCCGGTGCCGCTGCACCCAGGGTGGCATCATTGAGGGCCGCAAGAGCCTTACCCTCCCCGGGCTGGACATCATCCGCCCCGCCGTCTCCCCTGCCGACTGTCAGGATTTGTCCGAGGCACGGAGCCACGGTGTCACTGCCGTGATGCAGCCCTTTGTCCGCCGCCGCAGTGATTTGGAGCAGGTGCGGCAGGCCCTCCATGCCGCCGGACTGGACGACTGCCGCATCTTCGCCAAGGTCGAGGACCCGGAGGGCATTGACCGTCTGCCGGAGTGGATGGACCTGTGCGACGTGGTGACCATCGCTCGCGGCGATTTGGGCAGCAACCTGCCCCTTCCCGAACTGCCCCGGGCGCAGAAGCGCATTGCCCGTCTGTGCCGGGAGCGTGGCCACGATTTTCTGGTGGTGACCCATCTGCTGCAAAGCATGATCCACAGCCCGGTGCCCACCCGGGCCGAAGTGACGGACATCTACAACGCCTGTCTGGACGGTGCTGCCGCCTTGATGATTACCGGGGAGACCGCCCAGGGCCAGCACGGTTTAGCCGCGGTGGAAATGCTGCTGTCTGTGGCAAAGATTGGCGAAGAGGACCGCTGAAAAAGGACATAAAAAAAGAACCGATGCACGGCATCGGTTCTTTTTTTATTGCTTTTCTTATTCGCCGAAGTTGTTCTCCACCAGCTCCACCAGAGCGGCAACAGCTTCCTTCTCGTCAGCACCATCTGCAATCAGCGTGATGGTGGTGCCCTTCACGATGCCCAGAGACAGAACGCCCAGCAGGCTCTTAGCGTTGACACGACGCTCCTCTTTCTCCACCCAAATGCCGCACTTGAATTCGTTGGCCTTCTGAATGAAATAGGTTGCAGGACGGGCGTGCAGACCGACCTCGTTCTTAACGGTAATCTCCTGTGTATACATTAAACCAGCTCTCCTTTATACGCAGCGTTTTGAATTAAAAACGAACTATGTGTTAGTTCTATTATAGCGAAATACGGGAATTTTGCAAGATTGTTTCACACAAAATTTTTCGCTCCAAGCCTCTGCGGCACAGACATTTTGTTGTATTTGCCTAAATATTGCTTTACTTCAGTTCTACAACCGTTACGCCGGCTTCGCCCTCTCCATAATGGCCCAGTCGGAAGCTCTTAACTGCCTTATTTCGCTTGAGCATAGCGTGCACCGCCTTGCGCAGAGCGCCGGTTCCCTTACCGTGAATGATGGTCACCGTTCCCAGCTTCGCCATCACGGCACTGTCGATATAATTGTCCACCACACTCTCGGCTTCCAGCGTCTCATAGCCCCGGATGTCCAGTTCCGTAGCGGCTCTGGCACCCAGCTGGAGCTTCGGCGCGGCCGAGGCCGTACGGGCCGCCTGCAGCTTCTTCTTTTTCTCCCGGGCTTCACCCGCTTCAATCAGCCGCACCTGCTTGGCCTTCACGGTCATCTTCATCTTGCCCGCCTGCAAAAGCAGGGTCCCATCCTCGTTGACACTCTTCACCGTGGCCGGCTGACGGACACCGGGCAGCTCCACCAGATCGTCCACCTGGAAGGGACGGCTGGGCGTCAGATCCGGCTCAGAGACCTTGGTCCGCATATGCAGGGCATCCTCGGCCTGATTCAGGTTTCGGCGCACCGATGCCTTGGCATCGTTCACCGCCTGGAAGTTGGCCTGCCGCTGCTGCTCCTTGCGCAGGGCATCCAGCTCGGCAAAGATCTCCTCGGAGCGCTGTGTGGCCTCCCGGACAATGCGCCGTGCCTCGGCCTCGCCCTTGCTGCGGGCGTTTTCCTTGGCCTTCTCCATCTGCTCGCGGAACGTGCGGGCCTTGCGGGCATCCTCCTCCCGCTGCCGCCACAGCCGGTCGGCCTCGGTCTGGGCTTTCTCCAGCCGCTGGCGCTTCTCCTCCAGCTGGGTCAGCACATCCTCAAAGCGGACGGACTCGCTGTCCATCTGCTCCTTGGCAGCATCAATCACGCTCTCGTCCAGTCCCAGACGGCGGGAAATGGCAAAGGCGTTGGACTTGCCGGGAATACCAATCAGCAGTCGATAGGTAGGCCGCAGGGTCTGCACATCAAATTCACAGGAGGCGTTCTCCACTCCTGCCGTGGTCATGGCAAAGGTTTTCAGTTCCGCATAGTGGGTGGTGGCCACCGTCAGGGCCCCCTTGCTGCGAACGTCCTCAATAATGGCAATCGCCAACGCCGCACCCTCGACAGGGTCCGTACCGGCGCCCAGCTCATCGAAGAGGATCAAGCTCTTCTCGTCCGCCTCCTGCAAGATCTGCACCGTGTTGGCCATGTGGGCCGAGAAAGTGGACAGGCTCTGCTCGATGCTCTGCTCGTCACCCACGTCAGCCAGCACCCGGTCAAACACCCGGACGGCGCTGCCGTCATCGGCAGGAATATGCAGACCGCACTGAGCCATCAAGGAGAGAAGACCCAGCGTTTTCAGGGTCACCGTCTTACCGCCGGTGTTGGGACCCGTGATGACCAGCGTGTCGAACTGCTCGCCCAGCGACACCGTGATGGGCACCGCCTTGGCCTGATCCAGCAGCGGATGGCGTGCCTTGCGCAGTACAATGCCGCCCTTCTTGCGCACCGCAGGCCGGGAGGCATTCATCTGATAACTCAGCTGTCCCCGGGCGAAAATGATATCAAGGTGTACTAAAATGTCGTAATCCCACAATATATTGCTCATTTGGGCAGCACACTCCGCCGACAGGGTCCGCAAAATACGGTCAATCTCTTTGGCCTCCCGTGCTTGCAGCTCCCGCAGCTCGTTGTTGGCTTGCACCACGCCCATAGGCTCAACAAAGATGGTTGCACCCGAAGAGGAGATGTCGTGGACCAAACCGGGCAGACTGCCCTTGCACTCCGCCTTCACCGGCACCACAAAGCGCCCATCGCGCTGGGTGATGATTGCCTCCTGCAGCACCTTGGCATAGGAGGGCGAACCGATGATCCGCTGGAGGATCTGCCGTCCCTTGGACGCCGCCAGCCGCATCTTGCGGCGGATATCGCTCAGCTCGCTGCTGGCATTGTCGGCAATGGTCTCCTCGTCCAGAATCGCCCCGTGGATCTTATCCTCCAGATAGCGGTTCGTATGGAGTGAGGAAAACAGATGGTCGATCACCGAAGCCTCGGAGCGTTGATCGTTGTTATACTCGCTGACCCGGCGGCTGGCAGTCAGCAATCCGGCAATGTCCAGCAATTCCCGGGTGTTCAGCATACCGCCGTGATCGGCACGGCTGAGCGCCTGGGCCACATCCTTGACCCCGGAGAATGAGGGGCTGCCCTGCAAACCCAGCTTGGCCCGGGCGGCATCCGTCTCATCGAGCAGCCGATTCACCTCGTCCGGGTCCGTCTGAGGACGCAGCTGCAAACACTTCTCCTTGGCAGCCTGGCTGACCGCCTTATGGCTCAGCATCTCCAGCACCACCGGCAATTCCAGTGTGCGGATGGATTTTTCAAACATTTCGCTCATAATCTATTCTTCCTAATCGTTTCTCGCTGCAGCCCTTACAGGGCCACAGATTTATAGTAATCCAGTGTGCGGAAGCTCCGCTCCAGCTGGGCCGCCACAAAGGCTTCCGCCGCATGACCCAGCAGCTGCATCTCCACCGGGGGCAGCGTAAAGCTGTATAGCTTTTTCGCCGGTGCGTGCAGGATATGCTGCAAAGCCGCCAGTGCCCCGCGGGTCAAAGGCAGACTCAAGCCGCCCTTCTCCTTGCACTTGCCGCAGTGCACAATGCCCCGGACCACATCCAGCATGGGGGCCTCCGGGGCAGGGCAGCCGCAAACGGCACAGCCGTCGGCCAGCGGTTCAAAGCCGCACAGGCTGAGAAGTCGCAGCTCAAAGGCCGCCTTTACCTGCCGGGGATCCTTGTGGAGGTTTCCCAGTGCATAGAGTGCATTCAAAAAGAGGGGCACGATTTCGCTGGCATCCTCGCCCTCCCCGGTCACCGTTTCCGTGAGTTCGGAGAAATAGGAGGCCAGACTCAGCAGTTCCAAATCCTGCCGCACCCCATCAAAGAGCTGTAAGGTGGATGCCTCGTCCAATATGTACCAGTTGCCCCGCCGGAAAATCGTCATTTCCGAATAGGCCAGCAACTGGCTGGACGCCGCAATGCGGCTGTTCTTGCGCCGAGCGCCCCGGGCAATGAGGGAAATTTTTCCCAGCTGGGGTGTCAGCACGGTGAGGATCTTGTCCGTCTCCTTGGTTTCCGTTTCCCGCAGCACGACGCCGGAGATCACCATTTTTCGATTTTCCATGATGTCCTCCTCTGTAAGACAGGGACGGCCTCCGCCGTCCCTGCATTTGTGTGCTGCCATCCGGGCCGCGCCGTTTTTCCACCGCGGTGTGGAAATCAGCCGTTCCTGTCCGCAGGACCGCCCGCCGCACGGTAGAGCAGATATGCCTCCGGTGCGCCGGTCTCGCAAAACAGGTTCCAGCAATTCTCTGCATCCATGACGCCACCTCCTGCACTTATTGTGTGCATCGAAGCGGCGGGCTATGGTTGGGAGTTTCTGCATTCCTTGGCAGGAACTGCCGCACCGCCCGGCTTTGTCAATCTTTCTTAGTTCTCGTCGTAGCCGTGGGTACGGATGAAATTCATATTATCGTGCCAATTTGCCCATCAAACTGTTTTTGATGGGGACCCTTTTCATTGCTGACGGCGGGAATCAATCCCGCCTGCACAATTCTCCGAATTGACGCCTGTTCGGCGGCTCGCTTACGCTCGCAGGAAAATTGGCCGGGGACTCTTCTTCCTCAGAACCTTAGTTCTCGTCGTAGCCGTGGGTACGGATGAAATTCATATTATCGCGCCAATTTTCCTTGACCTTGACCCAGGTTTCCATATACACCTTGGTACCCATGAACTTCTCAATATCCTGCCGAGCCAGAGAGCTGATGCGCTTGAGCATCTCACCGTGCTTGCCGATGATGATGCCCTTGTGGCTGGCCTTTTCGCAATAGATGGTCACGTCCAAATCAATGATGCCGTTGTCCCGCTCGGTGAAACGGGTCACTTCCATAGCGGTACCGTGGGGAATTTCCTTATCCAGGCACAGCAGCATCTTCTCCCGGACGATCTCTGCGCAGACCTGCGCATCGGGCTGATCGGTGGTCATGCCGTCCGGGAACAGCTGGGGACCTTCCACAGCAAACTTGTGCATCTCCTCCAGCAGCTCATCCAAACCGTCGCCGGTGCGGGCAGAGATGGGGATGATGGCCCGGAAATTCGGATAATACTCGTTATAAGCGGCGATGACTTCCAGCACTTTGCCCTTTGTCTCCAGGGTATCCAGCTTATTGATGCACAGAATGACCGGAATCTTCTCCTCCTGGATGCGCTGGAGCAGGATCTTCTCCGGCTCGCCCACATGGGCAATAGGCTCCACCAGCAGCAGCGCCGCCTCCACCTGAGCCAGACTCTCCCGGACAACTTTCACCATATAGTCACCCAGACGGCTGCGGGGCTTGTGCAGACCCGGCGTATCCAGCAGGACATACTGCGTATCGTCCTTGTTCACCACGCCGTAAATCCGGTTGCGGGTGGTCTGGGGCTTGTTGGACACAATAGCGATCTTCTCGCCCACCAGGGCATTGGTCAGGCTGGACTTGCCCACGTTCGGGCGTCCGCAGACCGTGATCATAGCGGTTTTTGTAATGTTACTCATAGGTGATCCTCAACTTTCTTTGAGCATAATATTTCTTGCACCACAAGGCGCTTATCAACATTTTTCAAGGGTCTTTCCTGCGCCCGCCGCGACTGCGGCTTAGGCTTAGGAATTGATCAGTGCCCCCAGCAAAAAGACGATGGCAGCAAACAGCACACAGGCCTTCACCTTACTGCTGGATGCGGTTTTTTCATCTTCACTGCGAATGGCCGTAATTAAGCATGCGGGAAACAACAAGGCCAGAACCGTTGCCGCCAAAATAGCAATATCAACCATCATCTCGTCGTTTCCTCCCTTTTTATCGTTCCAGCTGCATGGCCGCCATTACGACCTCTTCCCGGGCACGCATCTGCGCTTTCATGGGGCCTTCATCCAGATGGTCATACCCCAGCAGGTGCAGCACCGAATGGGTCACCAGATACGCCAGTTCCCGGCGTCTGGAATGGCCGTACTCCGCAGCCTGGGCTTTCACCCGCTCCATCGACAGCACCATATCGCCCAGCGGCAGCAGCCCCGTGGCAGGGTCGCACAAGTCCGCCGCCGTTTCCGCCGTAGGCGGCTCACCGGGGGTAAATTCAAACTCCGGGAAGCTCAGCACATCGGTGGGACGGTCCACCTCCCGCATATCCAGATTGATCTGGTGGATACCGTCATCATCTGTCAGGAGGACATCCACCTCGCAGGGCAGATCCACCCCTTCCAGCGCCAGCGCCGTGCGGATGGTCTTGCGGATCAGCGCACAGTTATCCTTGGTGGCAGCGCCGGGGACATCCTCTGTGACGGGAATATAATGGGTCTTTCGCATCTCAGTTTTTCCCCTTTCCGCTTTTGTGATTTCGATTTTCGTACTTGGCATAGGCCTCAATGATCCGCTGGACCATCACATGACGTACCACGTCCTGCTGGGTCAGTTCGCAGATACCGACACCCTCCACATCCCGGAGTACCTTCATGGCCTCCTTCAGACCACTGGGCTTGTCTCCGGGCAGGTCGATCTGGGTAATATCGCCGGTGATGACCACCTTGGAGCCAAAGCCCATACGGGTCAAGAACATCTTCATCTGCTCACGGCTGGTGTTCTGGGCCTCATCGAGAATGATGAAGCTGTCATCCAGTGTCCGACCGCGCATATAGGCCAGGGGCGCCACTTCAATATTGCCCCGCTCCAGATACTTCTGGTATGTCTCGGCGCCCAGCATATCAAACAGGGCGTCGTACAGCGGCCGCAGATAGGGGTCCACCTTGGACTGCAGATCACCAGGCAGGAAGCCCAGGCGCTCGCCTGCCTCCACAGCAGGACGGGTCAGAATAATTCGGTTGACCTGCTTTTCCCGGAAGGCCGCCACGGCGGCAGCCACCGCCAGATAGGTCTTACCGGTACCGGCAGGGCCTACACCAATGGTCACCGTCTGGTGCATCACCGAGTCCACATACTGCTGCTGGCCGATGGTCTTGGGCTTGACGGGACGGCCCTTGGAGGTAATGCAAATGACATCCTCCGTCAGTTCAGACACCTTGTCTGCCTGCCCGCTGCGCACCAGCCCCAGCACATAGCGCACATGCTGCTCGTTGATCGTCTCTCCCTTGGCCACCAGCGTCAGCAGCGCCTCCACGGCCTTGGTCGCCAGCATCACATGCTCCACATCGCCGGAGATGCACAGCTCGCCCTCACGGTTGGTGGTGCTGACCCCCAGCTCTGCCTCCAGCAAACGCATATTTTCATCAAAGGAGCCAAAGAGATTGATGGCCTCCTCCATTCTTTCAATACTGACACGCTGTTCCATTCCGTTACTTCCTCTTTTCGGATCAATCAATTTCCATCTGCGGCCGGGGCAGCACCATCTCGGTGCCGATCTGTTCCAGGCACTCCGCTTTCAGCGTCACCAAAAGACAGCCGTCTTTTTCAGCCGTCACAAAACGCTTACGCTCCACGGTGCCCTCTTCGGTCATCTGCCCTTGCAGCTGCCGCAGCAAAACCGCCTCGCCTTCTGCCTGTGCCTTGCGTGTACTGCGCCCCGCCGGGGCCGATTCATACACCACATGGGTCTCCTGCACCACGGTCAGCGGCAGACGAAGCCCACCGGGCAGAATCAAAGGTCGGTATTGAATTATTTTATCACATTCCGGCCCAGTTTTTCTACCCTTTCCATACAATTTTATGCGATATTTCCCGAAATCAAGGGCGATTCGGTGCCTTTTTTGTTTCACTGTCCGCTTTTGTCCTGTCAACGGCACCTGCACAGACAGTTCATACCACGTCCGGGCTTCCACCGTACCCATGCCATGGAGAAAACGCACCCCGCTGCGGGTCGAATCCTCCACCCCGGAAATCAGCAGTTGCCCGCAGGTCACGGGGTCTCCTGGTGCCACCTGGGCGATTCCCTCCAGTGCCCGCACCTCCGTGACTACGCCATCCCGGCAGGCCACCACATTGGTAATTTCCTCCTCATGCACCCGTTGGGGCGGTCGCTGCCGCTCCACCACCTGCACATGGGCCACGCAGCCTTTCACATTCACCGCCAGCCAGGACACATCCGGCAGTTCCAACAGCACATGATTACGCAGATCCTCCTGATCGATCGCTGTGCCGCGAGTCCCCACTCTCACGCCGTATGCTTCCAGTGCCCGCAGAATCGTCTGGGTCGGCACGGTGTCATTTCCTTCCACCTCAAACCCCCAGATACACAAATTTCCCCACAGCAGCAGGGCCAGAAACACCGCCGCCCCGCCCAGAAGCACATAGCGCCGCCGCAGCTTCCGGCAAAAGAGGGGGATTCCCCGTTCCCCACTTAGGGTGATGGTACAGGGCACCTCTGCTGTTACCTGCCGCAAATCCCGCAGGCCACGGCGGGTGGTCTGCATGGTGCAGTGGGTCTCATCCTGCCACCGCAGCCCCCAGAACGGGATCTCATGGGCAGCGCAGAGATTGACTACCCGCTCAGGGCAGGGACTTTCCACTTGCAGGGTCACACTGCCCCGCAGGAAATTTACGCTTTTTCGGTACATCTACGCCATCAGCTCCACTTTCTCCACCATCCCGTCCAACCGCAGTTCTGTGTCTGTCATGGCTGTCAGCTGCAGTCCCCGGCCTGTGACCCGCACCGACAGGGCTCCACCACTGATCTCCACCACCTCCGGACTGTATGACAGCACCCCGTGGTGGCGAGCCATCCAGAATTCCCGGTTGCCGACCAGCTCCATACGCGGCACACCTGCCGCCAAATCACCGGGCAGATCCAGCCGTTCCATGGCCGCCTGCCCCACCTGTGCCCACTTATCTCTCGCCATACGACACCTCCGTGGTGACCATCTTATGCACCGCCCGGTGGAAACTTGCCTTGGCAGGTCTGTCCTTCCCGGCTCGTGCATAATTTGCAGAGAAGGGGGAATGTCACTTGAAACGATCCATACTCACCACAACACTGCTGCTGACCGCCTTAGCGCTGCTCTCCCGCCCGGAACAGACCGCCGCAGCGGTACGGCAGGGACTGCACCTGTGTGCCAGCGCTGTACTGCCCGCCCTGTTTCCCTTTTTCGTCCTCTCCTCTCTGCTGGTTGCCTGCGGTGGGGCGGATGCTGCGGGGCAGGTGCTCGCCCCGGTCATGGGACGGCTCTTCGGCTGCAGTGGCGCAGGCGGGGCCGCGGTGTTTCTGGGCCTGGCCGGAGGCTATCCTCTGGGGGCCCGCACAGTGGGAGAGCTTCTTCGCAGCGGGCGCATCTGTCCAGAGGAGGCGGAGCACTTGCTTTCTTTTTGCAACAATGCCGGGCCGGCCTTTCTTCTCAGCGTGGTGGGCAGCGGTGTCTTCCACGACATCCGGGTGGGCATGGCCCTGTGGCTCATCCACGTCTTATCGGCACTTCTCACCGGAATCCTGCTCTGCCGAACCTTTCGCAAGCACCATCACAGCTCTGCCGCTTCTCCCTCTACTGCTGCACCCCAAAGTTTTCCCACAGCGTTGGCGGAAGCCCTGACTTCTGCCGGGGCTTCGGCAGTCAGCATCAGCGCCGCCATCACCTTCTTTCTGGTGCTTCTGACGCTGCTGACCGACCTTACCGGGCTGCACCACCCGCTGCTCGTGGGGTTCGTGGAGCTGACCAACGGCTTGCTGCAACTCTCCCCCGCCGCCCCCCACAGTCGAATCTGGGCGGCGGCTCTCTTAGGTTGGGGCGGCTGCAGCGTCCACTGCCAGACGATGGCTCTGTTGTCCGGGCTTCCACTGCATCTGCGGTATTATTTCATGGGGAAAACCCTGCAAAGTCTGCTCTCCGCCGCCTTTGCTGCCCTTCTCTGGGCATAAAAAAAGACGGCCCGCAGGCCGTCTTTTTGCTTGTGTAAGGGGTTATCGCTGTCCCTTGTCGTAGGGGATTCCCTCTGCCTTGGGTGCGCGGGACTTCTTGGAAGTGAAGGCCAACACAATCAAGGAGATGATGTAGGGCATCATGTTGTACACCTGGCTGGGGATATTCAAACCTGCCAGGAAGTCAAAGCCGGTATACACGTTGGACAGGGCACGGAACATACCGAACAGCAATGCTGCCAGCGCAATACGGATGGGCTTCCACTGACCGAAGATCATGACGGCCAGGGACAGGAAGCCGAAGCCAGCCACACCGTACTCAAAACGCCACTCGGACACACCGGCGGTGATGAACACAATGCCACCCAGACCACCCAGCGCACCGGAGATCAGGACACCGGCCCAGCGCATCTTGTAAACATTGATACCCACGCTGTCGGCTGCCTGCGGATGCTCGCCGCAAGCCATCATACGCAGACCGAAGCGGGTCTTATACAGCGTCACATAGGCAAACACCAGTGCAATGACTGTCACCAGCATGAACCAGTTAAACTCAAAGCCGTGGATATTCACCAGGAATGCCTGCTTGGCTATGGGATACTGGATGATGGAGGACACGTCGTCGGGATTGGCGGCCGTGTTGATGGCCTTGACGATGACGGTACAACCAGCCACACCCAGCATATTCAGGGCCGTACCTACGATGGTCTGGTCAGCCTTAAAATTGATGCAGGCCACAGCCAGCAAGGTCGAATAAAGCATACCCAGCAGGGCAGCAGCCACCAGGACGGCCAGGATCATCACAATGGCCGGGCTGCCGGCGGGCATATAGCGCATGGTCAAAGCGCCGCCCATGGCGCCCACGATCATGATACCCTCCAGGCCCAGGTTGATGACACCGGAATGCTCAGCAAAGCAGCCACCCAAGGCCACCAAAATCAGCACGGAGGCAAAAATCAGCGTATATTGTATCAGAAGGATCATTCCTGATCGCCTCCCTTCTCAGTAGCATCGGTCTTTTCCTGTGCTGCCTTCAGTGCCGCCTTCTCTTCACGCTTGACAATGGCAGCATTGATCGTAAACTTCATGAACAGAACGAAACCGCACAGGTAGATGATAATGGACGAAATCAGATCGGAGATCTGAGAGCAATACAGGTTTTTATCCACGTAAGCACCGCCCACGGTGATATGCTGGATAAAGAACGAGGACAGGATCACGCCCACAGGATGCAGACCACCCAGGAAGGCGGCGGCAATGCCGTTGAAGCCCATCATGGGCACAGAGGAAGTGCTGCACTGCCACTGCTCATAACCGGTCAGATAGAACATGGAGGCACCCAGACCTGCCAATGCACCGCCGATGGCCAGCGTCAGAATGATGTTGCGGTTCTCCGCCATACCGCAGTACTTGGCTGCGTTCTTGTTGTTGCCGGTAGCCTTCAGCTCATAGCCAAAGCGGGTCTTTTCCAGAACCACCCACACCAGCACAGCGATCACAATGGACAGCGGAATAGCCAGGCCCACATACTTATTGTTGTTGAACAGCGCACCCAGGCCCAAGGAGGGCAGCAGGGCATCCGGGTTATTGGAGGACAGCAGATACGTATAAGGGCTGGTTGCCTCCTTAACATTGGTCAGCAAGGTATTGGTCAGATACAGGGTGATCCAGTTGAGCATAATACCGGAAATGACCTCATTGACGTTGCAATAGGCCTTCAGCACACCGGAGATCATGCCCAGAATGGAACCAGCTGCCATTGCAAACAGCATACAAGCCCACCAGGGCAGCTGCCAAGCAAGGGCTGCATACAGGCTCATGGCCACACCGGCACAATACTGACCAGCCGTACCGATGTTAAACAGGCCTACCTTATAGGCAAACAGAATGGACAGCGAGCACATCAGCAAAGGTGCCGTCTTGACCAGCGTATCACCCAGATACTTCATCTGCATGGGCGCACGGCTGTAATTCAGGAAGTTGCGCATCACATCGCCAATGGCCTCACCGGCACCGGCAGGATTGATCAGCAGCAGCACCACATAACCCAGGAACAGACCCAGAACCACGCAGATCAAAGATGCGATCAGCGTTTGCAGGCCGTCATTCTTGAGAAGGTTTCTTTTCTTTTTCATGCCTTCACCTCATCTCTCTTGGCGCCTGCCATGTAGAGGCCCAGCTCCTCCTGGGTGGTGGTCTTGGGATCCAGCTCGCCCACGATCTCGCCCTCGTACATCACCAGAATGCGGTCGGGGACATCCATGACCTCATCCAACTCCAGAGACACCAGCAGCACGGCTTTTCCGGCATCGCGCTGGGCCACCAGCTGCTTATGAATATACTCGATTGCACCCACGTCCAGACCACGGGTAGGCTGCACTGCCACCAGCAGCTCAGGGTCCTTATCAATCTCACGGGCCACGATAGCTTTCTGCTGGTTACCACCGGACATACTGCGGGCCGCCGTAATCGGGCCCTGTCCGGAACGGACATCATACTGTGCAATCAGCTTTTCGGCATACTTACGAATATTGTCCCGGCGCAGGAAGCCCATCTTACTGGTAAACTCAGGCTCAAAGTAGCGCTGCAACACCAGGTTGTCTTCCAGGGAATAATCCAGCACCAGACCGTGCTTGTGCCGGTCCTCGGGAATGTGGCTCATGCCCTTGACGCTGCGGTGGCGGATGGATGCCTTGGTGATATCCTCGCCGCACAGCGTGATCTTACCCGACTTCAAAGGCTCCAGACCGGTCAGGCCGTAGACGAACTCCGTCTGACCATTGCCGTCGATACCGGCCAGGCACACGATCTCGCCCCGATGGACCTGCAAGGATACATCCTTCACGGCATTGTTGCTGTGCGCCTTGGAGCCCACGGTCATGTGCTCCACGTCCAGCACCACTTCGCCCAGCTCGCTGGGCTTTTTCTCCACATGGAAGTTGACGTTGCGGCCCACCATCATGGCAGACAGCTCCTCCACGGTGGTATTGGCCGTTTCCACGGTACCAATATACTTGCCCTTACGAAGGACCGTGCAGCGATCTGCCACGGTCATGATTTCGTTGAGCTTGTGGGAGATGAAAAGGATAGACTTACCCTCTGCTGCCAGATTTTTCATAATCTGCATCAGCTCGTCGATCTCCTGCGGCGTCAAAACCGCCGTCGGCTCATCGAAAATCAAAATCTCATTGTCCCGATAGAGCATTTTGAGGATTTCGGTACGCTGCTGCATACCCACGGTGATATCCTCGATGACGGCATCGGGATCTACCATCAGTCCATACTTTTCAGACAAGGCCATCACCTTTTTGCGGGCCTCGCCTTTTTGCAGAAAACCGTGCTTGACCGGCTCTGCACCCATAATAATGTTGTCCAGCACGGTGAAACATTCCACCAGCTTAAAATGCTGGTGGACCATGCCGATTCCCAAATCATTTGCGTCGTTGGGGTCCTTGATGACCACCTCTCGACCGTCCTTTTTAATGATGCCTTCCTCCGGCTGATAAAGGCCGAAGAGAACTGACATCAGCGTGGACTTACCTGCGCCGTTTTCACCCAGCAGCGCATGGATTTCTCCTTTGCGCAGCTGCAATGTAATGTTGTCATTGGCGATGATACCTGGGAACTTTTTGGTAATATTCAGCATTTCGATTGCATACTGAGTTTCCAAGTGGAACGCCCTCCTTCCGTTTTCATGGCCCGCACGCATAAGAGCGGGGACGGAACCATATATATCATTAGTATACTATAAAACTGTAAGTAAAGCAAAGTCTTTTTGTGGAAAATCGATGCTATTTGCGCTCCTTCGCCACAAAAAAAGAAGACGGGCCGAAGCCCGTCTTCTTATCAATGACCGAGGCGTGATTTACTTGATCTTACCCTGGTTGTCAATCTTGACATTGGTCACCTCAGGCAGCTTCTCACCAGCGTCGTCGGACACGGTCAGAGTACCATCGACCATGGCCTTGACCATAGCCTTGTAGTCGTCCTGAGTGAACTCGTCGTTCCACTGAGTGGTCTCCATGGGGATCTGGACATAGTTGGCAGCGGGATCGTCGCCATCGACCAGGCCCAGAGTAGCGATCTTGCCGCCGTACTTCTCCCAGTTGTCGTTCAGGATGACATCCTTCAGGGTGTCATAGGTGGTGGGATACAGACCCTTCATAGCAGAGGTCAGAGTACGGGAGTTGTCCTTATCGCCAGCGTACTGAGCGATAACGGGAGCCTGATCGGTATCAACACCGATGACCTTAGCGCCCTCAACCTTCTTGGAAGCGTCCACAGCAGAGGTGTAGATACCGCCGCCGCAAGCAAACACGACCTGCGTGCCGCCCTTATACCAAGTATCCATCACAGCAGTGATGTCAGCGTCGCCGCTGAACTTGCCGCCATAGACATAGTTCATCTCAACGGTCTTGTCCATTTCCTTGGCAGCAGCGTCAGCGCCCTGGATATAGCCGTAACCGTAACGAACAACAGCGGGAACAGCCATGCCGCCCAGGAAGCCCAGCTTCTCATAGCCCATCTTCACAGCAGCGTAGCCAGCCATGTAGCCGGACAGCTCTTCCTTGTAAACAGCGCAGTACACGTTGTCGCCCAGATGGGGCTCGTTTTTAGGATCAATCAGATCGGTGCGGTTGTTGTTCTTGTCGTGGTTATAGAACTGATCCTCGATGTCGAACTGGCCCAGATCCAGAGCGATGAACTTCACATCAGGATACTCGTCCTGCGTAGCCACGATGGCGCCAGCAAAAGCAAAGCCGGGCATAACCAGGATGGTGTAACCCTCATCCACAGCCTGCTCGATCATAGCCACACGGTCAGCGGTGGTATCGCCAGCGGGCTTCTTGTAGGTGAAATCAATCTCGTTCTCCTCACAGAAAGCCTTGCAAGCCTCGTAAGTGGTCTGGTTGAAGGACTGGTCGGTAATATCGCCGTAGTCGGTGATCATTGCGACCTTCTCCGTGGTGCCCTCGTCGCTATCGCCGCTGTTGCCGCAGGCAACCAGGCCAAGAGCCATGACAAGAGCCAGAATCAGTGCAAGAAACTTTTTCATAATTCTTTGTACCTTCCTTTCTTATTCCTGGACATTTTTACGTCCATGTGCATTATACCAAATTTTTTCAAGAAGGGCAAGCTCTTTTTTCCATGCTCTGCCCTATCTTTACAAACATTTCCTCCCATTTCCCAATCAAAAAGGACGGCCTTCCCGGCCGTCCTTTTATACTGTCTTCTGCCTTGCAGCGATTCCTTTCCAGAGGAAAACCGTGTTTTTTCCACACTTTCCACGTCTCCGGACACGAACGCTGTCCAGCTTATTTAGCAGCCATCTTGACGGCTGCCTCCAGCGCAATCTTCATCATGTTGGTAAAGTTGGTCTGACGCTCCATAGGAGGCAGCTCCTCACCGGTGACCAGATTGTCAGAGATGGAGCAGATGGCCAGCGCGCGCTTGCCGGTATAGGCAGCGTTGCAGTACAGGCCGGCCGCTTCCATTTCCACGGCCAGCACGCCCATCTTCATGAACCGGGCATTGCGGCCAGCGGCATCATAGAACGTGTCGGAAGAATAGAGGTTGCCCACGGGCATCTTCACACCCAGCTCCTTGGCAGACTCCACAGCAGCCATCAGCAAATCGAAATCAGCGATGGGGGCAAAGGTACCGCCCAGCTCATACTGGTCGGCATAGTTGGAGTTGGTGCAGGCACCCTGACCGGCCACCACACAGCCCAGCTCCAGATCGGCGCGCATGGCACCGGCGCTGCCCACACGGATGATGTTATCCACATCGTAGTGGGTAAAGAGCTCATAGGAGTAGATACCGATGGAGGGGATACCCATACCGGATGCCATGACGGACACAGGAACACCCTTATAGGTACCGGTGTAACCCTGCACGCCGCGCACATTGTTCACCAGCACAGGGTTCTCCAAAAAGTTTTCAGCGATAAACTGTGCCCGCAGAGGATCACCGGGCATCAGAACCGTTTTTGCAAATGCGCCCTGCGGGGCGCCGTTATGAGGGGTAGGCATAGCTGCATATCTCCTTTATACAAAATATTATCAGATACTCTTGTTTTCTTTTTCTGCGGCCTTGACAGCCTTGACGATGCGGGAAGTACCCAGACGGTCTGCCCCGAGAGAAACAAAATCCCGGGCATCGTTCATATCCGCAATACCGCCGGCGGCCTTAATCTTCACGTGCGGGGCCACGTTGGCCTTAAAGAGCGCCACATCCTTGCGGGTTGCACCGCCGCCGCCAAAGCCAGTGGATGTTTTAATATATTCTGCCCCGGACTCGCTGACCACATGGCACATCTCCACCTTCTCCTCGTCGGTGAGCAGGCAGGTTTCGATGATGACCTTCAGCAGCTTGCCGCCGCAGGCCTCCTTGATCTGGCGGATCTCATCCAGGACCCGATCGTAAAGACCATCCTTGACCCAGCCGATGTTGATGACCATATCAATCTCATCAGCGCCATTGGCAACAGCATCTCTCGCCTCGGCACACTTCACAGCCGTAGTGGAATAACCATTGGGGAAGCCGATCACCGTGCAGATGGGCAGTTTGCCATTCACATATTCAGCCGCCTGCTTCACATAGGAGGCGGGGATGCACACACTGGCGCAGCCGTATTTCATACCATCGTCACAGATGGCCTGGATCTCTGCCCAGGTGGCACCCTGTGCCAGCAGAGTATGATCCACTCGGCGCAGAATAGCCTGTGCTTCATAATTCATATTGCTGTGCTCCTTTCATTACGTCTCATTCTCATTTCATTTTGCAGGTGTATTATACCATGCAAGCATACCCTTGTAAACCAAAAATCCGTGTTTTTCCATCCTATTTCATAGGAAAAAGTGCTCTTTCCCGTCGTTTCCCCTCCGTCCTTCTCTCCATCTGCGTCGCCCTCTGGTCCTCTGCCCAACGACCCACAGCGGGAATCTCCTATTGACGAAGGGCGCATCTTGTACTATCATAGACGCAGAAGTTCATAGAGAATTGTCTTTGGGGCAGGGTGCAATTCCCGACCGATGGTAGAGTCCATGAACCTCCTTTCAGGGAGGCCGATCCGGTGTAATTCCGGAACCGACGGTATAGTCCGGATGAGAAAAGACGAAATTCTTCGCGGGGAGCTGCGTTTTTTGCCATGCTCGTCGCCTGAAAGTTTTTCCCGAGGCTTTTTCTTTTATGGCTTCGGGAATTTATTTTTAGGAGGAACTTCGACCATGAACACAACCCCTACGACACAGGCCGTTCCCGCAACTGCCCGGCCCAAATCCCGCACTGAGATGCGCCGTCTGACCATGTCCGCCATGATGGGCGCCGTGGCTTTCGCCCTGATGTATATCAACTTCTCCGTGCCGATCATCTCCCCTTACGCTGAGTTCGACCTCTCCGCCCTGCCGGAGCTGTTGGCCGGCTTCATTCTGGGCCCTCTGGGCGCCGTGCTGACCATCACGGTGAAAATCGCCCTGATCCTTGTCTTTAAGGGCACCAGCTCCATGTACACCGGTGAAGTGCAGAACTTCCTGCTGTCCATCGCCTACATCCTGCCCGCGGTCTTCTTCTATCGCCGCCATCGCACCAAACACGGGGCAGCCATTGGTCTGGTCATCGGAAGTCTGGTCAGCATCATCGTTGCCATTTTCACCAACATCTATCTGATCTTCCCCGCCTACATCTATCTGTACGGCATGAACTGGGAGGGCATCATCGAAACCTGCGGTGCGCTGAACCCCTGGATCAAGGATATCCCCACCTTTGCCGCTTTTTCTGTGGTTCCCTTCAATATCATCTCCCGCAGCCTCACCTCGGTGCTGGCTTTCATCACCTACAAGAAACTCAGCATTCCTCTGAAGAAGCTGATTCAATAATTTCCGTATACACCCTAACCAAAAAAGGAGGACTTTCCCCATGAATTTCAGCGTTGACAAAACTCTTACTTTCGACCAGGCTGTGGAGATCATGTTCCAAAAGCTGGGTGATTGGAAAATTATGGCTCTGGCCAGCTCCGTCCATGACTACGTGATGGTGCGTAACGTCAGCTGCCTGTTCTACGATCACAAGATCTACTTCAAGACCGACAAAAACTTCCGCAAGACCAAGCAGCTCTACGAAAACCCCCAGGTAGCCCTGTGCTGGAGCGGTGTCCAGGTGGAAGGTCTGGCTGCCAACAAGGGTCTGGTGATCGATGAGCCGGATCATCGTTTTCAGAATCTTTACAAAAAGTTCCTGTGGGGCAGTTATAATAAGTATTCCCACGAAGAGGACGAAATCATCATCGAGGTCGACCCCAAATTTGTGGAAGTCTGGGACACCAGTGAAGATAACTATGCCTATCAGATTTTCATTGACTTCGACAAGAAGAGCGTCGAGGTCAAGCAGTACGATCACCGTTGAGACAACCAGTCCCAAATCTGACAGGAGGCGATTCCATGAACGGAGCCGATACGGAGCGCACACTGCACGCCCGTCTTTTTCAAAATGAACAGGAATTCCAGCAGCTGCGGCATCTCTACACCTCTGCGGTCAAAGAGGTACGGATGCGGGCCGAGGTACTCAATGATGAGTTCAGCGTCACCTATGCCCGCAGCCCCATTCACCACATTGAAACCCGTCTGAAGTCCACCGCCAGCATTGTTGAGAAGCTGGAGCGCAAAGGGCTGCCCGTCACCGCCAAGTCGGCCCGGGTGAAGCTCAACGACATCGGGGGCATCCGCATTGTCTGCAATTATATCGACGATGTGTATGCGGTGGAAAAAATGCTGCTGCGCCAGTCAGATATTCACTTGGTCAAGCGCCAGGACTATATCGCCCACCCCAATTACAACGGCTACCGGTCGCTTCACCTGGATATGCGCGTACCGGTCCATCTGTCGGACCGCACCGAATCGGTCATCGTGGAGATTCAGATTCGCTCTGTCGCCATGGATTTCTGGGCCAGTTTGGAGCATGATCTGCGCTACAAAGCCGACAAAGCGACATTGCCCGAAGGCATCAACGAAGAAATGCTTCAGTGTGCGGATGAAATTGCCGCGATCGACCGCAAGATGCAGGATATGTATCGTCAGATTCAGGACGCAAAATAACGACCAGGGATGCAGCGCACGTTGCATCCCTGGTTTTTTTCCAGACAGTCCGCCATCGACGCCCATTCTTCAAGACGCACAGGTGAAAAAAAGATTGTCGATGCCAGAAAAGTATATTATAATATGGGATAAACTAAATTTCCCATTTCCCCGGAGGTGCTTATGAATCGACTCAGTAAAGAAAACTATTATCTCGACATTGCCCAGACTGTGATGGAGCGGGCCACCTGCCTGCGCCGTATCTACGGTGCCATTATCGTCAAAAACGACGAGATCATCTCCACCGGCTACAACGGTGCGCCCCGCGGCCGGAAAAACTGTGTAGATATGGGCTTTTGCACCCGCGAAGCCATGCAGGTTCCCCGGGGTGAGCGCTATGAGCTGTGCCGCAGTGTCCACGCAGAGGCCAACGCCATTATTTCGGCCAGCCGCCGGGACATGGTCGGCGGCACCTTGTATCTGGTGGGCCGCAACGCTCAGACCGGAGAACTGCTCAACGATGCCACCTGCTGCGCCATGTGTCGGCGTATGGTCATCAACGCCGGTCTTTCCCGGGTGGTGATCCGCAAGACGCCCACGGAGTTTGATGTGGTGGACGTACAGGAGTGGGTCGAAGGCGACGATCTGGCCATCCCGTCCCAGCACTGTGGCTGCTGAATGACACAGCACGGCAGCGCAAATACAATATGTAATTTCATCTTATAAATATCACTTTTTGTATAGAAATTACCCCCAGAAATAGCAAAAAAGCCAGGCAGAGAGATGTTCTCTGTCTGGCTTTTCTTTTATCGTTATTTTCCTGCATCCAGTAAACTCCTGACCGCCCGCCCCACATTGCACCGGACAAAGACGAGGCACAGCCCTCCTTGCCACCACAACGCCAACCACCAACAGATTATATCCCTGTGTGGTGAAAATGTCGGGCACCAATACACCGAGGCCGTCCACTGCGATGCCGCGGTTTTCACCAAAAAGATACCGCTCTCTGTGCCGAACCTACCTCCGGGCAGAAAAAAAGACACGGCTTTAGCCGTGTCTTTTCAAGTATGCAGTATTGCTCTTACTCGGTCACGAAGGGCAGCAGAGCGATCTGACGAGCACGCTTGATAGCCTCGGTCAGCTGACGCTGATGCATAGCGCAGGTGCCGGTGGTTCTGCGGGGCAGAATCTTAGAGCGCTCGGAGATAAAACGACGCAGCTTGGCAGCGTCCTTGTAATCGATATACTCGCACTTGTCAACGCAGAACTGGCAGACCTTTCTGCGTCTGCGGTTGCCGCCGCGGGGGGCTCTATTTTCGCGTTCCATAGCCATGGAAGGTTCCTCCTTTAATCAAAATATGTCGATGTGCTTCTTTGGATCAGAACGGCAGATCGCCGTCGTCCTCATCAATTTCAGCGAAAGCGGAAGGGCCGCCCACAGGAGCGGAATAGCCGCCGGCCGGGGCGCTGTAACCACCGGTGGGAGCTCCATAAGCCGGGGGCGCATCGAAGCCGCCGGGAGCGCTGTCGCGCTTGGAGTCGCCAAAATAGATGTTGTCGGCAACAACTTCCGCACTGCGGCGGTTGTTACCATCTCTGTCTTTCCAGTCACGGAGCTGCAGACGACCTTCCACAATGGCCATACGGCCCTTGGAAAAGTACTTTGCCGCGAACTCGGCTGTGCTGCGCCAGGCGACCACATCAATGAAATCGGTCTCCTTCTCGCCAGACTGGGACTTAAAGTCACGGTCAACGGCCAGTGAGAAGCTGGTCACGGCGGTACCGCTCTGAGTGCGGCGCAGTTCGGGATCGCGGGTCAGCCGACCCATGATGAAAATTTTGTTCAGCATAATTTGCCTCCCTTATTCGCCCTTGCAGACAATCATGGAACGCATGATGCCCTCGGTAATACCCAGGATACGATCCAGCTCCTTGGGGAACTCAGGAGCGCTGGTGAAGCTCATCAGCACATAGTAACCCTCGGTCTTGTAGTCGATTGCGTAAGCCAGCTTGCGCTTGCCCCACTCGTCGACGACCACATTGGAACCGTTCTGCTCAGCCAGAGTCTGGAACTTTGCCACGGTAGCAGCAATAGCCTCCTCACCCTGTGCAGGGTCGATGATGTAAACGACCTCATAGTTAGCAGAAATCTTAGCCATACTTTTGCACCTCCTTTTGGACATTTGGCCCTCATTCTTGGATGAGAGCAAGGATTTGCCTGCAAAAATGCAAGCTTAATTATTATATAAAATCTGCTGAAAATGTCAAGTAGTTTTTCAAACTTTTTCCCTAAAAATAAGAAAAAGATGAACTTTTCGTTCATCTTTTCCCAGTTTCATCCAATCTTATCGCTCATTCTGCCAGCAACTTGCGGAAAAACGAAATTTTGGGCAGCTCCCAAAGCAGGATCAAACCCAACACGCAGCACGCAAGAGCTTCCCCGGCACCGATGGTCAGTGCATGGTAAGCGTAAGCGCCCCAGAAGGCACCACCGAAGCCCACCTCCTGCCAAGCGATGACAGCGCTGACCATAATCATGTTGGCAATCACCGGCGGCAGCGTGGCCACAAAGCGATTCTTGCAGTAGCGTGTTGCCACCGCAGCCAACAGCGTGGCCAGCGAGCCAACAACCACATCCAGCATCCCATAGGGACTCAGGATATTGGTGATGAGGCAGCCGATAAACAGCCCCCACACCGTCTCCGGAAACAGGAACGGCAGCACGCACAGCGCCTCGGAAAACCGGCACTGCACGGGGCCGAAGGTCAGCCCGAACCCCGAGCCGAACAGTGACATGACGACATACAGGGCCCCCACGATCGCTGCGGTTGTGAGTTGTTTCGTTTTCATTTTGGACATAAAAAAACCTCCCATTTTTTGTTTAGAGAACGGCTCCTCTCCGGGCGCCGAACGAACACCGTGCCCACGGTGCTTGGACAGGGTATGGAAACCTGTCAAGAGAGATTTTATCATACTTTTGTGCAAAAGGGAAGTCAAAATACCGCCATCCAAACAAAAAGGTATCTTTTACAAAAGAAAATGACCGTATCCATACGATACGGTCATTTTGATCAAAGCTGTTCCGGCAAAAATACATACAGCGTCCCGGTCTCCGGCAACGCTTTCCCGAGGACGGCTTCGCCGAAGGCCGCCACCTCTTTCCCGTGGAGACAGTAACCACTGCCTCCGCCGCGGTGTACTTCCGCCGTATACTGGTGCTGCTGCAGCCAGGTCCGTGCAGCCGCGCACTGCTCCTGTGTCAGCACGACGTCTGTCTGTTCGATCCCGACCACAGCCTGTTGGCCTTCCAGTTCTTCCATCCACTGTTGCAGTGTCTGGGCCGATTCATTGCTGTAAGGGGCCGGCAGCACCTCACCTTCGCTCTTACGGGTCATGGGCACATCTGTCTGCCCATCGGGAACCAGCATTCCCCGCAGCGGGCCAAAGCCCAGCACCGTCACCAACACCAGGCAGGCCGCCACCGCTGCCACCGAGCGCTGCCACCGGCGATTCGTTTTCTTTTTCGTCTGGGGCGTGGTGCGCACCTGCGCCATTACCCGGTCTGCAAAATCCACCGGAGCCGCCACTTCCCGATCCAGCTCTTCCAGAGCCGCATACCAAACACGACAGGTAGGACATTCTTTGATATGCGTGCGCACCGCTTCACACTCCTCCGCAGGCAGTGTGCCATTGTGGAGTGCCTCGATGCGATCCAAATCACAGTTCATGCTTTTTCCTCCTCTCTACCTTTTAAGACGGAAAAAAGGTGAAAAAAGTTCCCCTGCCGCAGTAGATTTTGCTGTAATTGTTTTTTCGCCCGGTTGAGCCGGGATTTCACCGTGCCGCTCTCCAGTCCCAGCAGACGACCAATCTCATCGTAGCTCAGCTGCTGCATCTGGCGCAGGAGAAAAATCTCCCGATGCTCCGGCGAAAGCTCTTGCAGCGCCTGCTGTACCGCCGCCTGCAGTTCTGCCGTCTCCGCAGCTTCGGCAGGCGATCCCTCTGCCGCCAAATGTACCTGCTCCTCAATGGGCTCATTGCCCCGGTGGCGCTTCTCCCGGCGGAGAAAGTCCACCGCTGCATGGGACGTCAACTGGTACAGCCACGAAGAAAATTTGCTTTCCCCCCGGAAATTTGGCAAGCCCTTCCAAGCCGCCACAAACGCCTCCTGGGCCACTTCCTCCGCATCATGGGCATTGCCGCACATCCGCAGGGCCAAACGGTACACGCTGTTCTGGTAGGTCTGCACCAGCATCTCAAAGGCAGCTGCGTCCCCTTCCTTCGCCCGTGCGATGATGCACAGTTCCTCTGTCATTTCAAATTCCTCTTAATTTCATCCGTAATACGGTACACATCATCCATGGTATTCATGCGGACGATCTGCTCTTTATAGTAATTGGCATGGGACACGCCCTTGAGATACCAGGCGTAGTGCCGCCGGGCCTCCAAAATGGCAATGTGCTCGCCCTTGTCCTCCACGGCCAGTTCGATCTGCCGCACCGCCGTGTCGCACCGCTCACGCAGGGGCGGCAGTGCCGGAATCTCCCGGCCCTCTATGGCGGCCTTGGCCTGTGCAAAGAGCCAGGGATTGCCGAAGCAGCCCCGACCGATCATCACCATGTCGGCGCCGGTCGCCGCCAGCAGCTTCACCGCATCCTGCGCCGAAAAAATATCCCCGTTGGCAATGACCGGGATCTTCACGGCCTCCTTGACCTCCCGGGCTGTGGTCCAATCCGCCTGTCCGGCGTACATCTGTGCCCGGGTCCGGCCGTGGATAGCAACGGCCGCCACGCCCACCTGCTCCAGCGCACGGCTCAGCTCCACTGCGTTGATATTTCCCTTGTCCCAGCCCCGGCGCATCTTCACCGTCACCGGAACCGGGCTGGCCTTGACCACCGCCTCTGCCACACGGGCGGCCTTGTCGATATCCCGCATGAGGGCACTGCCGTCGCCATTGGACACCACTTTGCCCACCGGACAGCCCATATTTATATCAATGAAATCCGCCCCCGACAGCTCTGCCGCCTTCACAGCGGCCTCTGCCATACATACCGGGTCACTGCCGAAAATCTGGACCGCAGCGGGATGCTCCCCGTCAAAGAGTTTCAAAAGGCCCTTTGTCTTGCGGTCCTGATAACACAGTGCCTTGGAGCTGACCATCTCTGTCGTGGTCAGACCCGCCCCCTGCTCCACGCAGATCTTGCGGAAAGCCAGATCGGTAACACCGGCCATCGGGGCCAGTGCCAGACGGGATGTAATAGTGACGTTGCCGATTTTCATGGGGTATTCCTCCGTTGATTGTTGCATTCGTGGTTATTATAGCATACTTTTCACCACGGAACAACGAAAAAGAGAAGGCGGACAGCTGCTGCCGCCCGCCTCCAAATTGAGGAGAAAAAGTCGATTGTTGCCCTTAAAACAGAACCATCAGCAGCCAAACAAGGCCGATGGTTCCCGCTCCCAGCAAGGTGTAGAGCCAAGGGAGGAATTTCTTTTGGGGAGGCGGTGTACCGCCATGGACACGGGCGTAGTTCCTGGCTACGCGGACTGCCTGATCCACCACTTGCTGGGATGTAACGCCGCCAGTGGCAGCGTCGTTGCGCAAAATAAAAATTGCCTGTTCAAAAAGTTGGGGGTCGGGGGAATCCACCACGATGACCCGCCGGGAAATGCCTTTCACCAAGAATGACGCCCTCCTCTTGCTGTTTGATACATTCAGTATGGACGTCCCAAACAGGGATTATACGCCGCCGGAGCGAATTTTTCACACTGCTGTGGGGCCGCCCGGTGCAGGCAAATGGACCACCAGCACAGCGCAGTCGTCCGCCAATCCTCTCCGGCTGCGGGATTCGTCCAAAATCCGGCTGGTCAACTCATTGGCCGGGCCGCCGCTCCATCCTGCCAGCAGATTCTGCAACCACTCGTCGTCGTTTGCATCCGCAATACCATCACTGACCATGACAAAGTAACTGTCGCCGGGCAGAGACAGCCGTGTCCGCTCCGGAGGTCGATCCCCCTGCTGCAATCCCGCCGGAAGGCTGGCTGCCGTGAAGCGGCTGACGGTCCCCGAGCGTTTGAGATAGGAGGGTGCCGCCCCATACTTATAGAGCACGGCATTACCGGTTGTCCGTTGCACAGCCAGCAGATCGATGGTGGTGAAACCGCCCCCATCTTCGCCCCGTAGCGCCAGCGCCCCATTCAGGGTTTTCAGCGCCGGAGCCGGTTCGATCCCCGCCGAGAGAAACTGCCGCAGCAGCCGCACGGTCATCGCCGCCTCCCGGTGGGCACTCTCGCCGCTGCCCATGCCGTCGGAAATGAGCAGATACAGCATCTGCCCCACCTCAAACACCGCCAGCTGGTCGCCGCACAGACGCTCCCCCTCCTTGGGCCGCAGGGCCGAGCCGATCTGATAGCCCAGTGGTGTGCAGGGGGCTGCCGTCTCCACGATGCCCCCCGAGAGCAGATCTCCCAGTTGGGCATACTGCTGCCGGGCCTGTCGCCGAGTTTCCTGCAGCCGCTGGTGATACTGCCGCCGCAGCAGGTACGTCCGTACTTCGCCGCTGACCGCCCGTGTAAAATCCGACAGATGGACGCACCGCGCGGTAAAGTAGATGGGGAAATCCCCCGCCTCCGCATGGCCCCGGCGCAGGATCTGGGGACAGGCATCGTTGAACGCACTGTAAGTAGCATTATAATTCTCCTGCCAGCAGTGATGCCGCAGTACGCAGTTGCGGCACACCTGCTCCGCCGCTTGGTCAAAGATCACCGAGGGATTTTCCGGCGGCAAGGGGGCCGTTTCCCGGAAAAAGCTGTCATACAGTTCCCGAAAGGCAGCACCGCTCTTCTGCCAGCCCGTTTCCTCCGGACGCTGCTTCTCAGGGGGCGGCGTCCGCTTCTCCGATGCCACACGCCGCCCCTGCCAGCGCTGCGGCAGGAACCGAAATAGCACTGCACCGCCCCCCGCCTCGCCCAACAGCAAGAGCGGTGTCTCCGCACCGAACAGCACCGGGATCACTGCCGCCGCAATTAGAAAGCCCAGAATTGACAGCATTCGCTGCTGCGGCCAGAAAGAAGCCATTGCACACCCTGTCCCGCACAAAACAGCATAAAGCGCCTGCGGCTTGGGACCTGTCAATTCGGCTGTCAGCCCAGCCAGCAGCCCCAACGCTGCTCCCTTGGGTGCAGTCAGCTCCCGGCAGGCCGTCAGCAGCACCACCGGCAGCAGTGTCCGCCCCAATGACCAGCCCTTCACCGTCACGTTCATCACCGACAGTGCCAGCGCAAACCCCAACGTCAGTGCCAGCGGGCGCAGACTCTCCTCCTTCTTCCAATGCAGGAGGAACCATGTTATACCGCCCTGCCACAGCAGGGACACCAGAAAGGCCGCTGTGTGATATAACGGCTGGCGCACCAGACAGACCGCCTGAACCAACGCCGTAGCAACCACCGCTGCGGCCACACGAAAACCGGGCTTTTTGCCCCGCTCCGTGTCGGCAAAGCACACCTGCGCCGAGAAAATCAGAATCGCTGCCGCCAGATGCCGCAGCCCCGCCTGAAATGGTAAGAATACCAGCGCTCCCGCCGCCGCACCCAGCACACAGCCCAGCCCCATCAGCTGACTCTCCGCCGCTGCGGTCAGTCCCAGCGCAAAGGGGGCATAGCCGTCCAGTCGGGCGGCGCTCAGCAGTGCCGTCAACCCCAAGGCGCCCAGCGGCGGCAACAATGCCCGGAGCCGCCGCGCCCCGGGCTGCAAATGATACTTCATGGACATGCCCTCCTTTGCGCTCATTTTATCCCCAGGCCTGTGGAAAAACCGTCGGGAAATAGGAGGGCAGCAAAAAATCCCGAATCCAGCGTAGGATTCGGGATCTTCGTTTACTTTTCTGTGGCAAAATAGGCCCGTGTGGCAGCAATATCCTGTTGGATCTGGTGCTGCAGCTCTTGGGCGGAGTTAAAGCGGATCTCCCCGCGCAGATGGCGGTAGAACTCCAGACGGACGTGCTGACCGTACAGATCGCCGGCATAGTCCAGAATAAATGTCTCCACCGTCACATGACCACTGGTACTGACGGTCGGACGGACGCCGACATTCGTCACACCGGCATAGCTGGAGCCATCCGGCAGGTAGACCCGGGTGATGTACACACCATGATCCGGCACCAGCACATTGGTCGGGACCGTCATGTTCACCGTGGGAATACCAATGGTGCGTCCGAAATGCTGCCCATGGCACACCGTCTGGCTCAAGCAATGGCGGTGGCCCAGGAACTCTGCGGCACGGTCCAGATCACCGGACTGCACCAGCGTGCGGATATAGGTCGAGCTGACCGTGATGTCGTCGTGCACGACCGCCGGGATGATATCACATCCAATGCCCAACTCCCGGCATTTTTCCACCAGCAGTTCAGGCGTGCCCTGGTTTTTATAGCCAAAGTGGTGGTCATGGCCTGCCACCAGATGAACAGCTCCATTCTCACGCACCAGCAGCTCTGTGACGAAGTCCTGCCAGCTGCAGTGCATCATTTTGTCATCAAAGGGGGCAAAAATCACTTCATCAATGCCATAGATGCGCTGGATCAGGTCACGACGATCCTCCGTCGAGTTGATGAGGAACACCGGCTTGCCGGTGACTACCTCTTTGGGCGGGCGGTCAAAGGTAAACACCGCGCTGCGGGCGTGCAGTTCCTTTGCCCGCTGGACAGCGCACTGCAGCAGGGCGCCATGGCCCCGATGCACACCGTCAAAAAAGCCCAATGCAATGACAGTCGGTTCTTTCAATTTCTCTCACGCTCCGAAAAAATTCTTGATGGCGGTCATCGTACCGCGCTCCAGCCGGCTCAGACACAAAAACGTCCCGTCCATGCCGTAGACACGGTAGGTTCCGTCCGCCAGCGGCTCATGGACCACAAAGGGATTGCCGTTGCGGCACAAGTGCTCCACCCGCTGGTGGTGAATGTGATAGTCCGGGCAGTCGGCAAACAGGGAGTCCACCTCCCGCAGAAGCGCTTCGCCCTGCGCCTGCACCTCGTCCAGCGTCACCGCCTCAGCCAGTGTATATCCGGCAGCCATGGTGCGCCGGAGAGAGCTCATGCACCCACCGCAGCCCAGGGCTGCCCCGATGTCGTGGCAGAGGGTCCGGACGTAGGTGCCCTTGGAGCAGAGAATCCGCAGGAGATACTCTCCCTCTTCCTTCTTCCCCAGCACTTCCAGTTCATAGATGGTTACCGGGCGGCTCTTGCGCTCCACTTCCTGTCCCTTTCGGGCCAGCTCATAGAGCTTCTTGCCCCCCACCTTGATGGCGGAGAACATAGGGGGGATCTGTTCGATTTCCCCGGTAAAGCGGGACAAAACGGCCCGCAGTTCTTCCTCGGAAATATCCGCAGGGTGCTCTTCCAGCACCTCACCGGAGGTATCCTGCGTGTTGGTCACCAGACCCAGTCGCAATCCCGCCACATACTCCTTGCGGCCGCTCTCTGCAAAGCTGACAGCCCGGGTGGCCTGCCCCACAAATACCGGCAGCACGCCGGTCGCCATGGGGTCCAGCGTGCCTGCGTGGCCCACCTTTTTCGTTTTTAAGATGCCCCGCAGCTTGGCACAGACATCCATGCTGGTCCAGTCTGCGGGCTTGTCGATAATTACAATTCCGTTGGCCATGGGTCCTCCTTACTGGGAAACTGCTGTCTCCACCGCGCGGAGAACAGCCTGCTTCACCTCTTCCATGGTGCCCTCCACTGTGGCACCGGCAGCCGCCGCATGACCGCCGCCGCCCAGCTGACCGCACACCCGGTTGGCGTTGATCCGCTTGCCGGAACGCACGGAGATCTTCACCGTGCCCGGACGCAGCTCCCGCAGGGTGATGCCGCAATCCGTGCCCTCCACCTGGGGGGCCAGAGAGCTGAGTTCCTCAATATCCGTGTCGGTGGCCTGCATCTCCTGGCGCAATGCCAGAGGAATCTGCATGATAACCACCCGGTCGGCGTCGTAAAGTTCCATCTCCGCCACCATGCGGGCCTCCATCTTCAGCCGCACCTTGCTCTTAGTGCGGAAGAGCTGCTTGTTGACCGTGCCCACGTCGATGCCCGTCTCCATCAGAGCGGCAGCCACCCGATGGGTGTGGGGCGTGGTATTGGTATAGACAAAGCAGCCGCAATCCGTGGAAATCGCCACATACAGCGGCAGGGCGATGGCGGGCGTCACCGGCGTCAGCTGGCGGATGATCTCATAAATGATCTCACCGCAGGCGGCAGCCCCGGCGTCAAGACAGGTCTCGGCGGCGAAAAAGCTCTGGGAGGGATGGTGGTCCACCGCCAGATCAATGCGCTCACGATAGGGGGTGGCATTCTCCGGCAGCAGGTCCTGCACCGCCACATCCACCGACACCACATACGACGGGCAAAAGTCCGCAGGGGCCCAGCAGGGCTGGGCATAGGGGCGGTAGGTTTCCGTGATCTCCTCGTTATAGAGAAGGTAGGCCTCCTTGCCCAGATCGCGCAGAGCAAGGCACAGTGCCGCCGCGCTGCCGATGGTGTCGCCGTCCGGGCGCACATGGGTCAGCAGCAGGACGTGGTCCATGGTTCGCAGCAAAGCTGCGGTTTCCTGTACGTTCACGCTGCCGCCCCCTTACTTGTCGTCGTCCAGCACGATGTCCGCGTTGGCGGGGTTGGCCGGCTTGACGTGGCTCAGCACGTCCAGAATGTGGGCACCGTGGGCGATGGAATCATCCGCCATAAACTGCAGCTCCGGGGTATAGCGCAGCTGCATACGGTGGCCCAGCTCCCGCCGCAGATAGCCGGCGGCAGACTTGAGACCCTGCATCAGGGCCTTCTCACCGGTGCGGTCCATGGCGGTGATATACACACGGGCATAGCGCAGATCGGCGGTGGTATCCACATGGGTGATGGTCAGCATGGCCTGGGACACACGGGGGTCCTTGACGGTGCGCAGCAGCTCGGACAGCTCCCGGCGAATTTCGTCATTGATACGGCCAATACGGTTGGATGCCATAATCGTTCGCTCCTTTCCGGGGCAAAAATGCTCCGATGAATTGAAAAACCGGGACGGGCGCACTGGCCCGCCCCGGTGGTTGTTGTTACTGCTGAATTTCTTCCATGACGAAGGCTTCCACAATGTCGCCTTCCTTCAGGTCGTTGAACTTTTCAATGCTCAGACCGCACTCATAGCCGGCAGCCACTTCCTTGACAGAATCCTTGAAGCGCTGCAAAGAAGCCAGCATACCTTCATGCACAACGATGCCGTCGCGGACCAGACGCACCTGGCAGTCCTTGCGCTGCAGCTTGCCGTCCTGCACATAGCAGCCTGCCACGGTACCCACGCCGGACACCTTGTAGGTCTGGCGGATCTCGGCGTGGCCCAGCACCACCTCGTGGAACTTGGGGGCCAGCATACCCTTCATAGCGGACTCGATCTCGTTGATCGCATCATAGATGACGCGGTACATACGCATATCCACATGGTTGCGGGCAGCGTTGTCACGGGCAGCATTGTCGGGACGGACATTGAAGCCCACGATGATGGCCTGGGACGTCGTAGCCAGCATGACGTCGGACTCGTTGATTGCGCCCACGCCGCCGTGGATCACGCGCACGCGGACCTCGTCGTTGCTCAGCTTCTCCAGAGAAGCCTTCACAGCCTCCACAGAGCCCTGGACGTCGGCCTTGACGATCAGGTTCAGATTCTTCATCTCACCGGCCTGGATCTGGCTGAACAGATCCTCCAGAGAGACCTTGGTGACAGGGGCATTTGCCTTGGCGCGCTCCTCTTCCTTACGCTGCTCCACCAGCTCACGGGCCAGCTTCTCGTCGGCGACGGCGTTGAACACAGCGCCAGCGGTGGGAGCCTCGCTCAGACCGGTGATCTCCACAGGCACAGAGGGGCCGGCAGACTCGATCTTCTGGCCCTGATCGCTGACCATGGCACGGACACGGCCCACAGAGGTACCGGCAATGATGATGTCGCCCTTATGCAGGGTACCGTTCTGCACCAGCAGGGTGGCCACAGGACCACGGCCCTTGTCCAGACGGGCCTCGATGACCGTACCCTGGGCAGCACGGTTGGGGTTGGCACGCAGCTCGCCCACTTCGGCAGTCAGGGTCAGCATCTCCAGCAGGTTATCCACACCCTCGCCGGTCTTGGCGGAGATGGGGCAGACGATGGTCTCACCGCCCCAGTCCTCGCAGACGATACCGTGCTCGGTCAGCTGCTGCTTGACGCGCTCGGGGTTGGCGGTGGGCTTATCCATCTTGTTGATGGCCACGATGATGGGAATTTCAGCGGCCTTGGCATGGTTGATGGACTCGATGGTCTGGGGCTTGATACCGTCATCG
>RCNI01000556.1_pt1 | contig 33862 bp, 28 predicted proteins | sample 2041151 | NCBI WGS metagenome assembly RCNI01 (sample SAMN09708214, study PRJNA481090) | feces metagenome | isolation source: feces | place: Antarctica: Albino Rookery
ATAGGCCTCCACACCGGGCTGGTTAAAGGGATTGACCTCCAGAAGATAGCCGGACAGACCGCAGGAATACTCAAAGAAATAGATCAGCTCACCCAGCGTAAAAGCGTCCAGCCGATCCAGCTGCAAGATGATGTTGGGCACGCCCCCTTCTACATGGGCCAGCAGTGTGCCGTCCATGGCCTGCTGACGGATGAAGTCCATATCTTTGCCAGCCAGGAAGTTCAAGCCGTCGCCGTTGTCCTGATCGTAGGGCACCTCCCGGCGGGTCTGCGACGGGCCGAGACGGATCACGGTTTCGAAAAGGTGGCGTTCGCCCTGCTGGATGTATTGCCCCATCGAGTGGAGATCTGCCGTAAATTCCACACTGGCCGGGAACAGGCCCTTGTGATCCTTGCCTTCGCTTTCTCCGTAGAGCTGTTTCCACCACTCACACATGAAGCGGAAGCGGGGCTCAAAGGCGGCCAGAATCTCGATTTTTTTGCCGCTCTCATAGAGGGCGTAGCGGGCGGCGGCATATTGCCAGGTGGGGTTTTGGTCATAATCCGGCTGGGCTGCGGTGGTCATCATGGACTGCGCACCGGCCATCAGCTGGGTGATATCCACACCGGCGACGGCCACGGGAAGCAGCCCCACAGCCGTCAGCACGCTGTATCGACCGCCGATATTGGCAGGAATTACAAAAGTTTCATAGCCTTTTTCGTCGGCCAGAGATTTCAAGGCTCCCTGTGTGCGGTCGGTGGTGACATAAATGCGGCGGGCGGCTTCCTGCGGGGGATACTTTTCCTCCAGCAGTTTCCGGAAGAAGCGGAAAGCCACGGCGGGTTCGGTGGTTGTGCCGGACTTGGAGATGACATTGATGGAAAAATCCTTGCCCTCCAAAAGCTCTTCCAGTTCACTGAGCTGATCGGACGAAAGCCCGTTGCCGGCAAAGTAGATGTTGGGGGTGGATTTCTTTTTGAGGTTATAGTTGGGAGAACACAGGCATTCAATAACGCCCCGGGCTCCCAGATAAGACCCTCCGATGCCGATGACCACCAGGGCGTCGCTGTCGCTCTGGATTTTGGCAGCGGCGGTCTGGATACGGGCAAACTCCGCTTTGTCGTAATCGGCGGGGAGATGCACCCAACCAACAAAATTACTGCCGACACCATCAGCACGCTGCAAATGGTTATGGGCAATGTGCAGACGAGGGGGTAGCGCAGCCTCGCAGTCGGCGTGCACAAAGGGGCGAATATTGGACAGGTTAACCCGGATCATATCTATTCCTCCTATATTTCAGCGGAGTGCGCTATGTGATATTGTGTCTATTGTACAACTACTGCCCCGAAAAGACAAGGGGGAGAGGCTGTCAAAAACAGTGGAACGGTTATAAACCGTTCCACTGTCCCAGACTATTGCAGAAATGCTGCCGCTGTCATCCGACGGAACATTTCACTCCATTGCAGACGCCCCACGGACTCGGCCGTGAGGATGGGTACTTCCTGTACCGTTTTTCCCTTGCTGTTGCGGAAAAGCAGCTTTCCAACAGCGGTTCCGGCCTTTACCGGGGCCTCGGTGGATTCCGGCAGCTGGACCTCCTGGGTAAGATCGGCGGCTTCTGCTTTTTTCAGCAGGAGCATCCGTCCCTTCTCGGGCAGGGTCAGGCGGACGCTGTCCGCCATGCCCATGGTGACCGGCAGAGGTGCAAAGGGCTTTTCGGCGTCCAGATGGTGGAGTGTGTAGGTGGCGAAGCCGTAATCCAGCAGCATTCGGGCATCGGCAAAGCGCTGTCGGGAGGTGGGAGATTTCAACACTACGGCGATGAGCTCCATCCCATTGCGTTCAGCGGTGGCGCTCAGGCAGAATTTCGCACTGGAAGTGCTGCCGGTTTTCAGTCCCGTCGCCCCGTCATAAAAGCGAATCAGTTTGTTGGTGTTGGCCAGCTGGAAGTCACCGTTGCGGAGAGTGTCCATCCAGATGGTGGTAAAACGGCGGATGTCCGGATGGTGCAAAATCAGCTCCCGGCTCATTTGAGCCACGTCCCATGCGCTGGAGAGATGTCCTTCGGCGGGCAGGCCGGTGCAGTTGACGAAATGCGTTTCCTTCATGCCCAGCTCTTTGGCCCGGTTGTTCATCTCCTCCACGAATAGTTCTGTGGCCCCGGAGATGTGTTCGGCCAGAGCCACAGCGGCATCGTTCCCGGAGGCAACGCACACGGCCTTGAGCAGGTCCTCCACGGTGATCTCTTCCCCGGCAGAGAGAAAAACATTGCTGCCGCCCATGGAAGCGGCGTAGGGACTGACGCTGACCACGTCATCCATGGCGATGGCGCCCTTGTCGATGGCCTCCATGGTCAGAAGAAGGGTCATGACCTTGGTGACGCTGGCAATCTCCATGGGCTCATGCTCGCTGCGGGCCCAGAGAACCTGCCCGGTCTCCTTTTCCATCAGTAATGCAGCCGGCGCTTCCGGCTCCAGTTCCACGGCGTGGGCCGGAACAAGCAGCATCAGCACAGTTAACAACAGCAGGACAGTCTTTTTCATGGTGTTCTCCCAACTCCTTTTTTGCCACTCTATGCCCCGGACCATATCGATATGCCCACCTGCCGACAAATTTCGGTTGCAAAGTTGGTTTTCTCCTGTTATAATAAGCAAGTAATTTCACGCAGGGTTGGTATATCGGTATTACATCGGCTTCCCAAGCCGTTGAGGCGGGTTCGACTCCCGTACCCTGCTCCACGAGAGGGAGAAGATACAGTCGTGTCTTCTCCCTTTTTCGCTGTTGACCCGAGAAAGATAGAAAAGGAGACGACCATGAAACCCACTGTATTACTGTTCAATCTTCCACAGCGGAAGCTGAATGCCATCCGTGTGCTGGGACAGAAGCTGCAGATCCGCACCGTGGTGGTGCCGACGGAGCGCGCTGGTCACACGGTGGGCGACCTGTTTCGGGGCGTGGAGGGCGACTGCCCTGCCCAGACGCCTTTCAGCGAGGAAGTGGCGATTTTGGATATGCCCGATGTAATCATGAATTTCTTTTTGCAGGGCCTGCGCCGGGAGAAAGCTGTCATTAACCTGAAGGCGGCCCACACGGAGACCAACGATTCCTGGACGGCAGATGCACTGTATCAGGAGCTGTGCCGGGAGCGAGAGGCTTTTCGCAAGGGGACTGTGGCCAGCCACGACGGAAAATAACCGTCCCGGACCCCAAATCCATAGGACATAAAGAGCGCCCAGCCATTGGCTGGGCGCTCTTTGATGCGTTTATCGGGTTTATGGTGTGAACTTGCGGAAGAAAGCGGAAAACGGACGGACAGAGATCCCTCACAGCCGGAGGGTGCGGGAGGGCCGATGCGGGCCACAGAGAACCGTCACAGAGCCGCCGCGCCGATGATGCCGGCTTCGTTGCCCAGCTGGGCAGTGCGGATGATAGGGATGGCCCCTTCGTGCTGTCCAAAGCAGTTGTCGGCCACATAGTTTCGGATGGGTTGCAGGATCCGTTCCCCTTGCTGGCTGATGCCACCGCCCAGCAGAAGCATTTCCGGGGCCAGCGCGTTGACAAGATCGGTGCATCCGGCGGCGATGTAGACGCAGTATTGGTCGATGACGGCCTGAGCGGTGGCGTCGCCCTGATCGGCGCAGGCAAAGACCGTGCGGCCGGTGATCTCCTCCGGGGAAATCCGGGCCAGTTGGGAGTCCGGGTGCGCCTTGGCGGCGGCGATGGCTTGGCGAATGAGCGCTGTGGCGGAGGCATACGCTTCCCAACAGCCCCGGCGGCCGCAGGTACACGGCGCACCGTTGAGGACCAGTAGTGTGTGTCCCAGTTCGGCCCCGGCGGTACGCATCCCAGCGTGGATTTTGCCGTCGATGATGATGCCGCCGCCGACCCCGGTGCCCAGCGTGATGAGCACCATGTTGCGGCAGCCCCGGGCGGCACCGGCCACCGTTTCCGCCAAAGCGGCGCAGTTGGCGTCGTTGCTGAGACGGACGGGAATGCCAAAATGTGTCTGGAGCAGCTGGCAGACGGGCACATCGAACCACTGGAGGTTGTAGGCCCGGACCACGGTGCCCCGCTGGCTGTCACAGGTGCCGGGGGAGCCGATGCCGATGCTTTCGCAGTCGGAGGCGGTGAGGTGGGCTTGCGCCAGAACGGTTTCCACCGCACCGATCATGTCATGGATGACGGCGGCAGCTCCCCGCTGGGCCCCGGTGGGGACGCTGTGGCGGGCAATGATCGCATAGGCGTCGTTCACTACGCCCACGGCGATGTTGGTGCCGCCCAGATCAATTCCAATACGATACATAGCTGTTACCTCACTTATCCGGGAAATGTTGAGATTTTGCGGCGGAGGATTTTGCAAAAAGCATTCCCCCTCCACTCTCCGGGCATTTTACCTATTGCTTCTGCTGTCAAATCTGGTATACTTGCAATTATAACAGGTAAGAAAAAAGGAGTAAATACGCCATATGGAGATCTATTTGCAAGGGCTGACCATGGGCCTGGCCTATGTAGCTCCCATTGGACTGCAAAACCTTTTTGTCATCAATACAGCACTGACCCAGAAGCGCAGACGGGTGTATCTGACGGCGCTGATTGTCATTTTCTTTGACATTACACTGGGTCTGGCCTGTTTTCTGGGCGTGGGCGCACTGATGGCGGCCCTGCCTTGGCTGCAGAAAGTGATTCTGGCCCTTGGCAGTTTCATCGTCATCTGGATCGGTGTGGGGCTGCTCCGTGCCAATGCGGCCATGGACGAGAGCACCAATGTGAATTTGCCCATCCTCAAAGTCATCACCACCGCGTGTGTCGTGACCTGGTTCAATCCCCAGGCCATCATTGACGGCACGATGATGCTGGGCGCTTTCCGGGCCAGCCTGCCCGCGGGAACGGATGCGTTCTTTATCGGCGGCTTTGCCTCGGCCTCGGCACTGTGGTTCTTGGGTATCTCCACGGTCATTTCTTTGTTCTCGGCCCGGTTCAATGACAAGGTGCTGACCATCATCAACAAGGTCTGCGGCGCCGTCATCATCTTCTACGGCGCTAAGCTCCTGTGGAACTTTGTGCAGCTGATGGGCTGGGTAGGAGCCTGACACATACAGGTAACGCCGCGGAGAGCTGCGGCGTTTTTCTTTACAACGGATAAGGGAGTAACATATGGAAAAGAATTATAAATTGACCATTGCCTATGATGGCACCCGGTTCTTCGGGTGGGAGCGGCAGCCCGATAAAGAAACGATTCAGGGCAAGCTGGAGAGTGTTCTGAGCCGCATGACCGGCAAGCCGGTGGATGTGATCGGCTCGGGCCGGACCGACGCCGGGGTACACGCCCGGGCGCAGGTGGCTTCGGTTCGGCTGGACACAGACGAAAGCCCGGAGGCGATCCGGGACTATTTGAACCGTTATCTGCCCGATGCCATCGCTGTGCGAGAGGTCAAGGAGGCGGCGGATCGCTTCCACGCCCGGTACAATGCGCTGGGCAAGACCTACCGCTATACCTGCTACGATGGACCGGTCAAGCCGGTGTTTGACCGCAAGTATGTGACAGTACTGGATTTCCAGCCGGATGTGGAAAAGATGCGGCAGGCGGCTGAAGTTCTTGTGGGCCAGCACGATTTCCGTTCCTTCTGCGGTAATCCCCGGATGAAGAAATCCACCGTGCGACAGGTGGATTCCATCGTCATTACCCGGCGCAAGGACCACGTGGTCTTTACCGTTCATGGGACCGGCTTTTTGCAGAACATGGTGCGGATTCTGGTGGGAACCCTGCTGGAAGTGGGCCGGGGCTGCTGGACGACAGAAGATGTGCAGCGGATTCTCGACGCCAAAGAACGCAAGCAGGCTGGCCCTACGGCACCGCCGGAAGGCCTGTGCCTGATGAAAGTGGATTACTAAGCGAGTGCCCTTCGAGGAACAGCACTCAGAAAACAACCGATAAAAGCGCCCGTTCTTTATAGAACGGGCGCTTTTGATTACATATCTTTGATATCCCGGAGCAGCTTATCCAGAGACATCCCGTGGAGGGAATCCTCCTGCGAGGCATGGTCGGGCAGGACTTCCCGGATAATGGCCTCTGCCAGATCGGCCACAGCAGCATCGTCTGCCAGGTCGGTCGGGATCTTCAAGGGCTCACTGCTGCGGCGGGGTGTTTCCGCAGATTTTTCAGCGGGTGCCGCTGTCGGAGCGGGGGCAGCTTCCTTTTCCACAGGGGTGGGGACTTCTTCGCTTTCCGCTGCCGCACAAGGAACATCTTCGTGGGGAGAGAGGAGCGCATCCTGTACGGAATCCGCTGTGGACGGGAGCACGGGGGACGCAATACCGTCATCGGCAGCAATGGGCGCATCCTCCTGCGGATCGGTGCCGACAAGAGGAGCAAAATCCCGTGCCATGACATCGTCGGCAAAGGGCTCGTCCTCACTCTCTTCCGGGGGTTGTGCTTCGGAAGACACATCCGCACAGCAGGCAGGGGTAGCTTCTGCGGGAGTGTTGTCGGTGCTGTCAGTGCTGTCTTCCACGGCCTGGTTTTCCACAGAGGTGGGGATAACGACCGGGGTGGAAAGGCTGGCTCCTCCATCGGGGGAAGCTGTCTTGCGTCCATGGCGGCGGCCCAGGAACCAGAAAAGAACGCCCACAGCCACCAGTACCAGCACGACTGCCAGACCAATCACCCAATAAAAAGGAATGTGACCGTGACCGAAGAGAGAGACCGTAGCGGGCAGCGTCAGGGTGAGCACCGATGCGGAGTTGTTTGCATCGGCCTCCTGTTCCGTCACAGGCGGGATGATTTCCGGCAGCTCGCCGGCATACAAAGGCATCCGCCAGACATGGACGGTGTAGGTTTTAACGGTTTTCCCGTCCTCGGCGGTACATTTGATGCGGACAATATTGTCGCCCACGGACAGCTCCTTCTTCCCACCGCCCTGTACATCCTGCGCCAGGGCATCCCGGGAGGTGCCGCTGAGTCGAATGCTCTTGGTTTCATAAGGGACGTAGAGCACATATTTGGTGATTTTGGAGGAGAAAGCAGGGCTGAGTTTTCCGTGGGAAGGCGTCAGAGAATCCAACCGTGCATCATCGCTGGGCACATAGTTGGGGTCCTGCTCCCGCTGGACGGAAATGGTATAGCGCCGGGTGTTGCCGTCTTCGGCCGCCACTGTGACCGTGACGGTATTGGAACCGACCACCAGACTGTTGCCGGAGATGGACACATTGGCACCGCTGTGAGCGGTCTCGGTGTACAGATCCAGATACTCCACATCAAAAGGAACGGTGATGCTGTACTGTGTGATGCCGGGATCAAAAGCGGGCTGCAGCGTTCCGTTGCTGCAACTGAGCTGGGAGAGCTTGTTGTTTCTGCTGAGGGAATGGAGAATCGCTGCCTCCCAGCTGCTGCTGCCCAGGGAGGTGTCAGAGATACCGTCGGACAGGTTGACATTAGTAACGCTGGCAGACACGGTACTGCCGGCCTCTACCCCGCTCTTCACACGGAAAGTGACGGAAAAGGCAGGAGTGCTGGAATCAATAGGACTGCTGAGATTGACGTCATTGAGCAGTATATGGGTTCCGCTTTGCTGCATCGTCCAGCCACCGCCCAGCAGGCATTCCGTGCCCAGCAGTTCCAGGGAGGACGAGTCATAGGACAGATCCCCTTCAATAGCCAAAATATTACTGCCGCTGACAGCACAGACCACCGTGACGGTTTCACCGCTGCGGAGGGAATCGCTGCCGTAGAAGCTGACACCGGCGGCATGGGCACGGACCGGCAGCAGCGAGGTGCACAGCATCAGGGCCAGCACCAAAGTCAGAAGAGAGGAAAACCTTTTTTTCATGGGATTACCACCTAACACACAAATTGCAGGAATGATGATTAACGGGGTTTGATATGGCCCTTGCCCAGCAGATGCCGCTGGATCTGGACCATATCGGTCAGGGTCAGCTTACCGTCTCCGTTGACATCGGCGGCTCGGGAAGCGGCCCGGTTGAGCTTACCGCGCCCTTGCAGATAGTTCTGCAGCTGGACCATATCGGTCAGAGAAATTTTGCCGTCACCATTGAGATCACCGCTGACCACTACTGTCAGAGTTTGCATCGTTTTACCCTTGACACGATAGACTGCCTTCATACCGGTGGCAGCGTACTTGCCGCCCTTGGAGGTGCCGGGTTCAATGGTGATCTGCTTGTGGGGGGCCAGCCCATTGAGCAGCTTTTTCTTTGAGGTGTGCTCGGGGATCGCGGAGAGATACCCCTTGCGGATGCGATAGGTAGAGCTGGTGATCTTCTTGACCTGTGACAGCGGTTTGGAGTTGTAGGCGGCCTCGAAGGTGACGCTCTTGGAGATGGTCATTCCCTCAGTGTAGCCAGTCCAGCCGGTAAAGACATAGTAGCGGGTCTTGCTGGAGGGGCGGGAGGGCTTTGTATCGGGACAGGGGATCTTCTTGCCCTTGACCAAACGACCGGAATCAATGACGGTGCCGTCATAGTTGACGAATTGATAAGTATATAGTTTGCTGTAGCGAGCGTAGAGTGTTGTATTGTCCGCAGCGGCGATGGTATTGGCATCCACCTTCTTGCCGCCACTCTTGGCAGTGTACCAGCCCTTGAACGTGTAGCCGCTCTTTTTGGGACGGGGCAGCTCGCCGTAGGCCTGACCGGCCTCCACCTTGCGCTTGGTTTCCGAACAAGTGCCGCCACGGGCATCGAAGGTCAGCGTATAGGTGCGGTCGGAGACAAAGAAGGGTGACTCCAGGCGGAACTTCGTGCCGGAGGATGCCGTGTTGGTGGCGGTAATGACCAGCGTGTATTTGTCGGCTGACAGGGTACTGATGGCCACAGAACCGTCCAGTTTGCTCAGGTTATAGACCTTGCTGCCCACCTTGGTGGCAACGGCGGGGGGAAAAGCGTTGTTGCCCTGCGAGTTGAGTACGGCCACCTTGACTGTCTTGATGGGATGGGTGCTGCGCAGTACGCCGCCGAAGGAGAACCCGGAGGAACCGACTTGCAGGGTACTGGCGTAGGTGGGATAGCTGCCGTTGGTCAACGACCACTGGGCAGCGCCGGAGAGCATTTGCCACTGGGTAGCGGTGTCACTGGGGATCAGACGGCTGCCCACGGCGGTACTGGCAATGGACAGATACTGCCCGGTAGAACGGTTTTTCAAAGAGAAACCGCTGTTCATCGAGTTCAGACGCCACAGCTGCCGCGTCGTGGTGGAAGGTTTCGCCAACACGATTTTGCCGCTGCTGGAGGCGGACAGGCGCTTGCCGCTGGCAACATGATCGATGGTATAGTAGCCGCTGGCAAAATAGGTCAGGTGGAAGTCTTGCGCTGCACTGCTGTCCCGCTTCTTGAGCGTGACAGAACTGCCGGAACCCATGGCAGCCAGCTTGCTGTTCTGGGAAGGAGCCAGCTGATAGGATCCCTCGTCCAGCGGGGCATCCACATAACCGTATTCGGAAAGCATCAGCTGGGCGGCTGCGGGCTCATTGACACGCAGACGCAGATAGACGCCCAACTGCACGTCGCCGCTGTTGCCGCGGTAATATTGGAGCACATGGTTGTCCACACCATACTTCTGGGCATCGGTGCCGGACATGACGTATTTGTCGTCGCTGGTGGCCGGACGAATCTTGCCGCTTTCAGCGTAAATAGCGTTGATCAGCTCTGACTCGGGCTGATTGCGGAAACCGCCCAGAGCATGGAAGGCATCCACCACCAGATCTGCGGCGCTGGAGGCACCATGCTGAACGGAACGGGACCAGAAGACATTGCGCAGGGCAATGCTGTAATTGTCCATATGAAAGCCGCGGATCTGTGCCTCGACCTTGCGGACAATGGGATCATAGTACGAAAGACGCACATAGTTGCGCTGGGCCTGCAGGAAGCCGTCGCGGTTTTCCTTGGCCAGGGCCTGCCATGTCTTGTCGAAATGGGAGCCGTAAGCGTTTTTGTCCTGCTCATAGGCATCGCTGAGGCGGCTGCCGATGGAGCGGTAATATGTATTTTTGCTGTCCTGGCACCACTGGAAGAAGTCCTTGGGAACGTCCCAGACACTGGCGAACTGGTAGGCACCATAGGACTTTCCGCCGGCGTCACCGCTGCCGGAGGAAATGGTGCCGGGGCTGCCGGCCTCATAGCGCTGGCTCAGTGTACCCAGCAGGGCATCCTCCTGCTCGTCCGCGGCAGAGGCACTGACATATTGGAAGATAATCCCTGTGCCCAGTAGGATACTCACAAGCAGCAAGAACGCCGGAAAGCGATGTTTTTTTAGAAATCTCATATAATCACCGTTTTGAATGTAAAAATAGAAAGAATAAGGAAGGATACGCAACTAATTTATATAAGTATAGCATGAGGGAACAAATATTGTCCAGTCAAAGAGTACGGAAAAAGCGGAGGGCGCACAAAAACAAAACAATTTGTGAATGATGACGCTTTTTGTGGATTTTGGGCGAAGTATCCCGTATAATGAAAAAACGCGTTAGAAAAAGAAAAGCGAGGTGTCATATGGCAACTGAGATGAAAGAAGAGACTCGGCAGACCAGAAGCGGCCGGATTCCATGGGGATTTGTCGTCGTGGGAATCGCTGTGCTGGCAGCGGTAATAGGTGTACTGATTTGGTCGCTCCGTCCCCAGCCGCTGCAGACGGCGGAGGGATATCTTGCCGGTGATCGGCCCAGCGTGCAGCTTTATACAGACGATGGGACCAAGGGGGAGACTCTGATCCGCGGTACGGCGGTCACCTATGTGGTGGAGTCGGAAAGCAAGGATCATCCCGGCATGGTCCGGCTGGTGACCGATGAGGACGAATACGCTTGGGTCAAGGCCGGGAACATCACCGATGATCCCAAGGCCGTGGTCACCACGCAGAAACTGTATGTCCGCACGGCGATGAACCTGACGGACAAAAAGGGTGTTGTGCCCGGCGCATTGGTCCAGCGCGGGCAGGAAGTGACCATTCTCGGCTGGGAAGATCTGGACAAGGATGGTCAGGTGGGACGCTACCATGTCCGTGCCGGGAAAAACGAGGGCTATATCAACGCCGGTTATCTCTGCCGGACCGAGAAGGCAGCGAAGGCACCTTACGATGAGAAGGTTCAACAGCTCCATACCCAGCGGGGCGACAGCTGGGGTGGCGGTGATGCCAAGGATCTGGACTACTATCCTCGCCAGAAGGCTCATTTCAAAAAGAATGTCATGCCCCATGAGGTGAAAGCGCTCTACTTGAACAATGAGTTTGTCGCTCATGTGGATACATATTTGGATATTGCAGCTAAGAGTGGGATTAACGCCTTTGTCATCGACATTCAGGACGGCGGGGCCATCGCTTACGCTTCTCCGACCATGAAGAAATACTCCCCTTCTGCCTATGGGGGCGTACAATACGCTGGAGGAGTACCAGACGGCGGTGCAGAAAATCAAGGATGCCGGATACTATGTCATCGGCCGCATCACCACTTTCAATGACCCGAATCTGGCCCAGGACCACCCGGAGTGCCTGATTGCCGACGCAGCCACCGACAAGCCGATGGAGATTGGCGGGATGTTCTGGCCCAGCCCGTATAACCGCTATGTCTGGCAGTACAAGGTGGATCTTGCGGTGGAGGCCGTCAAGACAATGGGCTTCCAGGAGATCCAGTTCGACTATGTCCGCTTCCCGGACGGGACCTGGATGTACGAGGACGGCGAGATCAACTACCGCAACCCCAACAACGAGAGCAAGGCCCAGGCTATCCAGCGCTTTTTGATGTATGCCTGCGACCGTCTCCATGCGGCGGGGGTCTATGTCAGTGCCGACGTGTTTGGTGAGTGTGCGGAGGATTATGTGGCGGCCTACGGTCAGTATTGGCCTGCCATCAGCAATGTGGTGGATGCCATTTCGGCCATGCCCTATCCCGATCACTATGCGGCCGCTGGCGACTGGCTGCCTTGGGAGCATCCTTATGAGAGTATGGTGACCTTCGGTGAGAAGGCAGCCCAGCGTCAGAAGGAAACGACCTCGCCGGCAGCGGTGCGTACCTGGGTGCAGGCGTACAATGCCATCCGGGAGCCGTATACCCATTATGGTGCCCCGGAAGTGGAGGCCCAAATTCGTGCGCTGCGTGAGACCGGCAATACCGGCGGCTACATGACTTGGAACGGGGCGTCCAGCATCGAGAAGTACCGGGAACTGATGCCGGCCTTCGACTAAAAATGTCCGGCCTGTGCAGCGGATGCTGTGGAAGAAGCCGGTAACGAAGAAAAGAGGCAGAAGCGACGGCTTCTGCCTCTTTTTTGCAGCATGGTTACGGTGCGGCGTGCTCGGCGAAGCGGTTATCCACCAGTGTGTGGAAATCCACCCATTCGTCCTTTTTCAGCTCTCCGGCGTGGGTCATCACGGTTTCCAGCCGTTCCAGCGAGGAGGGTTCCATCACTGGCGTAGCGTTCCAGGCGTCAATGGACCGATACCGGGCCACCACCTTTTCCAGCACGGCGGGAGCGGTATCCGGGAACTGATCGGCAATGGCGGCGGCAACCTCGGCATCCGTGTGTTCCTGCACCCAGCGTTGGCCCCGGGCCACGGCGTTGGTGAAGTGCTGGATGACCTCCGGATGGGCGTTCAGATAACTCCCAGCGGCAAAATAGGCCGTATAGAGGAGATCACCGCTCTCCGCGCCGATGGAGGACAGGATATGCCCCTGCCCTGCCAATTCCAGCTCGGTGGCGGTGGGTTCAAACAGGGCTACATAGTCCCCCTGCCCGCCGGTGAAGGCCCCGGCCATCATACTGAACTGGATCGAGGTATCCACGGTGGCATCCCGGTGGGGCTGGACGCCGTGGCTGTCCATGACGTATTCCAGCGTCATCTCGGGAACACCGCCCTTGCGACCGCCAAGGATGGTTTTGCCCCGCAGATTTTCCCACCGGAAGTCCTCCTCCTGGCGGCCCACTAAAAAGGAGCCGTCACGCTTGGTCAACTGAGCAAAGAGAACGGGACAGTCTTCCTTGCCCTGTTTATGGATATAGATGCAGGCCTCCGGTCCGGCCAGCCCGATGTCCGACTGACCGGAGACGACAGCGGTCATCACCTTGTCGGCACCGCCGCCGTTGGTCAGCTCTATGCGCAGCCCTTCTTCTTGGAAAAAGCCTTCCTGCATGGCGACATACTGCGGCGCATAAAAGACGGAGTGGGTGACCTCGTTGAGGTGGATCACCGTGTCGTTTGCGCCGTGGCAGCCGGTGAGAACCGGCACCAGCAGCAGAGCGGACAGCAAAAGGGAAAAGAGTTTTTTCAAGAGCGTACCCCCCAATAAGCACTTAACATTCGTTCTAAGCCCAGTACCAGCTGGTACATGACCACGGCGGCTGCCGCCAGCACCAGGACACTGGCCATCACCAGATCCATATTAAAGACCTGCGAGCCGTAGACGATCAGATAGCCCAGCCCGGCCCGGGATACCAAAAATTCGCCCATAATCACGCCGACCCACGAAAGACCCACGTTGACTTTCAGCGTGTTGAATAAGGTGGGGTAGTTGGCGGGAAACACCAGCATCCATAAAATCTGTCCGCGGGAGGCTCCCAGCGAGCGGAGCAGACGGATCTTCTCCGGATCGGTGGAGAGGAACCCCTGATACATATGCAGAATCGTGACAATCAGCGAGATGGCCAGGGTCATGGCGATAATAGAGCCGACCCCGGCACCCATCCAGACAATAAACAGCGGCCCCAGGGCCGTCTTGGGCAGAGCATTGAGCACCACCAGATAAGGGTCCAGTACCTCAGAGAAAGCCTCCCACCACCACATGGCCATTGCCACTGCGGTTCCCAGCAAGGTGCCCAGGGTGAAGCCTACGGCGGTTTCCAGACAGGAAGTACCCAGATGCCGCAGCAGCTCGCCGCTGCGGCCCAGAGACACCAGCGTGGCCAGCATCCGGGAGGGACTGGAGATCAGGAAGCCGTCGCAAAAGCCCCAACGGGTCGCCAGCTCCCACAGTGTGAACAGGCCGACTGCCAGCAGGATCTGCCAGGCCCGGATACATCGTTTGTGCCGGGTCTGCTGCCGCAGCCAGGACCTGCGCTGGGGCGAGAGGACCGGCAAATCAGTCATGAATTTCCAACTCCTTCCAAATTTGATTGAAAAATGTGTGAAAAGCCTCTGTGTCCCGCCGCTCCATAGGCGGCAGGTCCCGCAGAGGCCCCAGATCGTGGATGGCCTTCACTACCGCCGGGCGGCGGGAGAGGACCACGATCCGGTCGGACATACTGACCGCCTCGGCAATGTCGTGGGTGACCAGCAGGGCGGTCTGCCCTTCCCGGCGCAGGATGCCATAGATGTCGGCCGATACCGCCAGCCGGGTTTGATAGTCCAGCGCGGAAAACGGTTCATCCAGCAGTAAAATCTTGGGCTGGGTCACCAAAGTGCGGATCAGGGCACAGCGCTGGCGCATACCACCGGAGAGCTGGGCGGGCCGCTTGCGGGCAAAGTCCGCCAGCCCGTAGCGTTCCAGAAGTTCGTCGGCCCGGGCCTGGTTTTCCGGGGTGTTCTCCTTCCGAACCTGCAGGCCCAGCAGAATGTTATCCCGAATATTTTTCCACTCAAACAGCTGGTCGCGCTGGGGCATCAGTCCGATACTGGGCGAGGGACCGTGCACAGGTTCCCCATCCACATAGATGGTCCCGCTGGACAGCGGCTCCAGTCCGGCAATGGCTCCCAGAAGGGTGGATTTGCCACAGCCGGAGGGCCCCACGATGCTGTAAAAGGCCCCTTGTTCCATCTGGAAGGACACATCCCGCAGGGCCTCCACTTCGCCGTCCGGTGCCTGATAGGTGAGGGCGGCCCTCTCTACTTGAATCATCATACCGTGTGCTGCCTCCTTCCCGGAGAATGACTCTCCGAGGTTATTCTATGTACGGCGCGGGCAAAGAGTCACCCGACCGGGCAGAACGCAAAAAAAGGACACCCGATGTGGGTGTCCTTTTTACAGGGGATGGGATTATTTTTTCCGGGCGGCTTCTTCCCGCTCGCGGCAGATGGCCTCCCAGCTGGGGATGGTCTGGAGAATGCGTACCATATCCTCCATGGCCCGGGGGATGTTGATTCCCTGGGGACAGATGCGGGCACACCGACCACAGCCGATGCAGGCATCCGGCCGTTTCTCCGGCGGCAGGGCCTCGACTCGCATGGCTACGGTGAAGGTGGGGGTGACCTTCAGATCGTTGTAGATGGACAGCAGGGCCGGAATATCCAGATGTCGGGGGCAGCCGTCACAGCAGTAGCGGCAGGCGGTGCAGGGAACGCCGGTTTTCAACTTCTCTGCGGCGGCATACAGGACTTCCTGCTCATGATCGCTGAGGGGGCGGGCGTCGGTGAAAGTCTTCACATTATCCACCATCTGCTCCATGTTGGACATACCGCTGAGAACCATGGTGACACCGGGGATGCCCTGCAGCCAGCGGAACGCCCAGGCAGGGATGGACTCATCGGGACGGAGCTGGTGCAGCGCGGCCTCGTCCTCCGGGGCGAGATGGGCCAGCTTGCCGCCGCGGCAGGGCTCCATGACCCATACGGGGATGTTCCACATCTCCAGCAGCTGGCACTTGGTCTGGGCATCCTGCAAGGACCAGTCCAGATAGTTCAGCTGGATCTGGCAGAATTCCATTTGCTCACCGTAGAGCTGGAGGAACTGATCCAGGACCTGCACGCCGCCGTGGCTGGAAAAGCCCAGATGCTTGATGCGTCCTAGACGCTTCTGCTCAATGAAATAGTCCACGATGCCCCACTTGGGATCGGTGTACGTATTGATGGATTTTTCGTAGACATTGTGCAGCAGATAGAAGTCAAAGTAGTCCACACCGCACTTGCTGAGCTGCTCTTCAAAGATAGCGGCGGGATCGTAGCTGCTGGCGATTTGGTGACCGGGGAACTTGTCTGCCAGATAGTAGCTTTCGCGGGGATATTCCTGCAAAACCCGGCCGATGACACGCTCGGAATTGCCCTGATGGTAGGGATAGGCGGTGTCAAAATAGTTAACGCCGTGTTCCATGGCGTAGCGGGTCATTTCTGCCACCAGTGCCTCGTCGATGGTGTCATCCTCCCGGAGGGGGAGACGCATGGTGCCAAAACCCAGCATGGATAGCTGCTTGCCTTGAAATTCCTGATAGATCATGGGGAAGCCCTCCTCTTTTTTCTCCTCTCGAGCATACCACATCCCGGCGGGAAAGAAAAGACGGTTGGTGCTCTTTCCTTTTGAGAAAAAGTTTGATATACTGAACTGTATCTTAAAAAGTTTACCATAAAGGAGCTTTTTCCATGAAAAAACAGAGTAAATGGCTGCTGTTGATGCTGGCAGTGCTGATCCTGCTCACTGCTGCTGTGGCCTGCGGCGGCGAAAAGGCAAAAGAGAATAAGAACCCTAAACAGGGCGAAAACAACAAAGAAACTGTGGAAACGGCGGCACCTGACGGAATGCTGGAATACAGCGACGGAAAGACCACGCTGCACTTTGCCAAGGACGAGGATGGTCAGTGGCAGTGGCAGGATGATCCGGCCTTTCCTTTGGACGAAAGTGAGCTTCACGCCGTGCTGACCTCCGTGGAGGAGATGATGAGTGCCCAGCCCATCAAGAATGCCAAAAAGCCCAGCTACTATGGGCTGGACAGCAAGGAGACATACCTGCGGACCACGGATCAGAAGGGAAACAAGGTCACGTTTTACTTCGGTGACAAGAATAAGAACGACCAGTACTATATGCGTCGGACCGACCACAAGGGAAAGGTCTATGCAGCGCCCAAGGCCTTGACCAAGGCACTGAGCCGCAGTATCTATGACATGATGAAGCTGCCCAAGCTGCCGGAACTGACGGAGAAGAATATGCAGACCATCGTCATCAACGGCGGCGATGGCGTGAAGTTCAGCGTCAAAGCCAGTGATGGTCAGTGGGTTCGGCAGGGCACCAAGGTGAGCAAGAAAATGCAGCCGGTGGTGAAGATGCTGGACGGACTGGCGCTGGATCGCTGCATTGACTATCGGCCCAGCCACGGTGTGGACAAGATCTGCGGGCTGCGCCATCCTGCGGCAGTGATCCGTGTGGATTATGTAAACAGCATGAACGTAGAGACCAGCTTCCGTATGGAGGTGGGCGACAAGCGCGGCAGCGGCCGCTATGTGCGCATCAATGATGATAACACAATCTATCTGATTGACAGTAAGACCCTCACTCCCCTGCTGCGTTTGGCGCAGGAAGGACTGTAAGGCAGCGATGATTCCCCTTTGGAGGGCCTGCCCTTCAAGGGGGATTTCCATAGCGCAAAAAAGCCTTGCGCGGGGCCGTGTTTTGGTCCAAAATAAGCATACAAAGCAATCGTTTGAAAGGAGGAACGCCTGTGCGTATTCTCGTTGTGGAGGATGAAGTCCGTCTGGCGGAGACGTTGAGCGAGCTTCTGCGGCGGCAGGGATATGCCGTGGATCTCTGCCATGACGGCGTGTCCGGGCTGGACCATGCCGCCTCCGGCAGTTATGATCTGGTCCTGCTGGATGCCATGCTGCCGGGGATGGACGGTTTTTCCCTGCTGCAGCAGCTGCGCGGCGGTGGCAGCGGCGTGCCGGTGCTGATGCTGACGGCACGCAGTGATGTGTCCGACCGGGTTCGGGGACTGGACAGCGGGGCGGATTACTACTTGACCAAGCCCTTTGAAACGGAGGAATTGCTGGCCTGTGTGCGGTTGCTGCTGCGCCGCAGTGACGGGGAAGCCCGGATGGAGGATGCCCTGACCTATGGGGATCTTCGTCTGGAGCCGAGCACGTTCCTGCTCTCCTGTGGTCAGCGTTCCGTGCGGCTCAGTCGCAGGGAGTATGATCTGATGGAGATGCTGATGCGCAACTGCCGCCAGATCTTAACCAAGGAGCAGATCCTCACCCGGGTCTGGGGCTATGACTCCGATGCCGAGGACAATAATGTGGAAGTCTACATTTCGTTCCTGCGCAGAAAGCTGACCCACCTGCACTCCACGGTGAAAATCAAGACGGTGCGGCTGGTGGGCTACGGACTGGAGGCGGAGGAATGATCCGCCGTCTGCGCTGGAAGGTTGTAGCCGTCAATATGCTGTTTGTTACCGCCATTATGTTGTTGGTGGTCGGCGGAGTCTATCATACGGCAGCGGTAAGTCTGCGCAGTGCCAGTGAACAGCAGCTGGAGCTGGCGCTGCAGGGCGACATTTATGATACCCTGCGGCCGGGACAGGAAACAGCCGTTCCCTGTTTTGTGGCCACCGTCTATGCCAGTGGTACCGTTCGTGTCAGCGGCAGTGGTTACTATGATCTGGATGATGAAGAGAGTTTGCAGGCCATCATTGAGGACTGTATGGCCCGGACGGACGATCGGGGCGTGCTGCGGGGGTACCATCTGCGCTATCTGCGGCAGGCGGGACCGCTGGCACTGCGGATCGCCTTTACCGACAGCTCTTTGGAGCAGGCGGCGCTGCGGGCGCTGATCGGCCCCATTGTGCTGATCGCTCTGGCGGCACTGCTGGTGCTGTTTGTATGCAGCTATTTGCTCTCCGGCCTCATCACCCGGCCAGTGGACCGGGCGTGGCAGGACCAGCAGCGTTTCCTGTCCGATGCTTCCCATGAACTGAAAACACCTCTGACGGTGATCCTCTCCTCGGCAGATCTGCTGCAGAGCCAGACTGAGGGGGAATCTCAGCGTTATGTGGATCATATCCGCACAGAATCCCGGCGGATGCGCTCGCTGGTGGAGAGTATGCTGACGTTGAGCCGTCTGGAGAATCATCGCCAGCCGCCGCAGCAGGAGATGCTGGATCTGGGGGATCTGGTGATGGATACGGCGCTTCGGTTTGAGCCGGTGGCCTACGAAGCGGGACGACAGCTGGCGTATGAAATCGGCGAAGATATTGCCTGCCGGGGCAATGCTGACCAGTTGAATCAGCTGTGCAGTATCCTGCTGGATAACGCCATCAAATATGCCCCTGCGGGGACGAGTGTGCGCTTACGCCTGGAAAAGCAGGAGCGCCATGTGGTGCTGGCGGTGGAAAATGGGGGCCCCCCCATTCCGGCCGACAAACTGCCCCATCTGTTTGAGCGATTTTACCGGGCAGATGACAGCCGTTCGGACCACAGTGGCTTCGGTCTGGGGCTGCCCATTGCCCAAACCATTGCCCGGGAGCACGGCGGGACCATCCGCTGTCGAAGTGACGAGCACGCCACCGTCTTTACGGTGACCCTGCCTGTCAGACATAACCTATAAAGGAGAACGAATCATGGATATGCTGGAAGAAATCATAGACATCGTGCGCCGTGCGGGTGAGATGATCCGCTGCGCCCATAACATTGCTGAGGATACGGTGGAGAAGAACGGTCCCTCGGATCTGGTGACCAAGTATGATCTGGCGGTGCAGCAGTTCCTGCGCCGGGAGCTGCTGGCACTGCTGCCGGAGGCCGATTTTCTGGGTGAGGAGGGCGAACAGCAGACGCTGAGCTCGGACTGGACCTTTATTGTGGACCCCATTGACGGCACAACCAACTTTGTCCGCAACCTGGGGTACAGCAATATTTCCGTGGCGCTGGCACATCACGGCAAATCAGAGTACGGCGTGGTCTACAATCCCTTTCGGGAGGAGATGTATGCCGCCCGCCGGGGCGAGGGCGCTACCCTCAACGGTGAAAAGATCCATGTAACCGATTATCCTCCGGAGAAGGGCTTGGTCACCTTCGGCTCCACCATCTACGACCGGGAACTGACGGACAGCTCCTTCAAAATCATGCGCCAGCTCTATGACCGCTGTGCCGATTTCCGCCGTCTTGCCTCGGCGGCACTGGATTTCTGCCAAGTGGCGGCGGGACGGCTGGAAGTGTTCTTTGAGTGCCGTCTGCGGCCATGGGATATTGCGGCAGGCGTCCTTATCTTGCAGGAGGCTGGTGGTACGGTGACCACGCTGCAAGGCGGTGAAGTGGATGTGATGCACAATTCTTCTGTCTTTGCCACCAACGGTGTATGCCATCACCTGCTGGACGAGCTGGAGGTTCCGGAGTTGTGAGTCATTTTCGTGAACAAAGCCGTCGCATGGCCCTGTGCGGTGTGCTGGCGGCCCTGGCGGTCGTGCTGCTGAGCTTGGGGGGTATGATCCCCTTTGCAACTTTTTGCTGCCCGGTGCTGGCTATGGTGTGTATGGTCCCGGTGGTGCAGAGCTTCGGCGGTAAGACCAGTCTGCTGTTCTATATGGCAGTGGCTATCCTGGGACTGCTGCTGGCCCCGGATAAAGAAGTGTCTCTACTCTTTGCGTTTCTGGGCTACTACCCTGCCCTGCGTCCGCACATCAATGCCAAAATCGGCAAAAAGGGTGTCCGCGTTGTTGTCAAACTGGCACTTTTTGTGGTCAGCACAACGGTGATGTATACCTTGGCCATCAAGATACTGGGCATGGGGTATCTCGCCGACGAGTATGCCGGGGCAAAGCTTTTGCTGTTGGCAACCGTTCTCATGGGACTTGTTGTCTGGCTGCTGGTCGATCGACTGCTGGGCCTTGTGACCGTTCTCTACGAGAAAAAATGGAAAAAGAAATTGTTCCATCCGTGATTTTTTCGCGCATTTTCTTCTCTGCAACCGCATATACTGTGGAAATGGTAAGGAGGAGTGCAATATGGAAAAGAAAAAATCCTTGGATGTGGATGATCTGATTTATCAGGATGACTGGCAGATCAGCCAGCGCTGATTCGTCGTTGCAGTACAACTGTTTTGGCGTAAACAATGGCAGAGCGCAGCACACAGATACCGTATCTGTGTCGGCTGCCTGTGCAGATGCACAGAAAGAGCGGTCTGCCCATAAAGGAAATAAAATCCCCCGGATGCTGCATCCGGGGGATTTTTGATGGATCAATCCATATCTTCAATGGTGCCGCCACCCAGCACCTCTTCGCCACGGTAAAACACCACGGCTTGTCCGGCGGTGATGGCCCGCTGCGGCTGGGTGAAGGTAACGTGGACCCGGTTGCCCGGCAGGGGCTGTGCGACTGCCTCGGCCTCGGTTTGGCTGTAACGGGTCTTAGCCATGCAGGGGACCGGTTCCGTGGGCGTCTCGCCACTGATCCAGTTGACATGGCAGGCGGTGAGTTCCGTGCGGTAAAGGTCTGCCTCATCGCCCAGTAAAATGGTGTTGTCCGCCGCATTTTTCCGCACAACGTAAACATGACGTCCCACGCTGACGCCCAGGCCCTTGCGCTGACCGGTGGTGTAGCAGGGCAGGCCCTTGTGGCGGCCCAGCACCTTGCCGTCCCGGTCGATAAAATCACCCGGCTCCAGAGTGGCACCGCAGCTGCGGAGGAAGGCGGTGTAATCGCCATCGGGGATGAAGCAGATGTCCTGGCTGTCGGCTTTGTCTGCGTTGCGCAGGCCTGCATCCCGGGCATTTTCACGGATGGTGGGTTTGTCAAAATCGCCTACCGGCAGCAGCAGATGCTGCAGTTGGTGCTGGGTCAGCTGGTAGAGAACGTAACTCTGGTCCTTGCTGCGTTCTCGTCCCCGCAGCAGGATCCGCCGTCCGGTGACCGGATCGTCTGTCACCCGCGCGTAGTGACCGGTGGCCAGATAATCGTATCCGTGTTCCAGAGCCCAGTCCATCAGTGCGCCAAATTTCAGACAGCGGTTGCAGTCAAGGCAGGGATTGGGGGTGTGACCGGCACAGTATTCAGAGACAAAGTGCTCCATGACGTCCCGGCGGAACAGTGCCTGCCCGTCCACCACAGTAAACCCTATGCCCAAGCGCTGTGCGACCGCCTCAGCATCGGCCGTTTCGTTGTTCGTGGGCAGCAGGTTCAGCATAGCACCGTCACAGAGATATCCCTGTCGCTGCAGCAGTACGGCGGCGGCGGAGCTATCCACACCGCCGGACATGGCCACCAATACTCTCTTTCCTTCCTTCATAATGGTACTCCTTAGGATAAAATGCGAAAACTATTTGTAATATTAAAACAGAACTATACGATTTGCAATAAACTGGCATAGATCGGAGGGAATGGATCAATCCAGATTGCGAGGTGAAAAGACCTTGAAAGGCAGTGCATCTGCCAGTTCCATCATTACCGGTTGGAAGCCGCCGACATAATGGAAGATAGGTTCATGTAGCAGATTGTTTGCGCACTGCCGATCCGGCAGCGCTACCGTGACCGTGGTCCCTTTGCCTACCTGAGAGGTCAGCAGCAGCCGTCCGCCGTGGCCTTCAGCAATCCGACGGCACAGGGGCAGCCCCAGCCCCAGACCGAAGGGCGGGGGATCCATCCGCTGGGAATGGAGATAGCGGTCGAAGACGGTGTTCAGCAGATCTTCCCGGATGCCGCAGCCGGTGTCCTGCACGCTCAGCAGAACTTGTCCGCCATTGCAGCGCAGCGAAAGGGTTACTGTGCCCCCAGCCGGGGTAAACTTAAAAGCGTTGGAGAGTAGATTCCAGACCAACCGCTCCATATGCACTTGATGAATGGCTGTAATATGTGTCGTGAGGGGACTGTTCCAGCGTAGAGTCAGCCCCATTTCCTCCGCCAGAGGCAGTGCCTGGTGGAAAAGACCGTCCAGCCATACAGGCAGATCTACATTAGAAGTCGGGAACGGGTCAGTTTCCAGAAGCATCGGAGCGGCAGAAAGATTGGTTGCCAGACGCAGCATCCGGTAGTAACTTTGCTGTAAAATGGCAGCTTCCTGAGAGCCGATGCTGTCTGTTGGCAGGACCCGACCCATGGCTGCGTGAAGATTTCCCAGCGAAATACGCAGTTGTGCAGCAACATTTGGGAGCACTTGTGTGAGCAGTTTAGTTTCACTTTTATCGTTCAAAAGGGGCACCTCCTTTACACTAGTGTGTCAAACCGAAACAAAAGATATCCACGGCAAAAAAACCCAGTGTTATTTGTTAGTTTACTATACCAAAAAACATGACACAAAACAAGTCCGTTCTGTATAATTCGGCAGTTTTTCAAAACCGAAACGAAAAGGCCTTGCTTTTTGGAAAAAATCGCATATAATACTAAACATACCATACGTTTGAGATATTCCGTTGAGGGAGGAGCTAAAATATGAGCATTAGAGTTGGTATTAACGGTTTTGGCCGTATCGGCCGCATGGTTATGCGCGCCAGCCTGAATCACCCCGAAATCGAGATCGTCGGCATTAACGATCTGTGCCCCGCCGATTATCTGGCATATATGCTGAAGTACGATACCATGCACGGCAAGTTCAACGGCACTGTTGAGGCTGCTGACAAGGCAATCATCGTCAATGGCAAGAACATTCCTATCTTCGCAGAGCGCGATCCCGCAAACCTGCCCTGGAAGGAAGTTAACGCTGAGTACGTCATCGAGTCCACTGGCCTGTTCCTGACCAAGGAGAAGTCCCAGGGTCACATTGATGCCGGTGCCAAGCACGTCATCATGTCTGCTCCTTCCAAGGATGACACCCCCATGTTCGTCTGCGGCGTCAACCTGGATAAGTACACCTCCGACATGACTTTCGTGTCCAACGCAAGCTGCACCACCAACTGCCTGGCTCCTATTGCCAAGGTGCTGCATGACAACTGGGGTATTACCGATGGCCTGATGACCACCGTTCACTCCACCACCGCTACCCAGAAGACCGTCGATGGCGTGTCCCTGAAGGATTGGCGCGGCGGCCGTGCTGCTTCTGGCAACATCATTCCCTCTTCCACTGGCGCTGCTAAGGCCGTGGGCAAGGTCATTCCTTCCCTGAACGGCAAGCTGACCGGTATGTCCATGCGCGTTCCTACTCTGGACGTGTCCGTGGTGGACCTGACCGTCAACCTGTCCAAGCCCGCTAAGTACGAGGAGATCTGCGCTGCTATGAAGGCTGCTTCCGAGGGCGAGCTGAAGGGCATTCTGGATTACACCGAGGACGCTGTTGTTTCCTCCGATTTCCTGGGTGACAACCACACCTCCATCTTTGATGCGAAGGCTGGTATTGCTCTGACCGACACCTTCGTGAAGGTCGTGTCCTGGTACGATAACGAGATCGGCTACTCCGACAAGGTGCTGTGCCTGATCGAGCATATGTACAGCGTGGACCACAAGTAAGTTTTCATATAGAAGGTTCCCTTCTTTTTTGTTCCGCAAACAGCGCCGCCTTTATGGGCGGCGCTGTTTGCGTCTATTCCGGCAGCGGGAAAAAGGCAGTTTTTTCCTCTTTTGCCTAAGGAAAAAGCTGGAAACGGTAAACTATGCTGATTTTTTATCTGTTTTCAAAAAAATTCTCTATCTTTTTGAAATGGGTTGTGATATACTTTATTTGAAGTTTATCCTTTGTGAAAGGATCCTGAAAACATGGAAAATAACCCTATTTTGACCAGTAAACTGACGCTCAACAGCGATATTCCGCTGTACACGCAGTTGGTTGGCATTATTAAACGAAATATCTCCTCAGGCCAGCTGTCCGTAGGAGCCCTGCTCCCCTCGGAGACGGAGCTGTGCCGGGCACTGAATATCAGCCGGAACACAGTCCGGCAGGCCATTGGTGAATTGGAAGATGAAGGTCTGGTGGTTCGTAAACGCGGTAAGGGAACCTTCGTGGCCGATCCCAATACCAATCGCCGCGGCGTGCGCTACTCGTTCACCACGGAGGTCTCCTCCATGGGCAAGGTCCCGTCCTCCACACTGGTGGAATTTGATGTGATCGTGCCGCCCCGTGCCATCTGCAAAAAGATGGAGCTGAAGGAGGGTACACCGGTCTACTGCTTTACCCGCGTGCGTAATGTAGATGGTGAGCCGCTGATTCTGGAGACATCGTACTATCCCCAATTTATCTATCCGAACTTGACCCGTGAAATGGTGGAAACCCACAGCTTTTACAGCCTTTTGTATCATGTGGGCATTGTCCCCTTCTGTACCGATGACAGCTATGAGGCCATTCAGCTGGATGGTCCCCGTGCTACATTGCTGGGAGTGGAAAGCGGCAGCAGCGCCTTCTATCACCAGCGCCGTACCAAGACGGAGGACGGCAGGATTTACGAGTATACCCGCAGTTATATTCGCGGCGATCGGATGCGTCTGGATGTGCATATGCAAAAAAGCGGCATTTCGTTCGTTCGCTCTCTTCTTTGAAAAATGGACAACTCCCCGAACAGAGTTTCGGGGAGTTTTTTTGTGTCTAAACCGTAAAGGTTCCGGGAATTGCATTGCGCCGATTTTGCAAAACTGGTAAAATCTCTATGATATATTTGTGCGCTTATCGGCGTGTTTCGAATAAAGGAGAGATACTTTATGCCTAAATTCAGCGTCAGAAAACCGCTGACGGTGTTTGTGTCCGTGCTGGCGATTTTGGTGTTGGGCGTGGTGGCCTACGTCCGCATGACACCGGACCTGATGCCCAACATGAACTTCCCCTATGTGGTCATTGTTACCTCAGACCCCGGTGCCAGTCCGGAGGCGGTGGAGACGGATATTACACGGCCCATGGAACAATCCATGGCAACGCTGAACCAAATCAAAGCCGTTTCCTCCACATCGGAGAACAGTGTTTCTGTGGTTATGATGGAGTTTGAGGACAACGTGAACATGGACTCGCTCAGCGTGGACATTCAGCAGAAAATCAATGTGCTGCAAGGCCAGTGGGATGATTCCGTGGGTACGCCGATGGTACTGAAGATGAATCCTTCCATGATGCCTGTGGAGGTGGTGGCCATCGGCTATCAAGGGAAGGATATCCATGAGCTGTCCACCTTTGTGGAGGATACACTGCAAGATAAGCTGGCCGGTATCACTGGTGTGGCGCAGGTGAATGTGCAGGGGCTGGAGAAGAGTCAGCTGCATGTGGTATTGGACCAGAAAAAGATGGACCGCCTATCCAAAAAGCTGAGCCGTGCCATCGAAGCACAGATGGACAGTGCCGTGGGACAGATCAGTGCCGCCCGGGATGAGATCCACGGTGCCCAGGGGGCTATCCGGGATGCCCAGCAAAATGCTATCCGGGAAACGACGAGTCAGGCCTTAGCCACGGTGCAGGAGACGCTGGCCACACTGCGGCATACCCGGGATCAGCTGGAGCAGAACCTTCAGGAGCTGCTGGAGATCCAGAGCCAGAAGGCGGCGCTGGATGCCAAGAGTGCGAAGTTTGACTTGCAGATCGAGCGGGTCCGCGGGGATGAGACGCTGACAGATGCACAGAAGGACGCTGCCATTGAGGAGATTCGGCAGGACCCGGAGTACATACAGCTGCAGTCGGATCGGGCACTGCTGGATTTGCGTCTGGCGGCACTGCATACTTCCTGGGAGGAACTGGACACAACCATCCAGTCCTGGCGGGAGGACCTGGCAGACCTCGAGAGCCAGATTCAGCAGCTGGAGCAAAATGACTATGCGGAGCTGGCAGACAAAGTCACCGATGGCCTGATGACAATGGGCGATGCGGTGAGCACGATTCTATCCACCCATGTGCAGCTGGATCTGGCACTCAGCCAGCTGGATGATACCCTCCATTCGGTGGAGGGAATGCGGCAGGAGGCACTGCGTAAGGCGGACCTGGCCGGCGCATTGAATATCCAGACCATCACCGCCATGCTGACGGCGCAGAATTTCTCCATGCCTGCGGGCTATATCGAGGAGGACGGCGTCAACTACATGGTGTCGGTAGGCGATACCATCAAGACCCAGGACGCACTGGAAGATATGGTGCTCTTTGATCTGGGAATCAAAGGCGTTCAACCGATCCGTTTGAAGGATGTGGCACAGGTCTTCCGTACCGACAACTCGGATGAAATCTACGCCAAGCTGAACGGCGATCATGGTGTGATGGTCACCTTCACCAAGCAATCCACCTATGCCACGGCAGAGGTATCTGACAATATCAATGCCGCTTTGGAGAAGCTGGAAGCCAAGTATGACGGTCTGACCTTTGCCTCACTGATGGATCAGGGCGAGTACATTTACATGATTATCAACTCCATCTTTTCCAGTCTCGGCTGGGGCATCCTGTTCTCAATCCTGATTTTGTATCTGTTCCTGCGGGATCTGCGCCCCACGATCATTACTTTGTGCGCCATCCCTGTGAGCTTGATTTTTGCCGTGGTGCTGATGTACTTCTCCCACGTGACCATCAACATGATTTCGCTGAGTGGTCTGGCTGTGGCGGTCGGTATGCTGGTGGATAATTCTGTGGTGGTGATCGAGAATATTTACCGCCTGCGCAGCAAGGGAGCGACGGTGATTCAGGCCGCTGTGTCCGGCGCCCAACAGGTGCTGGGAGCTATCACCTCCTCCACGCTGACAACGGTGTGTGTCTTCTTGCCCATCGTTTTTCTGGATGGGCTGACCCGCCAGCTCTTTACCGATCTGGCGCTGACCATGACCTATGCCCTGCTGGCCAGTCTGGTCGTGGCACTGACATTGGTGCCTGCCATGGCAGCGGGGATGCTCCGCAAGGAGAAAAAGGCCCGTTTCGGGATGCTGGATCGCGTCTATCCTTACTACCGCAAGGCCGTGGGCTGGTCGCTGGGCCATAAGATAGTGGTGCTGGGACTGGCACTGGTGCTGCTGGTGGGCTCTGCCGGATTGACCTTGGCCCGGGGCTTCAGCTATATGCCGACGATGGATATGAACAATATCAGTATTCGCATTACTATGCCTGAGGATGCGGATATGGCTGCCTCGGCTGATCTGGCGGATGAGGTGGTCCGGCGAATCGGGACACTGGATAACATCACTGCTGTGGGTGCTGCCATGCTCCATAGCCAGGACGGTGGTATGTCCATGCCCGGCAGCGAAGGCGGTCCCTATGATGTGACGGCGTATGTGACGCTGCCGAAGGGGGCCTCCGGTTTGGAAGCCGGTGCGAAGATTGAAGAACTGTGTGCAGATATGCCCTGCGAAGTCAAGTCCGCAGGCAGTATGGAGGGTACCTCCTCCATGATGAGCAGCGGGATCTCTGTGCATGTGTTTGGCGAGGACATGGTGGCGCTGCACACAGCGGCGCAGGAGCTGTCCGCTGCCATGGCGAAAGTCCCGGGCACAGAGGAAGTGTCGGATGGTCTGGAGGATGCCGTGGATGCGCTCCATGTGGCCATTGACCGCAACAAGGCGATGCGTAAGGGTATGACGGTGGCTCAGATTTATATGCAGGTGGCCAGTGCCTTGAAGAATACGGAGTCCTCGGCGGAGCTGACCTTGGACGGTGTGGATATGGGCGTGAGCGTGGAGAGTCCGGAGGACGCCCGCTTAACCCGGGAGAATCTGCTGGATCTGGAGATTCGGGTGGAAGCACCGCCTGCATCGTCTGGAACTCCGGGCGGCATGGACAGCACTTCCATGGGCAGTGCCCCTGACCGTATGGGCGGCAGCGGCAAGAGCCAAACCTTCCCACTCTCGGATGTAGCAACCGTGGAAAAAACCGTTAGCTTGAACAGCATCCAGCATATGGATCAGCGCCGCCATGTGACGCTGTCGGCTGGGATTGCTGCGGGGTATAATGTGACCCATGTGAGTGCCGATGTACGCAATGCACTGGAACAGGTCAATCTGCCGGATGGTATTACCCTGTCTTTCCAGGGGGAAAATGAGGAGATCATGGAGTCCATGCGGCAGCTGGCGCTGATGCTTCTGCTGGGTGTACTGTTGGTCTACTGCGTCATGGTGGCCCAGTTCCAGTCGCTCAAATCGCCCTTTATCGTCATGTTTACCATCCCATTGGCCTTTACCGGCGGCTTCTTGGCGCTGCTTGTCAGCGGCGAAGAGTTCAGTGTCATTTCACTGGTAGGCTTTGTGATGCTGGTGGGTATCATCGTGAACAACGGCATTGTGTTGGTGGACTATATCAACCAGCTGCGTCTGGAGGGAATGGACCGGCAGGAAGCAATCATCGAGGCCGGTGTGACCCGAATGCGTCCGATCCTGATGACCTCTCTGACCACGATTTTGGGTCTGGTGGTGATGGCCTTTGGCCGGGGCGTGGGGACGGCCATGATGCGTCCGGTGGCACTGGTGTCTATCGGCGGTCTGCTCTATGCCACGCTGATGACGCTGCTGGTGGTGCCGTGTATGTATGACATCGTGGCACGCCGTGATTTGCGTCATGTCGCCGAAGAAGAGCTGGAAACAATATACGATTAAGCATAAGAAAAGAAAAACGCCCGGAGCGGAAAGCTCCGGGCGTTCTTCTAAGTGGAGGAAAGAAAACTTTTGCCGCAGGAGGGCAGGTGTACGGCTGCGCTCCTGCGATTTTTATCAAAAGCAGTACAACTGCTTCTAAGCATTTACTCGGTCTCGATGAGACCATAACCGCCGCTGTTGCGGCAGTAGACCACGCAGATCTGGTCGCTCTCCATACTGCGGAAAACAAAGAACTGATGGCCCAGCAGATTCATCTGCAAGATGGCCTCCTCGGTGGTCATGGGCTTGACAGAGAAGTGCTTGGTGCGGACCACATCGAATTCGGTCTCCTCAGCCACATCGAATTCGGGGATATCCTCTTTGACCACAGCGCCGGGGCGCAGATTCTTGGCCAGACGGGTCTTGTTGCGGCGAATCCGGCGCTCGATAAAGTTGACAGCCGCGTCAATGGCACCGCGCATATCGCCGTCCGGGTCCTCTTCCTCGGCGCGGAACAGGCGACCGCTGGTGCTGCGGATCGTCAGCTCGACGATGCAGCGATTCTTCTTCTCTACGGCGAAGGTCACAAATGCTTCAGCACCCTCCTGGAAATACCGATCCAGCTTGCTGATCTTCTTCTCAGCGTATTCCTTCACGGAGTTGTTGAGATTGATTTTCTTGCATGTAAATGTGAACTTCATATGGACTGCTCCTTTCCGAATATTTCCATCGGGAGTAAGGGTTGGGGAGTGGATTCCCTTTATCCTTTGACTGCATTATAACAGATATGTAAAGGTTTGGAAAGAGGGGAGCGAACTTTTTGTTAAAGATTAACAAAAAAATTAGAAAAACAAGCACTTCGACCCTTCTCGTCCGGATGGCCCATTTTCTTCCAAAAGTTCCTATTTACAAGAGGAAAGGAAAGGTTTATCATCATAATCGGAAGCTTTCCAATATCCCACCCGCTTGGGCCGCCCGATGATCGGGCGGCTCTTTTTTCTGCATTTTGTCGAATTTTGCAGATGCTTTCAGAATGCTTGCGCTTTGCTTTGGATGTTGCTATACTGAACCTAACCTAAAAGAGAGAATGCCAGGAGGTGGCTATGAAGAGAATTACAGGACGTGAGGAACGCTTTCGTCAGGAGCACCTGGCCTGTGTACGCCACATGACACTGGACCCGCGGGGCCCCGGTGTGGTGCGCATCCACATGATTCCGCCTCGAGCGGATTGTCCCCAGCAGCCTTTCTTGCTGCTCATCAATGGCGCACAGCTCGTGCCGCTGAATTTTTCTTGGGCGGTACTGCTGTCATGTTTTATGGATCAGCTGGAGCAATACAGTGGTCGGGAAATTGATGAAAAGGACTGGCAGCGTGTGGCCGAGCAGGCCGTACAGGCAGCCCGAAAGGTCTATCCCCTAACGCCCCGCCAGCGTCTGCGCGGAGATCTGGGCGTGATTCTGGATACCCTGCTGAACATTGCGCAGGGCCGGGAGCCGGAGACGGAGATCGGTCTGATGACGCTGGGGGAGTACGCCCCGTACATGACGGCACCCCACCGCATGGACTTGATGGTCAGTGCCATGACAAAGAACGGCACCTGGCACTGCAATCAGCAGTGCTTGCATTGCTATGCAGCCGGACAGCCTCTGAGTGAGACGCCGGAGTTATCCACCGAGGAGTGGAAAACGGTGCTGGCGAAGCTGCGCGCGGACAATATCCCGCAGGTGACCTTTACCGGCGGCGAGCCGACCATGCGGGAAGATCTGGCGGAGTTGGTGGAGGCCGCCTCCTGGTTTGTCACACGACTGAACACCAATGGACGTTTGCTGACCCCAACACTGTGCAAACAGCTGTATGAAGCCAGTCTGGACAGCGTGCAGGTCACGCTGTACGCTGCCGATGCTGCGGCCCACAATGCGCTGGTGGGCGTTCCCGGCTTTGAGGATACGGTACAGGGCATCCGTAATGCCGTGGCGGCAGGGCTCATTGTGTCGGTGAATACGCCCTTGTGCTCTTTGAATACGGACTATGCAGAAACACTGCGCTTTGCCCACTCGCTGGGTGTGCGTTATGCCACCTGCTCCGGACTGATTCCCTCTGGGGATGCTCTGGGCAGCGAGAGCAAGGCGACCCGGTTATCCACCGAGGTGTTGACAACCATTCTGGAGGAGGCCGCCCAGACAGCCCGGGAACTGGGGATGGAGCTGGACTTCACCTCCCCCGGCTGGCTCAGCGAGGAGGCGCTGCACGGCATGGGCCTGCATCTGGTTCCCTCCTGCGGGGCGTGCCTGAGTAATATGGCGATTGCCCCGGACGGTGCCGTGGTGCCCTGCCAGAGCTGGCTGGGCGGTGTCACGCTGGGCAATATCCTTACCGATGACTGGCAGAAGATGTGGGAGAGCGATGCGTGCCGTTCTATCCGGGAGAAAAGTGCCCGGATGGAGCGTATCTGCCAGCTCCACAGCGGCAACCGGGAGGTAGAGAAATGAGAAAGAAATTTGGTTCCCTGCTGCTGGTGTTGCTGCTGACGGTGCTGCTGGTACCTGCCTTTACGGAGACAGCCCACGCCGGCGATTTGGACTACATCCGGGAATATCAGGTGCGGGTAACGCCCCAGGCAGAGGACGGTAGTCTCCGCATGGAGGTCAGGCTGGTGTGGGAAGTGCTGGACGAGGGTCCGGTGAACAATCTGAAGATCGGTATTCCCAACGGCAGCATCCGGGATGTGGAAGCGCTCAGCGACAACATCGACTATCTGGATAATGACAACCGCTATATGTATGTCTATTTCAAGCATGGCTATGATACCGGTGCTGTTTTCTACGTTTCCTATGCCTGGACCCAGGAGTATATGTACACAGTGGACGACCTGGGCACTGTCAGCTATGACTATACGCCCGGTTGGTTTGACGAGGCCCGGATTGGCGATATGCGCGTGACCTGGGAGGCGTCGGAGGACCTGTGTCCGCAGATACTGGAGGGAGATGGCTCGGGAACGAGCGTCAGCCAGCAGGATCTGGGGGTGAACGGTGGTCTCTTTACGGCCACCGACCTGCCCCACGGTGCCAAGATCAACGTGCGGGCGACATATGACAGCTGGCCCACAGAGCTTTATTGGGAGCAGAGTGCCGAGAATCTGCCGTCGGATGCTTATGACTCCGAAGAGGCGGTCGACCGATTTGCGAACTGGACCGCGGCGGTGATCGCTATAATCATAGTGCTGATGATCTTGACGCAGCATACAAGGCGAAGCTACCGAGGCGGCTTTGGTACCAGATATGTGTATGTACATGGCCTGTGGTACCCGGCGGGCCTGGATGGCAAACCCCGGCCGGGCAGTACCGGCACCAAAACCAAACCCAAACCGCCCCGTGGCGGAATGGGCGGCGGCAAACGAGGCGGCGGCTTCGGCGGCAGCGGTTTTGGCGGCGGTGGACACTGTGCCTGCGCTTCCAGCTGTGCGTGCGCGTGCGCCTGCGCTTGCGCCGGCGGCGGACGGGCCGGATGCAGCGCCAAGAATCTCTATGGCGCGGTAAAGCTGTCCCGGGAGCTGACGGAAAAACACGTCAAATAAAGAAAAAAGAGAGGCAGTGTTACTGCCTCTCTTTTTGTATGCCCAAATGAGAACTCCCCGGAAAGTCTTCTTTCCGGGGAGAATGCTTATTTTCTTCTTCTGCGCTTGTTGTCACGGTTCCGGTTCAACTCGGACATTTTGCTGTCAGACTGGGTCATAAACTGCTTCAGCTTGTCCTCAAAAGAAGGCTCCTGCGGGGGAACCGGGGCGTGTGCCGCAGCCTGCCGGGAAAAGGAGTGATTGCTGTTCCGGGGGCCGACGGGACGGCTGCGCATATTATTCTGCGGCCGGGAAGCATGATAGGACGAGTTGCCCTGATGCTGATGGTTCTGCGGCCGAGGCTGCGTCTGCTTGATGGAGAGATTGATCTTTCCATCCGGGGTGAGTGCCAGGACCTTTACCTGGACTTCCTGTCCTTCTTCGAGGAAATCATGCACATCACTGACAAAGGTGTTGGCCACCTCAGAGATGTGAACCAGACCGGATTTCCCTCCGGCCAGTGCCACAAAGGCACCGAACTTGGTGATCGTTGTCACCTTTCCGCTTACAATCGTCCCAACCGCCAATTCCATAGAAATCTGTTTGTACTCCCTTTTTAATGATTGTGATTGACATCATAAAAGATGCGTTCGCCCTGTTCGGCCATATCCATCAGTTCCCGGGCCTTATCCTTCAGAAATTCCGAATCATCTGCCCGGTCGAGATCCTCCTTCAGTGCGGCGTTGGCCTGCTTTTGGTGGAGTTCCTGATCGGACAGGGAGGCATATTCCTCATGGCCTGTTTCGATCTGCTGATGGACGTGTGCCAGTTCTACTCCGACGACAGCGATCAGCAGCAGAACCACCACCAGCGTCAGAGGGCTGCGCTTTTTTACTTTTGCTTTTTTTCTGCGCACGGTGTCTGCCACCTCCTTGTCGGGGAAAAACCATTGCTCCGTGGGCGTATTTCCAAAGATACGCCCTTATTGTAGCGTATTTATACACAAAATAAAAGTGTTTTTTCGCTTTATATATAACTTTTTTTCCGCATCGAAGGGGAAAAGCAATCGGTTGCCACAAAAGGTGGAAAAAAGTGGAGAAAGTATCCGCCCAAAAGTCCCACAGCGGACGAAGAAACGGTGCCAACAGATGGAAGTAAACAACGGTGCCGCCGGCGGCACCCAGCAACGCATAGAGCCGCAGTTCTCCCTGTCCCCGGCGCAGGGTAAAGCACAGCACTGCCAGAAGGACCAGTGTCAGGAATAGGCC
>RCNI01000268.1_pt1 | contig 33857 bp, 53 predicted proteins | sample 2041151 | NCBI WGS metagenome assembly RCNI01 (sample SAMN09708214, study PRJNA481090) | feces metagenome | isolation source: feces | place: Antarctica: Albino Rookery
GAAATATTAAACAGTGTTTTAAGTGTAAAGGATTTTCCTAATTCAGTAGGGGGCGTTAATGGTTTTCAAAAGTTACCGAACGGCTTTATAATCCAATGGTTTATAGGAGCGAGCATGAGTTACCAAGGGGAATGGAACAATCAACGTTTTCCGATAGCATTCCCTAATAAGTGCCTAATGATAGCGAATAGCGACCGAGCCAACCAACCGAACCCGGGAACGGAGTTCGTAACGCAAATAACAAACATAACAAATACTTATGTAAATGTATATTGCCAGCGTATCGGCGACCAGTTAGGGGCAATTAGACCTTTATTTATAGCTATAGGGTACTAGGAGAAAGACATGGGCAAATTTTTAACACTATATAAAGACGGAAAGCGCATTACGTCGTTGGTTGTAACAGTACACGGCGACAATATGGACGAGTTGAAAGCATATGCAAATGAAAACTATGAATACGACGAAGCGAAAGAACAAACAGAACAAGAGCATTTCAATATGATAGAAGCGGAAAGCAAAGAAGAAGAAACAGAAGCGGAAAGAATGACGCGACAACTAGAAGCGGAAGCGAAAGCACTAGAGAATGCACTAAAAGAATTAAAAGAAGAATACGTCCTGGCAGATATGCAAGGCGACGAAGAAACAAAAGAAGCAATAAAACAGGAGTATATGGAATTACTAGGGGGACAAAATGGCTTATAAACGTAGAACAAAACGATGTAAAGTATGTTTAAAACCGCTTCAAGCCGACGGCACATGCAAGAATTTAACTGGTTGCCCGTTGGCTCAAAAACAAGCAGAACTCAAACAACTAAAAGAAGGGCAGGTGGTAAAGTGATAGCATTAAAACACACACTGCACAACTTGACCGACCTTTTATCTGTAAAATTGTTTATTACGTTCGTTTATACGTCATTAGTTGCATTTTTTACAAATAGCGACGTTATTTATTTTATGGTTTTTACCTTGCTTGTCGTGGTTGACGTTATTACCAAAAATTTAAGCCTAGGCGCTCAATACGTAGCCGATGAACGTGGGGCAAAAGTTACAGACGTACCCTTTACGGCGAAGGCGTACGGCGTTGTATTAGCGTTTAATGCTGGAGTAATTAAAAGTATCACAATGCGCGACAAAATTACATCAAAGCTGGGGACATATTTAATTATTATCGTGGCTTCAATTTTAACGGATAGCCTTTGCGCAGGCATTGAAGGAAATGGCGAATATATTTTATATAAGCTATCAGTTGCCTATCTTGGCGCTACTGAATTTTTATCAATTTTAGAGAATTTAAGAGACGGGGGCAATCCATTAGCGGAGAAACTGTTAACAGTTGCCCGGAAAAAATTAGATAAAACATTTTAAGGAGAGTTTATGCGAACTTTTGAAGATACGGTGCGCCTTATGGTAAGCGACGACGAACTCGAACAAATGGCGGGGGAATATTTCCAAGCCGAGATACGTTTAAATAATCTTTTTAACGCAATTTTAAATGAAAAAGATTACGAGCGTAAAGAAATGCTCATCGAATTTTTAGAGTACTTTACGGCATATAGAAACGCGCTCGGGCGTTTTGTCGACTTTGAAAAAGAGAGAATAAACAAAGAACGCAATAACGAATATAGCGAAAGGGAGAGCATATGGAACGGATTGAACTAAAGGAAATCTCAGACTATACAACCGCAGCGCGGGGGATAAAAAACAATATTATATTGCATTGGAGCGCCAGTACATACGGCGCAACTTTTAACGACTACCACATAAACATCACAGGGGACGGCGGGATATGGATAGACGGAAGCCTTTCTGACCGCCGTTCTCATACATGGCACAGAAATACGCAAGGCATCGGCATATCCTTGTCGTGTATGCTGGACGGCATGGTAACGGCAGAAGGCAGGGTATACTATGGCAACTATCCACCAACAGAAGCACAACTGGACACAATGGCGCAGGTAATCGCTAAAATATGCATAGAAGTAGGAATCCCGATCGCTAACGTATGGACACACGCAGAGATAGCAGACTTTGACGGCTACGGGATAGCTAGCGGGGACAGTGACTGCCGCTGGGACTTAATCAACCAAGGCGATGAAATTAGAAACCGCGCACGCGTATATGTTAATAAATGGCTATACGGCTATTAAAACGATGAAAAAGGGGGCTTATTGCCCTTTTATAAGTGATTAGATACAATCATCACCTAATATAAAAAGAAGCCCAAATAGGGGGCGTAATAGTGTTTTGCCTTGCCCCCTACTTTACGACAAAAGGAAGGTAGTAAATGAATGAAACTACTAAAAAAATGTTTATATTCTGGAGTGTTTTTTCTCTTGCTATTGTTACCTATGCATTGTTTAGCTTATTCAATGGAAGTGGCGGTGCCGTTGGAAACGTTGAAAACGTTACACAACAACAACAAGGAAATATTGAAAGAACAAAGGAAATCCGCGGAACAGTTGAAGACGTTAGACAACTTAACCAAGAAGCAAGCAACTACAATCAAGAAGCAAGCCGAATTATTGACGATAGCCGGCACGCAGTTGAAAGAATTGGAACGGCGGCAGAACGAAACGACCAGATCCTTTGCGAACTTATTGAAAGAGCAGAAAAAAGAAACAAATAGAGCAGAAAGACAACGGAACATCCTGGCGATATTGCTGGGGGTATTTATCTACAAAAGCATATAAATGAAAAAGAGCTCGCCGAATGGCGAGCCTTTTCTTTTTACCTGGTTCTATAAAACACCTTAAAAAATGAACTAGAAGCAAGATGCTTTATACTTTAATTATACCGCATAGAGCAACCCCTACCCGTTTATTGACTATACAAAAAATTTAACGTATAATTAATAAACGAAAGGAGTGATGGCAATGCTTAACGGAGTTATGACCTTAAAAGAAGCCAGCGTTCGCTGGGGTGTAGCTATTTCAACGTTACAATGCGCCATGGCGGGGCAAAAGAACAGCCCACCACGTTTTAAAGAAGACGAAATCAATAAAAGCGAAGGGACGTGGCTAGTCACTGAAAAAGGTATGATACGACTATACGGGAACGAACTAACAAAATAATAAAAGGGGCAAAAAGGGGGCAAGATTTTTCTATTTTATGTATTTTATAGAAAAATACCCCTTTTAAAAACCCTTATTTTATGCACTATGTACAATATGGATAAAAACCAGCAAATATAGAAAGTATAAAAAATAAAACCCCTATAAGCCTTTATTTTAAAAGGTTTATAGGGGATTTTTTGTTTTGTAAGGGGGCAAGAAAAGGGGCAAACTAAAACGAAATGTTATCTAATTTATCGCGAAGGTTGTCTTCCATGGACTTTGTAACGTGAGTATATATTTCTAGCGTTGTTTTAGGTGTATTGTGACCAACGCGCGCCATAATTGCCTTTAATGGAACATTTAACTCGGCTAATATACTAATGTGAGTATGGCGGAATATATGTGACGACAAAGGAACGCGAAAATCGACCTTTTTAAGCGCCCTATTTACTGAATAGATATATATACCCTTGAATATAAAATCGGAGCCATACGCGGCATTTTTTTCAATAAAAAAGGACAATATATCCTGCGCCCGTTTATTAATGGATATAGTACGATAGCTATATATGTTTTTAGTGGTACTTTTTCCAATATTACGCTTCATCGAACCAGTAACCGAGAGCCGTTCTCTCTCTTTGTCGATATTATCAACCTGTAAGGCTAGCGCTTCACTAATTCGCAAGCCCGTAAGGGCTAAAAATTCACAAAATAAAGCAATATCTGGTGATATAGTTCGAAGCTGGTTAAGTACATATGATAATTCTTTTTTATCTAAATATTTCTTTGACCTTTTAGCAACTTGCGCCATAGTAAGGGGCATATGCGGAAGGGAAGCGTAGGCAACGGGGCTCATATCGTCAATATATCCTAACTTTTTAGAATATTTGAACATCTGGCGAAGCAAGAAGAGTACGTGCGCCGCGTACGATGAAGAACGGGACTCCGCGACGTATTCCAACAAATGGTCGACATCTTTAACAGTTATAGAAGCGATCGGGATATCCTTATCAATAAAACCAAATATAGCCTTTACCCATGAATTATAGCTGGCAACAGTATCTCTTGCTACTGTTTTGCGCTTTTTTTCTAGGTAGTCAGAAGCCACGGCACCGAAGGAAATACCCTCGCCCGTGGCTTTTTTTCTTTTCTCTTCTATACGTTGCGCCAATAGTGCGCGAGCCTTATTTTCTGCCTGCCTTGAATTGCTGGATAGGGTAACGCTTGCTTTTTTCCATTTTCCGTCCTTGTCCTTGTAGTGTTCGCGGTATTTATACCGCCCATTTTCTAACTTTTGCACCCACACAAGAGCCACCACCTTTTACAATGTAACAATAAACGAAACCACACGCCCGACGAGTTTAACATCTGAACCGATAGGAAACACGATCGGGATATGTGATGGGTTATTACTTAACGGCTTAAATAATAACCGATTATGGCGAAAATCTTCAAAGAACATTTTGACCATATAGCCGTCGTCAGTATCTATTACTACTATATCTTTATCACGCAACGAACCGACGGAAACACCGCGCTCAATAGCAATAAGCGCGCCATCTTCTAGCACTTTGTCCATACTATCACCATTTACATGGACAAATAAAAGGTTGTTGTCACCAGCATAGCGACCGAGTGCAGAATTCGGGAGCGCAATTTTTTCAACTGGTTCTATACTTGCCAACTGTACAGGCTTGCAAGCCGTAACATGGCGGGGAATATAGTCATATTCTGATAGTGTTGATACTATTTTTTCAAGTTCGTACGTTGTGTACTTTGGTTGCTTCTTTTCTGTTCCGTCGAAAGCGGCTAACTGTTCCGCCGTAATATTCAAAGGACGGCAGATTTTAAATATATGCTCAATAGAAGCCCCGCCAACGTTCCGCAATATCGAATATAAAGTGGAAGGTGGCATTTCAATCATACGCGCAAAGCCTTTTACTGTTCCGAACTTTTCTAATATAAGTTTTTTTAGATACTCTTCTCTTGTCTTTGGCATGAATCCACCTCCATAAAATCGAACCTATTACGGATTATTTACCGTAACATAATAATAACTATTATATATAGTATTTGTCAAGCTAAAAATTGCAAAACTAAACACAAGGAGAGCGAAAAATAACAATCAAGAAAATAAAATTATAAAAATATTACGATATTTAACATTTTTATGTTGACATGGAAATGGGGGGTGCGATATTATGTAATTGTTGGACGCGGGGTAGCCGTGTAGAAAGGAGTGAAAAATGTATAAACACCTAAAAGCGGTAATGCTTGAACGCGGAATCGACAGACAGGCAATCTGTAACGTAACAGGAATGACGAACGGCACACTGTCTAGAAAATTCCGGGGGTTGTCACCATTCAAACTAGACGAATGTATTACAATAAAAAAACTTTTAGAAGTAGACGAATCGGTTGACGACCTATTTAAAAAATTTTAGCCCAAAGGTGCGAAATATCGTAATAAAGAAAGGTGGTGGGAAAAATGTTTACAGAAGCCACGCGAGAAATTGAACGACTTGCCCGACAAATTGCAAGAGAAGAAATAAAAAAGGCACTCGGCACATATGGAAGCGGGGCGCTTCTTGCAGCGAGTGGCATGGAGTGGGCAAAGGCGAAGACGCTGGCGTTACGTTATGGCGTAAGTAAGGCGACAGTGTACAACGACCTAAAAGAAATGGAAAAGAGTACTCGATGGAGCAAGTATATAAGACAATCCAGCCGAGTGAAAGAAGTAAACATCGAAGGCTATAACAAGTATAGACAAGCAAAGAGCGATGAATATTTATTGTAAAGGAGAAGAATATGCGAAGTAAATGGTTTTACAAAATTAAATGGATTTTTATAGCCTTTTCATTAGGATCTGGGTTTTGTATTGTTTTTGCAAACGACGAGATGTGGACAACGGCGGAGCTTTATCTAGCATTTTTTATTTATGCAATGGCAACCCTTTTTGCCTTAAGCCTATACCTGGCAGAGAAAGAAAATGCAAAAATTTACAAAGACGCGTGCCGCTTCAAAGCCGAAAAACTTATGCTTATTGAAATTCTTGAACATATCGACGAGCAAAGAAAAAGAGCCAACGCGTAAACATTGGCTCAATTAAAAATATCACTATCACTATTATAACATAGGAGCATTAAAAAATGAACATATACGAACTATCAGAGAACATCAAACTATTATCTGAAATGATTGACGAAGCAAAAGACGAACAAGACGAAGACTTGCAAACATTGGTGGACACGTTAGAAGCTAACGAAGACGCGCTGGACGTAAAAATGAACAACATCGGCTGGCTTCTTGCAGAAACAGAACAACGCGCTAAAGCATACGAAGAACAGGAAAAACGATTCAAAGCAAAGAAAGAGCAAGCAAAGAAAAAAGAAGAACGATTGAAAGAGCTGGTGGCATTTGTGTTGCAATCGAAAAACGTAGACAAGCTACAAACAAATGACTTTAACTATTCTTTTAGAAAAAGTACGGCAACAAGAATCCTAAACCTTGAAGAAGTGCCAGCGGAATTTATTAAAACGACAGTAAAAGAAGCCCCGATCCTTGCAGATATAAAAAATTATATTAAAGAACATGGCGACACATCATGGGCTAAACTTGAAGAACGTAAAAGCCTACAAGTTAAATAGGGGGTGTGATTATGGCTATCAGATTATTAAAAGCGAACGAAATAGACCTCCGAGTAAAAACAGTATCTGCCCAAGGCAACGCGTTACTACTAGCATATAAAGACGCGCGGTGCGACATGGCTATTCTTGACGAAACCTTTGGCGCGATGAAGTGGAAACGCGAACACATGACCCTGGGCGACAGAATGATGTGTACTATCTCAGTATATGACGACGAGCGAAAACAGTGGGTAAGCAAAACGGACGTCGGTGTAGAGAGTATGACGGAAAAAGTAAAAGGAGAAGCCAGCGACAGTTTTAAACGTGCGGGCTTTAACTGGGGAATCGGGCGAGAACTATATACTGCGCCTACTATGATTATTAAATTAGCCCCGGCAGAAATTACAAAGAACACAAAAGGCAATAACACAACATACGCCCGTTTTTTTGTTGACGAAATCGAGTACGACGAGAACAGAAAAATCTCATATATGAAAGTTGTCGATAAAAGCGGGGCAGTGCGCTTCACTCATGGAGAGAGTAGCAAAAAGAAATTATTTTCCACGTTATCGAAAGTAATGGAAGAAAAAGGAGTATCAGGAGAGCAGGCTTCCGCAATGGCTTATGAAATGTTTAACGAGAGCGATAGCAGAAAGCTAAGCACTGAACAAATTAAAGAGTTAATAAAAGCGATCGGGGTGTACAAGGACGGCGACAAATGAAATGGGAAACAAGGGGAATAAAATACGACAAAGGTATGTTGGTTATTCCTTGCGACCATATCGAAGTCGTAGAAAAAGAACTGTATAGCGTAGAAGTTAAGAAGAAACGCAAAAGCAGAAGCACGAATGCCAACGCGTACGCCTGGGCAATGATTGAAGACCTTGCGAAAGTCTTAAACATTGGACGGATTGAACTATATAAACGAGCAATCCAAGAAGCGGGGCTATGTAACATTGTCACCATTCCAGACGAAGCGGTTGATAAGTTTATAGAGCATTGGAAAGGCAACGGCATAGGCTGGCAAGTTGAATATATAAGCAACGCCTACGGCTTTACAGACTTGCGCGTATTCTTTGGCAGTAGTGTATACAACACAACCGAGATGGTTAGGCTTATCGAATGGCTGGTGCAAGAGTGCGACCAGCAAGGTATTGAAGTAAAGGAGCAATAATATCATGACTGAAAAAAATAAACTATTCAAAAAATTGGCAACAATCGGAGCGCAAGAAGTTGAGAGCTTCTACACATATAACCCGGACCTTCTGTTAGAGCTATCTATTGGCATTTTAAGAAGCGCGCAAGGGAACGACGAAGTTCGCGCATCTATCACTGTTAAAGATAAAGAAGATAGCGGCATCCATGGTTACTCAATCGCTTGCGATATTCAAAAGCAACCGCGCCAAACATTACGCCACGCAATTCATAAAGCATATACACGATACACGCAAGAGAAAAATGCAAATTCTAAAGCCTAAGAAACGGAAAAAAGGGAAAGCGTTCCAGGCGGAGTTCTCAAAAATCAAACCATTTATTGCAGAACGTGATGAATATAGGTGCCAGCTATGTAAACACGAAGGTAGGTGGACGAAAGCGACACAAGTCCACCACATCGTGTTCAGAAGCCAGGGGGGAACGAACAACCCGATCAACCTTATTTGTTTATGTTACGAGTGCCACGAAAAAGCCCATGGGCTAAACGGGGGCAACGCGAAAGAAATAAGGGGAATATGTTTACAACTGACAGGAGCAACCGATGAAAGAGAAGACGCGGGGGTACTACATTCTAGACCGTGAAATCCTGGAAACCCTGGGGACGGAGTGCGCTTGCCTTTATGCAGTGCTAGAAGACTTTGAAGCATACACCGAAAAGAATGGACAAAAGACACGAGACAACTTTTTCTATTTAACCAGCGACACTGGGAAGACAAGGACGACTCTAAGCAAACACAAACAAACAAGGGCAATCAAAAAGCTGGAAGAACACGGATATATAAGAACAAGGGTGGCTGGTATTCCTAAAAAACGTTATTTTCAATTAGCTAGTAATTTTGATAACAATAGTAAAAAAATTGAACTAACAGAAGTTAAAAATTTTAACGTACAGAAGTCAAAAAATTTAACGATAGAAGTTAAAAATTTTAACGAACGTAAGTCAAAAAATTTAACTAACGTTAGTCAAAAAATTGAACATAACAAAGAACTAATAACAAATAACAAAAACAAAGAACTAATAACAAATAAAACAGAAGTATGTACGATATGGCAAAACTATGCTGGAATGATAAACCTACAAACCCACCAAGATATAGAAGACGCGGTAACACTTTACGGGGAAGAATGGTGTAAGCAGGCGATAGCCTTGACCAAAGAAAAGAACGTAAAGAACTGGAAATACCCGATCGCTATATTAAGGGACTGGGCGAGTAAATTCCCGGCAAGTGCTAAACCCTGGGAAGGAGTAAAAGGTGGAAGAAATAAAAACACTGACAGACAAAATCTTGGAAACGCAACCTCTGAACAGTGGAAGCAAGAACCAGACAAACTCATTTTATGATGAAGCGATAAGCCTAGAAGCAAGAAAAGGGGAAGACCTTGAAAGGTACGGCATTTATTCAAAGTATGCAAATGCAACCTTTGAAACAGTGCAAGAAACAGAAGCACAAAAGGACAACTGGGAACAAGCAAGAGCCTACGGCGACAACATCAGGGAAAACGTACGCGAAGGCGTTGGCTTATTGTTGAAAGGCGAAGTAGGGACAGGGAAAACCACGCTCGCTATTTGTATCATGCGCAGAGCAATCGAAAACCACATCCCAGCTTTTTTCTTGCCAATGGCTTCACTAGTGGACACCCTTTTCATGTTAAGAGATAACAACGAGCGGTGGAAATTCCAGAAAAAAGTAAGGGAAACGACCGTGCTGGTATTGGACGACCTAGGAGCCGAAAGCCGTCAAGAATTTATAGCGAGCGCCATAGATAGCATTATTACGGAGAGAAACAACCGGGGGCTACCTACATTTATAACCACGAACCTAACAAATGAAGAACTGGTGGCAAAGTATTCAAAGAGAACACTGGATAGAATCAAAGAACAGTGCGTAGTACTTAACTTTGTAGGCGGAAGCCTACGGAAATACGCGGAAATAATACGCAGAAGCTAACTAAAAAACGACGGCAACACATAACACACAAAACATACAAAACACCGCCACAGGCGAAAATAAAGCAAAAAAACAAGATATATAAAAGGGGAAAGAAGTGAAAAAATTTATAATCGCGGGAGAAGTCACACTTCCATTTAAATACATACTACTGGCAAGTAGTGACGACGAAGCCGAAAACATGGCGAACGAGCTAACGTATGAAGACATTAAAGAAGCACTAATAAAAAGCAAGGCAGAAATATACGTGGAAACAGTAGACGAAGGGGAAGAAGAAGACCTGATCGTTACAATTTTAAAAGAACTAAAAGGAGATAAATAGAAATGAATCAAGCACAACTTGCGGGAAACCTAGCGAAAGACGTAGAAGTAAGACAAACAAAAAATGGGAAAAGCTGGGCAGGGTTTACCATTGCAACCAATGAATCCTATACAGTTAACGGAGAAACTAAAGATTTAACAGCTTTTATTAATTGTGTAGCCTGGGGCACGTTAGCCGATAATATTGCCAACTTAAAAAAAGGCGATCGGGTTGTAGCAACAGGACGAATCAACGTAAGAAGCTACGAAGTAAACGGGGCAAAACGATACGCGACGGAAGTCGTATGTAATTTTGTAGCAGGGCAACCAAAAGCGCAAAGCAACGGAAACTTTGAAAGAATGGCAGACAACACACAAGAAGAAATTCCATTTTAAAGAATAGGACGGAAAGAGAAAAGAATGGGAAAGCAAGAAATATATGAAATATTAGAAATCACCGATAAATTAAAAAGTTTTACAGCTATACAGGAACAAAAACACCCAAGCCTAAAAGCTATGGCGTGGCTAAACATAAAGTATAGCAAAGGGAAAATAAAAGGTTGTAGGGTATCGGTATTTATCAAAAAGAAAATAATGGGGAAAATAGTAACAGGCTCAGACTTTGAATTTATAGAACCGAAATCGGAGACAGTAACAAGGGAAAAATTGAGAAGGCTATACATAGGAGCGTATAGACATATGAAAAAAAGGACGGCGAGATGTTAAACGATAAAGACATTATGGAAATAACAGAAGATATTAAACTCTATACAGATACAACGGGGAAACGCCACCCAAAGAGAAATGCTGCGATAGAGCTAGAGATAGTCATGCAAAGTGGGGAAAAAGACTACATAAGTATAACGGCGTACCATTCCCAGGGGACTAAAACAGGAGTTGCTGGTAATTATGTAATAGAAAATATAAAGGGATTGAATAGAAGCGGGAATTTTTTAAAAAGATTATCTTGTAAGGCATATTGCGACCTAAGGAGAACATAAGATGGAAGAAAATAAAGCGGTATCGATACCCCCGCAATGTATAACATCTGATGGGCTAAACAATAATAAGGTAGTAATAACCAAGATAATATGCGAAGAGATAAAACGATACCTACAAAGGCACGTAAACAACAACGTAGGCTATGAAATAGTAAGAGAACATATATATTACAACTTAACCACACACGACGGCAAAGGGTTCAAAGAAGAAGCAAGAGCAAGCCTGGACGTATGTTTAGTTATAGAAAACGCCAGGGGCATGAAAATCAATTTTGACTTAATGAACCCGCCAAAGAAAGAAGAAATAAAAAAACGTATAGAGCTAGAGCTGGAATATATAAGAACAAAGACGCATATGGAAACATTACAGGAGAAAAGAAAGGCATATGAATCGGGAAGACTATGATACGGCAACGAAGATAATCAATATACTTTATGACCGATTAGACAAGGTAAGTAAAGACGGAGAGCTATTTGTTTTTGAATTATCTAAAATAACGTATGGCAAGGGAATGAACGGGGAAAACGAAGTACGCGTGGACATAAAGCTGGCACCAAATGAAAGGAGCTTGCGAAGGTTCGCGACAACCTACCCCCGTGATATACCTTTATCAGAATACGAAGAGCCGAACGGCTACAAAATCCATAAAATAGCGAAGATTATCGGAAGCAGTTACCTTTTTAAGTTGCGACAAGAAAGGGCAAAGCAATGAAGACCAACGAAGAGAACCCGGAAGCGATAGAAACCGCCGGGGAAGTAGTGGAAACCATAGAGCGCGAGATGTGGGAACGAATAAATAAAGAAAAGATAACTATATTACAAAATATAAAAAAGTAGATCGGGCAACCGAAACAAGGAGAAGAGATGGAAGAAAATACGATAACACTGGGGAGCTTATTTGACGGCTCAGGGGGTTTTCCTTTAGGGGGAACAATGGTAGGCATAGAACCAAGATGGGCGGCAGAAGTAGAGCCGTTCCCGATAAGAGTAACGACAAAGCGCTTCCCAAATATGAAACATTACGGGGACGTGGCAAAGATGAAAGGGGGCGAGATAGAACCCGTTGACGTCATCACCTTTGGTTCACCTTGTCAGGACTTATCAATAGCAGGTGGCAGGGACGGACTACAAGGAAATAAATCAGGGCTATTTTATGAAGCAGTTAGAATTGTTAAAGAAATGCGGGAGAAGACAAATGGAAAACAACCAAAATATATTGTGTGGGAAAACGTGCCAGGGGCATTCAGTTCAAACAAAGGCGAGGATTTTAGAGCCGTACTTGAAGCAATCGGTGAAATCACAGGACATCAAATTAATGTACCTAAACCGAGAAAATGGAGAACCGCAGGACTTATCATGGGAAATAATTTTTCAATCGGATGGCGAGTTCTTGATGCACAATACTGGGGAGTACCCCAAAAACGTCGTAGAATCTACCTTGTCGCAGATTTTACAGGAAGAACCGCCGGTGAAATACTATTTATCGACAAAGGCTTGCCTGGGTATCTTGAAACGTGCGGCAAAAGCTGGGCGAATTTTACCGGAGCAACTAAAGAGAATATTAGAACATCAAGCGCTAGCATAATAGACCAGGGGGGACAACGTATGGACTTTTATACGGAACAGACGGGGACTTTAACAACTAACCATGCGCCGTATGTTTATATAACGAGCAAAGCGTCCTTCCATACGAAAGCCGATAAAGATATATCACCAACATTGGTGGCGACGGACTCAAAAGACGCCCCAAACATTTACCAAAACGACAAGGTCAGAAAAATGACTCCAGACGAATGCAGAAGGCTTCAAGGTTTTCCGAGCGGCTGGTGTGACGAGTTAGAAACGGAAGAACCTAGCGCAGAAGATATTCAGTTCTGGCGCGAAGTTTTTGAAACTCAAAGAAAGATAATGGGAACAAGTAAAAAAAGCAAGACAGAAAACCAGATCATAAAATGGCTAAAAGCCCCAAAAAGTGACACCGCAGAGTACAAGATGTGGGGCAACGGCGTAGCTTTACCTAATGTTGTCCACGTGTTAGGCGGAATTGTTAGAGAATTTAAAAAATAAACTGTTGACTTTACGTTAAATTTAACGTAAACTAAAATTACAAATACGGGATATTTAACGTAAAGGAGATAAAACAATGACAACAAGCCAAGGAATGAAAGCTATAAAAGACTGGGAAGAAATTACACGCAGACAACTGGAAACCATTCAAAAATTAAAAGAAGCGGTGGAACAGTATCAAGAAATTACAGGGCAAGCCGTAGAAGTTGGCATACGAAACCTATACACCTGGGAACGAAAAGACACTGATGCCGATTATGTTGCAGAAGTATCTCTATCTTTTCCAGGTGTAGGGGGTTACGAACTTTTTGACCTATACCAAGACCATACAACGGAAAGTATGATCGGGGAACTTGTAAAACGTTTTAACTATTTAAAGAAAGGCGAATAACATGAAGCAGTATACATTGAAAGAGTTGCAAGAAGAGCTGGACGTATCTTATAGCACCGCGTTAAAGCTAATCAAAAAACAAGAAGTAAAAGCGACCTTAAAAAAGGGCGTATATGTAATTGACGGGGATAGCGTAGAAGACTACCTCAAACGTAAAGAAGAAAAGAAAAACCGCAAGAGCTTAACAACCGCAGTAAACGCAGATATTCAATATAAAATTAAAAGCCTAGCCGTAGAGAAGGGGCTAACAGTTAGCGCCTACCTAGAACCATACATGGAAATGATAGCAACGGGCATAAATACGGAAGACTTAAAAGGGGAAAAAACATTACAGGAACTATTTAATAAAAGCAGCTGGGAAACATTGAAGCCGTTGAAAAATTACGCAATAAGAACAACGTTACCACTTGCGACAGTGGTATGCCAAGGGCTAAAAGAATATAGCAAGAAACGCGAACTTATAAACGTGATAAACAAGGTGGAAAAAGACATAAGGGGCTTTAATGACAGTTTAAACCTAGACCTGGACGACGAAAATATAACTATTTCTATATCTCAATGGAAAGGGCATGAAAAAATAAAAATCGGGAGCTTTTCTTTTAATGGTGCTTTTACACGTGAATGGGATATGAAGCAAGTTATCACCGCGAAAACGTTAAAAACTTTAGGCGAAATAATGGAAGAAAACGAGAAGTAAAGCAGGGGGGCTATTAATAAGCCCCCTTATATAGGGGACAATATGACAGAAAAGGACATACTGCAAAGATTGACCATAAACGGCGAGATGCCAACACTTAACGAATATATAAAAGCAGAACGGGGAAACAGATATGCCGGGGCAAAACTAAAAAAAGAAGCCACCGACCTTGTAGCCTATCAGACAATAGGCACCCCGCAGATAATGCAAAAAGTGGACGTGCTTTTTGAATGGCATACCACCAGGAGAGCAGACCCGGACAATATAGCATTTATGAAGAAGTTCGTACTAGACGGGCTGGTGCGATCGGGGGTTCTAAAAGACGACTCTCAAAAACACGTGGGGGAGTTTAGCGACAAAATTATTAAAGATAAAGAAGACTTTGTTATTATTACGTTAGCTAAGTCAAAATAAAGGAAGGGCAAAAAATGACAAGTAAAGACTTTTTATTAATGTACCGAAAGTGCGCGGAAGTAATTGAATTTAATAGGCGCGAACTAAAAAGAATAGAAGCCGACCTCGTAAGCCTACCAGCAACCGATTACAGTCAAACAAAGGTGCAGACATCAACAACGGCAGACCTAGGGGCGCAAATTATAAAACTTGAAGAAGATAGGGAACGCATAGTAAACGAGATAACCGCCCAACAACAAATGCAAAACGAGATTATTGAAGTTGTTAAACTTGTCAAAGATACAGACCCAAAGCTGGCGCTAGTAATATACCGCCGATACATTGACCCGTACAAAATGACATGGGAAGACATAGCCAGGGAAATGAACTACAGTGTACGAGCATTACATGGCTACATTCACCCAAATGCACTAAAAGAAGTAACAAAAGCAAGAAAAGAACTAAAGAAAAGGGAAAGTGTGCACAGTATTTCATAGAATTGCACTATATAAACGGGTTATAATATAAGATGAAATAAAAGGTTCCACGCAGTGGAGCCTTATTTTTTTATAAAAAAGTAGGGGCAACATGGAGAAGAAAACAAGTGTCACTTGCGAGAATGCTAGATGCTTAAATAATAGGCGCGGCCGTTGCTTCGCTAGTGAAATACAGATAGATAAAAAAGGGGAATGCCTGGACAACATAGGCGCCGAGATATTGATGTGTACAAACAAAAAGGGAGAAGAACAAGATGGCATATAATGAAACATATGAAGAGTTCGTCGAAAAGTTTAAGCCAAAACTAACAACAGACGACTGCTACACCCCGGACAAGTTATGGCAGGGGGTTAAGGAATACGCGTGTGAACGTTTTAACATAAGAGAAGACCAGATCATACGACCTTTTTACCCTGGGGGCGACTATCAGGCAGAAGACTACACAGGTAAAATTGTCGTAGATAACCCGCCGTTCTCTATCTTATCGGAAATAGTTAGATGGTATGACGAACACGGGGTAAAGTTTTTCCTATTTAAAAACGGGCTAACTTTACAGAAGGCGCTTATTGATTTTCATATTTTAGTAACAGGGCGAAGCATGATAGCAGAAAACGGCGCAGACGTTCCATGCGACTTTGTGACAAATATCACGGGGAAGCGTTGCATAGAAGCCTGCCCGGAACTAGGTAAAGTATTGCAAGAAGCTAAGCCAGAGAAAAAGGCATATACGACAAGACACTTCCCACCGAATGTTGTAAGAGCGTCAGACCTGGGGAAACTTGCAAAATATGGAGTATCTTTTACAATCGAAAATTATGAAAGGGTTGCCAGTGTTGGCGAACCTAAAATGCAAATCTTTGGCGGTGCGGTTTTGATTAGTGATAAAGACGCGCGCGAAATTGTAGAGAAGACAGAAGAAGCACTCCGAAACAAAGACGAGATTCAAAGAGTTAAAAAAGAAGAAAACGGCGGAAGCTATACACCGCTGGGGGAAAAAGAACACGCAATCATAAACCAGTTAAACCAAGTATAAAACCAGATAGGGGGGTGAATTAATGGCGAATGAAAAGAACCTAATCCCCTCAACTAAAGGTGGGTATAAACTGACAAGGGCGGACAAAGTAAAAGGCGGCAAAGAGAGCGGAAAGAAAAGGCGACAAGCTAGACAGATACGCGAAATTATAACAGACCTTTTAAATAAATCAGTACATGGCGGAACATTGGAAGACCTTGAAGCAATAGAGAACCTGGAGAGCGCAAAAAAAGCGAACCTAACGGCGGACGAAGCCATCGCGGTTGCCTTAATTACCAAAGCCGTAAGCGGCGACCTAAAAGCAACGGAGTACTTATTGAAGTTGATAGGGCAAGACCCAACAGACACGAACGAAGATGCGATCGGGGGGCAAGTTGTAATATATGGCGAAGGGGAACTCAGTGAATAATAAAAAAATATACCTACCCGAAGTCGTGGGGGCAGGATACCGAGATTTCTGGAACTATAAAGGGCGGTATAGAGTTGTAAAAGGAAGCCGAGCAAGTAAAAAGAGTACAACCGCCGCACTATGGTATATCTATAATCTAATGAAGTACCCGCAGGCGAACCTATTGGTAATTAGAAAAACACAAAGAACACTGCGGGACAGTTGCTTCGCGCTTCTTGAGTGGGCAATAGATAGGCTAGGGGCAACCAGTCAATGGCATATAAATGTGAGTAGGCTAGAAATGACCTATAAACCAACAGGGCAGAAGATACTCTTCCGGGGAATGGACGACCCGCTAAAAATTACATCTATTACAGTTAAAAAGGGTAAACTTTGCTGGGCATGGATTGAAGAAGCCTATGAAATTATGAACGAAGACGACTTTAACAAGCTAGACGGCTCAATACGTGGACAGTTGCCCCCTGGACTATTTGCCCAAATTACGTTGACGTTTAACCCATGGAGCGACCGCCATTGGTTGAAATCGCGATTTTTTGACATTGAAAAACCCTATATAATGGCGAAGACCACCAACTACAAGTGCAACGAGTTTTTAGGAGATAGCGATTCGTTTTATTTTGAAGAATTAAAAAACAATCCTAAGCGCTACCGAGTGGAAGGGCTGGGAGAGTGGGGCATAGTTGAGGGCGTTGTCTTTGAGAATTGGAAAGAGCAATACTTTAATATAGACGAGTTAAAAACCAAAGAAGAGCTGGTGCCAAGGTACGGGCTAGACTTTGGCTACAGTATAGACCCGACCGCGCTATTCTGTTCGTACGTTGATAAAGACCATAAAAAAATCTATGTATTTGATGAATTGTATAAGAAGAAACTAACTAATAAAGACATATACAAGGAGATACAAGAGATGGGGCTAACGCATGAACGTATTATCGCAGATAGCGCCGAGCCTAAAAGCATTCAAGAATTGCGCGACCTAGGCATGCGAGGAGTACGAAGCGCAAGGAAAGGTAAGGACAGTATACGCAACGGCATACAGCAGATACAAAATTACGAGATTATAGTACACCCGCAATGTGTTAACTTTTTAAGGGAAATTAGTTTATACAGTTACGCAAAAGATAAATGGGGACAACTTAAAAGGCTACCAGCAGACGAAAACAACCATTTGATGGACGCCATGCGCTACGCGCTAGAAGGGATTGAAAACAAAAATCCGTACGAGTTTATATAATAGGGGGAAACAGTGGAACAGGCACTAAGGAATATAAGAGAGAACGCGCCGATGACGGAAGCGGAACTAATTCAAACAGAACTAGACCGCTTTATCGGTAGTAATGAACGTAAGCTCATGCTAATAGGGCGCAACTACTACGGCGACAAACAAGACATCCTAAACAAAAAGAGAACGGCGATCGGGAACAACGGGGAAGAAGTAGAAGTAAAGGGAACACCAAATAACAAGATAGTAAATAATATTTTTGACGACCTGGTTGACCAAAAAACAAGCTTTCTGTTAGGTAACCCCGTTATAGTAAAAACCGATACGGACGAAGTTAAGGAAATACTAGACAAAAGATTTTTCAAAACTCTATACGATATAGGGAAAGAAAGCTATATATGCGGAATTGCTTATTTAATTCCATACGTGGACGGCGGTACGTTACGATTCAAGAAAGTAAAGGCGGAGCAAATCTTTGTATTCTGGAACGATGAAGAGAAGACAGAAGCAGATGCCTTCGCGTATTTTTACGACATTGAAGAGTATAAGGCAAAGGTGCGCCAAAAAGTTCGCTATGTTGAATTTTATGACAAAGCAGGGGTAAGATATTACAAGTATGAAGACGGGAAACTGGTAACAGACCCGGACAAAGAAGCACGTACGCACCTAAGTATCAACGGAGCAGGGTACAACTTTAATAAAGTGCCTTTAATAGCATTTAAAGCGAACGAAGAAGCGCAACCCCTTATCGTTAAAATTAAAAGCCTACAAGACGCCTACAATCAAATGTTGAGTGGGTTCGCCGACAATATGCAAGAAGATATGCGCAGTACTATACTAGTCATAAAAAACTATGAAGGCACCGACCTAGGGGAGTTCAGAAAGAACCTACACACCTACGGAGCTATTAAAGTTAATACAGTGGACGGAGTAAACGGCGGGGTTGATACTTTAAGGATAGAAGTAAACGCCGAGAACTATGAAACCATATTAAAAGCACTAGAAGATGCCATGATAAAAAACGGCAGGGGCGTAGACGGCAAGGACGCGAGAATGAAAAACGCACCGAACCAGATGAATATACAAGCCATGTACAGCGACATATTGCTGGACGCGCGTCGTATGGAGTTAGAATTTCAAAGCGCACTAGACGAAGTAATGCACTTTATAAAAGTCTTTTTAAGCGTTAAAGGGGTGCAAGTCAAGGACGTTACTTTTATCTTTGACAAAGACCTTCCGATAAACGTGGGCGAAGTAATCGAACAGTGTAGGGCAAGCGTGGGAATTGTAAGCCTTGAAACCATACTAGAGCAACACCCATTTGTGAGAGATACAGAAGACGAACTGAAGAGAATCCAGGCAGAAGAAGAAGCAAAGGTGGAAGCCTTTAGCATTCCGTTACAAGGGGCAGAATGATGAACGACTACTGGGGGAAACGTTACGAAGAGCTAATGAATAGAGCCATACACAAAGGCGATAAACTCAACGAACGGCTTGATAAGATATACGCGCAAGAGTTAGCCAAAATAACGCAACTAATAACGGCATGGCATAGACGTTATGCAAGAGCGAACAACGTAACATTGGCAGAAGCAAGGAAACGGCTACAACGTAAAGAGGCCGAAGAATTGCAATGGACGGTCGCCGAATACATTAAAAACGGAAACGCCGACAATCTAACGGGTACAATTAAGCTACAACTAGAAAACGCAAGTATAAACTATCATATAACAAGGTTACAGGCATTACAAACGCAAATGATAATGCATATAAACGACCTATACACCAGGGAAGAGCAAGAGATACGGACAACCCTAGGGGAAGTACTACAATCAAGTTACACCCGTTCACTATACGAGCAGGAGCGAATAAGAAAGAAACTAGACACTTTCAGTACGTTACCTAGGGACGAAGTAGAAAGAATGCTGGGGACGGCATACGCAAGCGACGGGCTTAACTTTAGCGAACGAACATGGAAGAACCGGGACAAGTTAATTCAAGAAGTGGAGCAAGTTATCACAACGGGACTAATCAGGGGGAGAAATTCCCAAAGAGAAAGCCGAGAACTTGCAAGCCGAATATATGACGAATTACAAATAAATGACATTACGGAGAGAATGGCAGACAAATGGAAGAACGCGAGCAGGGCTTCAAAACGTATTATAATTACGGAGAGCTCATTTTTTGCAAATGAAGGTGTGGCGAGAAGTTGCGCAGAACTTGACATCGATAAGTATCAACTAATCGCAACACTAGACACCCGTACATCTTCTATTTGTCAGACAATGGACTTGCAGGTGTTTAACTTTAGCGAAAAGAAAACAGGGGTAAACTATCCACCATTCCACCCATATTGTAGAACAGTAGCCGCGCCGTATGACGAATATAAAGACGAATCGGAAACGCGTATCGCAAGGGATAAGAACGGACAGAACATCTATATCCCCCATGATATGACCTATAAAGAATGGTATAATAAGTATATAACAGAAGAGCAAGACACCGACCTTTCAGAAACCGAACCAAATAACGATGGCAGTAATAAACCATTGACGAAAAACACCGAGATGAAACGAGCTATAAAAGGATATGAAAAGCCGATACGTGACACGATAAACAACGCACACGTTAGCACAACTAAAACAGTATGGAATAAATACGAAGATAAACTCAAGGTGGCAACGTTAAAGCCTAAAAAAGGAGCGTACTTTTCACCAGGCGGTGGGATAGCGATAAACCTGGCGAAAGATAAAGCACGCGAAGGGAAGAACGAGAAATGGGCGACTTTTTTCCATGAAAACGGACACCAGATCGATTTTTTAGCAAGGATAGACCAAGACGACCAGGCAGGGCTTTACTTTAGCGCTACATATAAGCATGGAGCTTTTAGGAAAGCAATAGAAGCGGACTGGGAAGTTCTGCTTGCAAGACTTAAGCAAGCCGACGGAGTACACGCGGTGCCTTATTGGAAATTAGATGCCGACGGCAAGCCTAAAAAAGGCGCAAGGAAGCGAATGAACTGGAAAAGAGCCGAAGCTATTTTGTACGATGAAATAGTCGAGAAGTTCAAAGCAGACGGCAAAGAACGAAGAGCAAAGGACACTGTTAGCGATATTATAACAGGGCTAACTAAGAACAAAATACGGATTGGCGGTTATCATAGCAACAGTTATTGGAATGAAGACTGGAATAACGTCACATATGAAGCCTTTGCGGAGTTTTATAGCGCAAGTGTACGCGGGGGCAAAGAACTAGAAATAATAAAAGAATATTTCCCTAAAGCCTATATAACGTTTATGGATATGTTGGAGGAGTTGTCAAAAGATGAATAATGAAAACATGGACGAAATGCTGGAGAAACTAGAACGGGAGTACCTGGCGAAATTTAAGGAGAGTTATATCGACGACTATACAAACATGAACAAGTCGACGGAAGACCAGATCCAAGAATTAAAAGAATGTTTAAAGCAGGGAAAACCTTGTGAAGAGTTATTTCCATATGAAAAAGGCGTAAAATATTAAAATACATCGCCGTATTTTGCCCTATAAGGGGCTTATAAATGTTTTTAGGTATAATGACACCTAAAGAGAAATAAAATATCAAAACATAAAGACGGGACGCGTATAGCGTTCCTTTTTTATTGCCTTTTTTACGGTTTTGCAGGCGAAAAAGAACAAAAGGGGTTTTCTATGGCGGACGGCAACCGCGTAATAAAAGCGAGAGAAAAGGAGCAAACAACATGACAAAAGAAGAACTCAAGGAACTAGGACTAGAAGACGAAGCGATTACAACTATTTTTAAAAACTTTGTACCAAAAGGGCAGTTCAATAAAGTAAATGACGAAAACAAAGCGATGAAAGAAGACATCAAAGCCCTAAAAGAGAATAGCGAAAACAGTGCAGAACTTAAAGAAGCTATGACAAAGTTACAAAAGGACGCGAAAGAACGAGAAGAAGCCTATACGAAAGAAGTCGAGCGGTTGAAACTTGATAACGCGTTAACGTTGGCAATCAAGAACGCAGGAGCCAAAGGAGAAAAGGCGATGCGCGCATACCTAGACCTTGAAAAAATTAAATTGGAAGACGGCAAGCTAGTAGGAGCAGAAGAACAAATCGAAGCACTGAAAACCGCCGAAGCGTGGTTATTTACAAACAACGCACCACAAGTTGAAGGAGTCAAACCAGCAACACCGCCAGCGGACAAACCCGAGGGAGTTACCCGAGAACAATTCAATAAAATGACATACACCGAGAAGGCGGAACTGTTCGAAAAAGACCCGGATTTATTTAAAGAGTTTACAGAGTAGGAGAATCAGATGGCAAGCAGAACAACAACAACAAGCGATTTACTTTTTATTCCAGAAGTGGCAAAAGCGTCACTCAATGGACAAATTGGTAAAAAAATTCAATTTATCAACTTTATGAAAATTGATAACACATTGCAAGGCAGAGCAGGCGATACAGTTACGGTGCCTAAATATGGTTTTATTGGCGGAGCTAAAGACGTAGCAGAAGGTGCGCCAGTACCATTTGAAGCATTAAAACAAACAACTGACAAATATACAGTAAAGCAAGCGGGTAAAGGTGTAGAGTTAACAAGACACGCACTTATGGCAGGCGGCCGCGAACAAGTAAGCAATCAAACAATTAAACAATTAGCGAAAGCTATGGACTTGAAGATTGAAGAAGACTACATCGAAGCATTAAGCCAAGCAGTTATTACACACACAGACGCGGACATTATTTCCTATGCTGGCGTAGTCAATGCGCTTGACGTGTTCGCAGAAGAAGACATCGCGGAAAAAATTATTATCATTGCGCCGCAACAAGTAACTCAATTACGTTTAGACCCGTTATTTATCGACAAATCTAAATATGGTAACGACGTTATGGCGACGGGCGAAATTGGCACAATCGCAAGCGCACGCGTTATCGTATCACGTCACATTAAAGAAGACGGCTCAGGCAACTTTGAAAATTATATTGTCTTGCTTGATGAAAAAGATGAAAACGGCGAAGAAGTAGCACCAGCGGTTACGGCATTTATTGCGAGTGACCTAGACTGGAACGAAAACATTGATGAAGCATTTACGCACAAAATTGCCACAATGAAAGATTTCCTTGTAGCAATCACTAACGACGCGAAGGTAATGAAAGCAACATTCAAGGCAAAAAAGTAGGCACGCCACCGGGTACGGACACAAGACCAGCGGCAAAACGTCCATCGGTGCCAAGTGAAGACACGCCTACACCAACGACGACCGAACCGCCAGGTGGCGAAAGTACATCAAAGAAAGCCCGATTCACTAAAAAAGACGTTGAAAAATGGCTAGAAGGTTACGAGTTCGATACGTTAAAAGAGAACTGGGATGCGTTAACAAAAGCGCAAAAACAACAGGTGGCAGACCACGCAAAAGCCAATAATATGTTTTTAATGTATGTACGTCCATACCTGGGGGTGGAGCTCAGAGCCCTAGGCGTAGAGTAATAGGTGGATAGCATGAAAGAAGCTAACAAAAAACATATAACCGACTTATATAAATACATCACAGGCGCCGAAGAAGCGCCCGACGAAAATATAATGCGTTATATATATGATAGCGAAGCCCAAACCATTGCTAATAGGACGAACCTAAACGAGATACCCGAGAGCCTTGAACACATAGCCGAGCAAAGAACAGTTGGCGAACTTATCAGACAAGCGAAAGGAAGCCTATACGAAACGGCGCAAACCCCTAAGAGAATCCAACAAGGGGACGTAATGTTCGAGTTTAGCGGGGACAACCAGATCGCAAGGCTAGACAGTGCGGTGGCATGGTTAACAAGACCAAGGGACGGAGAGATTATATGCAAGCGTATTATAAAATGGTAGCCGATAACCTTGCGAAATATATGCACAAAGGGACGTGCGAAGTCTATGAACTGATAGAGAGCGAAGACGGCGGAATAACGTCGACAAGCTGGGAGCAAGTGGCGGGCGATATAGCCTGCCACCTATCCTTTAACAAGGCGGAGAACACAACGCAGACGGAAACAGTAAACACAGACACTAAAGCCGCTACCCTATTTGTAGCCCCTAACGTGGTTATTAAAAAAGGCAGTAAATTACATATAGAACAACATGATGCCGAGTATACTTTTTACGCCACTGGAGAGCCGTCGACATATCCAACCCATAAAGAGATCGGGGTGTCTACGGAGGTAAATGTATGAATTTAAAAATAGACGGGATTGAAGAACTAGAGAACCTGGCGGACATTATCCAAAGTAAAGCCAAGAGAAACAAAGTCTCATCTCATTATATGAAAGCCATAGTAAGCAAGTGCGACAGTGTAACTAAAAACAATACCCCAAAAGTAACGGGGACACTTATCAACGGCTGGAAGATAAAAAAACGCGGCAGGGGGGAACTGTTAGAAGTCGAATACTACAACACCACCGAGTACGCCCCCTATGTTGAATACGGACATAGAACCAGGAACCATGACAAGTTTAAACCGGGCGAATTTATGCTTGCTAAAGGGTTAATAGCAGTAATGCAAAGCCGGGAACGGATAGCAAGGGCAATAATTGAAAAGGAATTAAAGATATGATAGAAACTGTACTGCAATCACTGGCGACAACGTTAAAAAGTAAATATAATTGTAGAATATACGTGGACGAGTTACCGCAGGGAATGCAAGACGGGGACATCTTTATCTTGCCTATTGAAGTACCACGCGAACACCTAAGGGGCAACCTATGGCGAAATAGTTACAATCTGGACGTGCATTTATTTGAACGTAAACGAATGCAAGGGCTAAAAAAAGGCGAAGAAGTGAAACGGCTGGTCGAATGGATAACCTACAAGGAAGACGGCAAGCCAATACACGGAACTAATATTTCAAGCACCTATATAGACGGGGTAATGCATATATTTGTTACCTATGTTTTAGATGAAACAATAAAAGGGACAACACCAGACATGGCGGGGCTTGAGTATACAGGAGAACTAAAAAATGGCAGAGAATAAACAAAAGAAAGCGGAAGAAGTACGCTATACAAAAAGCGCACTAGTAAACGCAGATACATACGGCGAATACCGCGACTTGTTGAACGTATTATTGGAAGAAGATAAACAATATACGAAAGAAGAAGCGGACAAGATTATCGCGAAATTTTTAAGAAAGGAAGTGGAATAAATTGGCATACGGCGGCGGTACTTTTTTATTTCAAAATAAAGAACTAAGCGGGGCATACATCAATTTTGTAAGTATGCAAAAGCCCCTAAATTCCGTATCAGACCGCGGGGTAGGAGCGCTAGCGTTGGAACTATCCTGGGGGGCGGATAAAGAAGCCTTTGAAGTCACTAAAGAAGACTTTTTGAAAAATTCCGTTAGAATCTTTGGCTATGACTATACACGCGACGAGCTTAAAGGCTTGCGCGACTTTTTCAAACGAGCAGAAACGGGATGGTTTTACAAGTTAGGTTCAGACGGCACGAAAGCGACCAACGCAACGGCGGAAGCAGTATGCAAGGGCGAACGTGGTAACGCGTTATCAGTTGCTATTGAACGACTAGAAAGCGGAGCAGGGAACACCTTTGCGGTTGTGACATACCTGGACGGCAGAGAAGTAGACCGCCAAGAAGTGGCAGAAGCTGGCGACTTTAAGGAGAACGGCTTCATCACATTAAAAGCGAAAACATTGACAGAAAGCGCCGCGCAACCATTGGTAGGCGGAGCAAATGGAACAATAACAGGTGCCGACCACCAAGACGCGCTAAACGCATTTGAAGCGGTTGCCTTTAATACTTTAGGTTGCCTATCATCTGACGAAACTGTAAAAAGCCTATACGTTGAATACACAAAACGAATGCGCGAAGAAGTTGGCAAGAATTTTCAGTTGGTAGTACATAACCCGAGAACAACACCAGATCATGAAGGGGTTATCGTGTTAGGTTGTGACGCAGTGGACGAAAAAGGCACTGCCTTAAAAGAAATCACCGCTGGGGTTTACTGGGTTACTGGTGCAAGCGCTGGTTGTCCAGTTAATGAAAGCAACGAAAACCGAGCATACAACGGGGAGTATAATTTTAAAGTACCTATCACACAAAACGACCTAAAAAAAGCACTAAAAAAAGGGCATTTTGTGTTCCATAAAATCAACGACCGCTATCTAGTGGCTAAAGATATAAACAGTTATACATCTTTTACAGTTGCTAAAAATAAAGACTTTAGACTGAACCAAGTGGTGCGAGTGCTTGACCAAATCGGCAACGACATCGCGGTAATGTTTAATAAGTATTATCTAGGGAAAACCCCGAACGATAGCATGGGGCGAAATGCTTTATATTCAGACATCAACGACTACATCCACCAGCTTGAAGACGTTCGCGCCGTTCAAAATTATGACTATAAAAAAGACCTAATTGTTGAAGCAGGCCGAGAAAAAGAAGGTGTCGCGGTAGCTTTAAGGGTTGAACCTACAACGGCAATGAGTAAACTTTATATGGTTGTAGAAGTACGCTAAGAAAGGGGAAACCATGGCAGAACAACAGACTATGCACGCACGCCACGCGGTTACGGCGAACATGGCGCAATGCGTTATGAAAATCGGAGACGACCGCGTAAACTTTATGCAGGCTATTGAACTAGAAGCTACGGCGAAAAAGAATAAAAAGGACGTGGCTATCCTGGGCAGAATGCAAAAAGGGAATAAGACCGTAGGGCTAAAATATGAAGGTAAATGCAAATTTTACTTAAATACGGCCATTTTTATCGAGCAAATCGAGAAATTACAAGAAAACGGCGAAGACCTTTATTTTGATATTATTGTCGAGAATGAAGACAAAACCGCAGGGAACGGCAGACAAACAGTTGTGCTAAAAGGTTGCAACATCGACGAAGCGACGGTGGCAAAATTTACCGCGGAAGAAGATTTTTTGACAGATGAAGTCTCTTTTACATTTGAGAGCTTTGAAGTATTGAAAGCCTTTGACCCATTAGAAGGGACTAAGGCATAACAAGAGAAAAGGGGGCATATTTCCCCCTTTTTTTATTTATCTAAAATAGGAGAACTTTATGGAAACGAAAGAACGCACACTGGAGCAATTTTTCAAAGTTAAACGCGGCCGCAAGGTTGTGAATGTTGTTATTTCTAACGCATTCAAAGACGAAAACGGAAACCCGATCCCCTGGAAGTTGAGAGCGTTAGATATTGACCAAATCCAACGAGTTGCAAAAGATAGCATGGTAAACGGCGAACTTGACGGGCAAAAGAATCAAGCGGGGCTAATGGTTGCGAGTGTAGTATCACCAAACCTAAACAACGCAGACCTACAAGACTACTACGGAGTAAAAACACCGGGCGCACTTTTAAAAGCTATGTTGTTACCAGTGGAATATGCTAAACTCTTTGACGAAATCACAAAAATAAACGAATTTAAGACAGACGCGGAGTTAGTGACTGAAGTAAAAAACGGCTAGAGCGTGGTGACGGGGAGTTTATCACGCTTCATTATATTTTACATGAATTACATATCAAGCCGTTGGAGTTTTTGAACCTAACACAAGAAGAACGCGCTTTTATTATCGCTTCATGTATTTATAAAGCGAAGGAGTTGAAAAAGTGCAGGACATAAAAACTATATCAGTGACGTTTATCGCAAAGGACGAGATGTCAAAAGCATTGAACGGAGTAGCGAAAAACGTAAGCGGAACGGCGAACACCTTAACGGGGTTACAATCTGAATTATATAAAGCAGGGACAACGGCAGAACAGACAGGCGCAACCATTTCAAGAAGCGGGGACGTCATCGGCAAAAGCATGGTGGACGGGACAACGGGGGCTAAAGGGTTTACGGGTTCAATCAATGGCGTAAACGGAGCCGTAAAAAGCCTAATTAAATCCATGGCGCCGCTTGCAATAGTTGCGGGTACGTTTAGCAGTATAGCGGGCGTTGTTACCCTTATAGACGATTATACGGGGTTACAAGCAAGGTTAAAACTAATAGCTGGGGACTTGTCTAAAGCTAAGGACTTAAACGCACAAATATACGCAAGCGCACAGAGAGCGCGCGGCGGTTATTCAGAAATGGCGGACAATGTTAGTAAACTGGGACTACTTGCAGGTCACGCCTTTAGCAGTAACGACGAGATGGTTGTGTTCGTCGAACAGTTACAGAAACAATTCAAGATAGCAGGGGCAGGGGCGCAAGAAGCGTCCAGCGCTATGTACCAGTTAACGCAAGCCATGGCAAGTGGACGACTACAAGGCGACGAATTCCGCTCAATCATGGAAAACGCGCCGATGTTAGCGCAAGCGATAGCGAAAGAAATGGACGTACCTATTTCAAAAATGCGCGAACTATCAAGCGAAGGGGCTATCACTAGCGACATCATTAAAAGAGCGTTAACGAATGAAAACGCGATAAAAGAAGTAAACGCGCAGTTCGATAGTATTCCAATGAAGTTTTCCGAAATCGTAACCAAGTTACAGAATATAGCCCAGGTAAGTTTTGCGGGGGTATTCAGTAAAATAAGCGGAGCTATTAATAGCGACGGCATGACGAAGATAATAGACGGCATAAGTCTAGGCATTCAAGGTATGGCAAAAGCCGCGGAAGTTGCGATCGGGGTTATATATACCCTAGGGGGTGCAATAAGCTGGACGGCGGATGCGTTAGGAAGTTTAGCTAGTATAGTGCTAGGGGTTGCCCCTACCGCGTTAGGGTTACTAGTAACAGCAGGAGCCACGTACCTAGGGTGGTTAATAGCCACCAACGCTCAATGGGTAATAGCTGGGGCGTTATTAGTGCCAAGTATGGTGGCAATGGCTACCATGACGGCGATATACTGGGCAATGAATGGCGCGATGGCAGTTAAAAACGGGTTACTAATAGCCTATAACACTATAACAAGTATTGCCCGGATAAAAACAATAGCACTGACAGGAGCCACAAGGCTTTTCAATCTTGTTTTAATGGCGAACCCTTTAGGCATTATTATCGGACTTGTTGCGGGATTAGTTGCCTTCTTTGGCTTATTACAGTTAAGGACACTAAACGTTCGCGAAGCATTAGCAAGCACCTGGGAAGCGATAGCCCTAGGCGCTGGGGAAGCCATAAACTTTATTATAGATAAATTAAATACGTTAATAAAGTATATGAACGCAGGCGGGAAAATGTTCGGGAAACTCTTTGGCTTTGAGTATGAAGAGATAAAAGAGATAGGACACATCAGTACCGCAGGAGCGGCAAAAGCTGGGGGCGACTTTTTCAGAACTTTTTCAATGGACAAAATGATGGAGAAAATGACACCAAAGGTGGACATTCCAGCAGTTGGCAACATTGAGAACATGACGAAATCAATAGAAGAAAACACAAAAGGCATAAAAGACGCGTTAGACGAAAATTTTGCAAGTGTTGACGAGTTAAGACAACTAGCACTAGGCGACGCAGTTAGTAATATTACTAAACAGGATATTAAAATCGAAGTAGTTAACCATAATACAGTAAATAACGAGATGGACATCGACGGAATAGGCGACACCATCGCGCAGTCGTTATTTAAAGCGGTGCAAGTTAATAGAAACGGGGTGGCGTATTAGTGTATTACTTTTTATTTAACAGAATGCAAATCCCGATCCCCCCGAAAGAAATGACAATAAACGTACGGAATAAAAACCGAACGGCGCAGACAATCGGGTTGGGGGAAATCAATATACTAAAGCCAGCAGGATTGACGGACATCAGCTTCGAAATCCTACTGCCAAACAGTGAGTACCCTTTTAATCAGTCAATTTTTAAACGAATCCACAAAGCGAAGTACTACCTGGCGAAATTCAAAGAACTAAAAACAAAGGGGACACCTTTTCAATTTATAGTAGTTCGAATGAAACCAGGGGGGGAAATGCTTCACAACACCAATATGCGGGTAGTGCTTGAAGATTATAAAATAAAAGAAAGTACAGACACCGGGTTCGATAGTGTTGTCACAATCACATTAAAGCAATACAAAGAAGCGAAAACAAAAAAAATACAAGTATCACAAAATGAAAACGGGGAACTTATAGGCACAGTAGACGGCGGAGCACGAGAAGCGAAACCAAAGGCGCAAGAGTTTACGAGCAACGGGGGTTCAATCCTAAAGCAAGCAAAAAGAGCGACTGGGGGAAATGTTGATGTCTTTGCTATTGCTAAGGCTAATAAATTAGCAGTACCCTTTGCGGTTGCAGTAGGCGAGGTGGTTGACCTTGTTAAATAATTTACTGATAACAATACAACACGGGGACGAACTACTGGCGCCAGTCGTTCAAGAACCGATAAAACTAGCAAGAGAGATGGGCGGGGTACCGTCCACCTTATCTTTTTCCGTATTAATAGATGAAGAACTAAAAATAGAGAACGGCGATCGGGTTAAATTACTAGACGGCGACAAAGTTCTTTTTTTAGGTTACGTGTTCGAACTTAAAAGAACGAGTGGGGAATTCATTCAAGTAACGGCATACGACCAGCTGCGCTATTTAAAGAATAAACGTAGCTATTATATGCTTAAAGACAAAACGGCAACGGATATTATAAAAATGATAGCCGACGACTTTGGCATGAAGTATCAAGAACTAGCAGATACGGGACATAAGGTAGGAATATACATCAGTGATAATCAAACGTTAATAGACCTTATTTTATGGTACATCTATACGACTAAGATAGAAACGGGCAACCTATACGAGCTATACGACGATAGCGGAGAACTAAAGTTGGTTAATATAGACGACATGGCTACGGACTACCTACTAGATACGGACACCATAAATGATTTTAACTATTCCAAAAGCATTGACAAAGCCACATACAACGTTATCACGTTGGTAAAAAATGCAAAAGATAGCGAAGACGGAAAACGTAAAATCTATATCAAAGCCGATAAAAAAAGCATAGAGAAGTGGGGACGGCTAGAGTATACGGACACAATCGAAGGCGACGAAAACGGCGACGAGAAAGCCAGCAACCTTTTAGAGCGAAAGAACAAAGAAACGAAATATTTCACCGCGAAAGGTGCACTGGGGGACAGTTCAATCCGGGGCGGTTCTCTAGTTATATGCGGGATTGAGTTAAACGACGGCGAAAAAGAGCGGTATATGGTTGTACGTAAGGTTGTCCATACATTTGAAAATAACGCCCATTTCATGGACTTGACACTAATAGGAGGTGACCTAAATATCTAGCTTATTACTTGAAGCCGTTAAGACGGCAAGCAATGACCTAATCGAAAACAGTAAACTTTGTGATTGGCTGGTGGGGGAAGTTACGGCAGTCAACCCGCTAGAAATAAAGGTGGACAACTATCTACCTTTACCCGAAGAAGTTTTATTTTTAACAAAAAACACAACAGACTGGACAATGGAAATGACGGTCGACCACAATACGACAACAGTAGGCGGGGGCGGGGGCTTTGCAGAGTTCGCACCCCATAAGCACGGATATAAAGGGCGTAAAAAATATCTGGTACATAATAGCCTAAAAGTTGGCGATCAGGTTCTCTTATTGCGAGCAAAAGGGGGACAAAAATTTATTGTACTTGACCGCGTTTTCAATCCAGAGAAGGGGTGCTCAGATTGATACCAAAGACGGCAGACATATCAAACAACATCAATATAGTGAAAGAGCCTACACGAACGTATAAGCTACATTTTGAAAGCGACGACCGCGTGGTAGGATATACGGACGGGCTGGACGCGATACGCCAGGCAGTCTATAAAATATTACAAACAGAACGATACGAATATATTATTTATTCATGGAATTACGGGATAGAGTTAAGCGACCTATACGGCGAGCTTATTCCGTTCGTTTACGCCGAATTAGAAAGACGGATACGCGAAGCACTCATGCAAGACGATAGAATTTTAAGCGTTGAAGGGTTTACCTTTACAAACCAAAAGACAGAAGACAAAACGGAAGTGCGTACAACGTTTACAGTGGTAAGCGAGTACGGAGAACTAAAACAGGAGGTGGGTGTAAGTGTTTAGCGAATCACATGAAAATATATTATCGCGCAACTTAAAAAATGAAACATATGAAAAGATACTAGAGCGAAATATTAAAAGGCTACCCGCCGACGTGGATAAGAGAGAAGGGGCGATCGGGTTCGACGCCATAGCCCCCGCGTGTATGGAGTTCGCAGAAATATATATTTTAATGCAGTTCATATTGGAGCAAACAAGCATACTGACGGCAAACCGGGAAGGGCTTATCAACTGGGGGCGAATCTTTTCAATATTACCAGAGCCAGCGACATATGCACAGGTTAAGGCAATATTTAATATAGACGTACCAATCGGGGCACGTTTTAATAAAGATTATTTAAATTTTAGAGTAGTTGAAAAGCTAGACGGCGAACACGTGTATAAAATGGCTTGCGAAAATATCGGAACGGCTGGGAATAATTGCATTGGGAGAATAAACCCGATAGAAAATATAAACGGACTAAAGACGGCGGAAATAGTGGAAATCACGACACCAGGCGAAGACGACGAAGACACCGAAGTGTATCGAAAACGCTTTTTAAAGGCTATAAAATCCAAAGCGTACGGCGGCAACGCAGACGACTACATTCAAAAGGTTAACGCAATAAAAGGTGTAGGGGACTGTAAGGTATATCGTTGCCCAAGGGGCGGGGGTACAGTCGACGTTGTTATTATAAACTCAGATAACAGACCACCAAGCGTGGAACTAGTAAAAGACGTACAAGACACCCTAATGCCAACGCGTGATGGTTGCGGGGGGCTAGGAGTTGCACCGATAGGGCATGACGTGTTGGTTAAAGGTGTAACGGCTACCCCTATTAATGTATCTATGCATTTATACCTGGAGCCGAATGTAACATTTGACCAACTAAAACCACAAATTATAAAAGCTATTACGGGCTACTTTGAAGAACTAGCCAAAGCGTGGGCGAAGAGTGAATTTTTAACAGTTAGAACCGCGCACATATTATCGGCAGTTTTAAGAGTTAACGGCGTTAACGACATAACGAACGTCCTTGTTAATGGCAACCGCGAACGTGTAGAACTTAAAGCGGACGAAGTGCCAACAGTTGGAAGCGTGGTGAACGTATGAAAATCTTTATCAAAGAGATACACACAGAAGAACACCACCCTTCAACAGTAAAGGAAAGCCGAGAATTCAAGGCTATTGCGAAAGTTGAAAACCAAGAATTCAACGAAGTGGGCGAGCTTTTACAATTGATTATAGATAATTATTACATACAAACTCTAACAACGTACGGGCTGGAGCAGTGGGAAGAGATACTCGACCTTGTACCCTGGGCGACGGACACCATAGAGCAACGACGGGAAGCCGTTGAATTGACATTAAAAAGCCAACTGCCCTATACGTTGCGCCAATTAAAAATAATGTTAGCTAACATATGCGGGGCAGACGGCTACACGCTAGACATTGACTATAATCGGTACAATGTAGATATACGCGTATCTCTAGGGGTAAAACGAAGCCGAGACCTTGTCGAAAACATGGTGCGCCAAGTGTTACCGATGAATTTAAATTATAAGGTAGACCTACTCTATAATAGACACATTGACCTAGAGATATACACGCATGAAACTATGGAACAATGGACACACGACGACCTACAGAGCGAAGTTTTAACAGGAGCATAACAATATGGACGAAACAAAAGCGACGTATACGCCAAACATACGACTAGAGAAGCCAGGAAGAAAACAACGATACGACGTGGGCGTATTTAACGCAAACTATGACAAAATAGACAAAGCGATCGGGGACAATAAGCTACTGGCGAACGGGAAGGAGAACATCGGGGTAGCTAAAAAACTAGCCGACAACCTGGAAGCAAGCAAAGAGAACAAGGGGGTAGCGAAAAGCCTGGACGACGCACTAAAAACGGAAATATTAAACAGTGTTTTAAGTGTAAAGGATTTTCCTAATTCAGTAGGGGGCGTTAATGGTTTTCAAAAGTTACCGAACGGCTTTAT